>JGI24025J20009_10001621_pt1 | contig 16872 bp, 13 predicted proteins | sample Cruoilmetagenom3_FD_20009 | JGI IMG/M metagenome (IMG submission 20009) | reverse complement strand
TAAATATATCACAAACTATATCTTCTTTATGGGAAAGAGTACGAACTTATAAAGAGATAAGCACTTTCGGTAAATTTGTTTTAACATTGGATTTCCTTTATATGCTGAGGGTAGTGGAATTTGATAATGGTGTAATAAAGAAGGTGAGAAAATGATAAAAGCTATTAGAAGTGATCATCAATCTTTTAGAACAGTAAAATTTAAAGAGGGTTATAATATTATTCTTGCAGATAGGACTAAAATTTCTTCAAAAAAGGATTCAAGGAATGGATTAGGTAAAACAACATTAATCGAAATAATACATTTCTGTTTAGGTTCTTCCCTAAGAAAAGATTCAACATTAGCATGTAAAGAACTTGAGAATTGGACGTTTATACTAGATTTAACTTTGAATAACAAAGCATTTTCTATTTATAGAAATACTTCAAATCCATCTAAGGTAAAAATTGAAGGAGATTTTTCTGGTTGGATTATAAAACCTGATTGTGAGATGGATGGAAATTATATGAAGGTATCTGATTGGAATAATGTATTGGGATATTTAATGTTTGACATTCCTATTGAAATGCCACAAAAGAAATATTTACCAACATTTCGTAGTTTGATTTCCTATTTTATAAGGCGGGGAGTAGGCGCATTTCATTCTCCATTTAAACATTATCCTCAACAGAAAGAATGGGACATTCAAGTAAATAATGCTTATCTACTTGGATTAAATTGGGAATATGCATCTGAATTTCAAATTTTTAAGGATGAGATAAAAGCTTTAAAGGATTTAAAAAAAGCATCTAAAAAAGGTTTACTAACAGGATATTTTGGAAGCTTGGGCGAGCTACAGGCTGAAAAAATAGGATTAGAAGAAAAAATTTCTAGATTTGAAACTGAATTAAAAAACTTTAAGGTTCATAGACAATATCATGAAATAGAAGAAGAAGCAAATCAATTAACTGGAGAAATTCACAAAATTACAAACCAGATTATATTGGATAAACAGATATTAAAAGCATATTACAACAGTATTTCTAATGAAAACGATGTTCCTATAGAAAATGTTAAAAAGATTTATGAGCAGGCTGGATTATTTTTCCCGGATATTTTGAAAGTAAGGCTAAATGAGGTGGTTAATTTTCATAAGCAAATTATAAGCAATAGAAGGGGTTATTTGAAATATGAGATTGAAAGAATTAAAAGAGATATTGGTTTCCAAGAATCCAAAATAGAAGAATTAGTGAAAAAAAGAGCAGATTTACTAAAAATACTAGAGAAACATGGTGCACTGGAAGAATACAAAGAATTAAATAATAGAATGGTAGTATTACAGCAGGGATTAAAAGATTTAAAAGACAGAATTGAAAATCTTAAAACATTTGAAGAGGGTATAAGCAAAGTTAAGATTCAAAAGCAGGAATTACTACAGAAGGCACGAAGAGATTTTGAAGAAAGAAAGAATATTATAGAAAGAGCAATAAAGCTATTTAACAAAAATTCTAATATTCTTTACGCAGAACCTGGAATACTGTCTATCGATATTGCAGAAGCTGGATATAAGTATAAAGTGGAAATTAAGAGAGCAGAAAGTCAGGGCGTAGGATATATGAAAATATTTTGTTATGATTTGATGTTAACTCGATTAATGTCAATTAATAAAAATAAACCAGGATTTCTAGTTCATGATAGCACAATATTTGATGGAGTCGATGAAAGGCAAATAGCAAAGGCAATGGAACTAGCGAATAGAGAATCTGAAGAGAGTAATGTCCAGTACATATGCGCAATAAATTCTGATGTAGTTCCATATAATGAATTTAGTAACGGCTTCAAAAGCCTATTTGAAAAATCAGTTATAATAAAGTTTACAGATGTTACAGAAAAGGATGGATTGCTTGGAGTTAGATTCTAGCTCAGGAATATGACGGAATATAATAATAGAAATAATAATAGGGGCAGTTATTTTCTTTAAAATGACATTCTTGTCATTTTCAGGATTAATAAAATCAGCCAAGACTGCGTGCAACAGCGGATATGAGGTTCGGCCCTCGGCTCGGGCTCACCCAAATTGCTACGCCTTGCTTCGCAACTTCTCATATCCGCAAACGTTATAAGCAATTTCGTTATTAAATAATTAAGGTGATAAATTATGCCAACACAACAACAAGCAATGTGGGACTTAATGCGCCATCGTTTGCCCAAAGGTGAGTGGGTTGGACTGCAGGATATTTATAATCTGATTGAAAAAGAAATTGATCTTGTACCGGATGATTTCGAACCGGCAGCACCAACTACGCCCACGCCTCGGTGGCAACGAAATGTTAGAAACATCCTACAAGAAGAGAGTGTGGGGTCAGGTCTTGCAATATAACAAATGGGTAGCAAAATATATTAGCGTGAATATACTACAGTGAGCAGGGCGATTAAAAAAATTAAAACGAGAAGATAAAAAGTGACATTGCAAGACCTGACCCCAGGAATTCCTCTGACCCCAGGAATTCCTTTAATGGCAAATGTAGTTTTTTTAAGAGACAATGTAGATTATCTGGAAGAGGTTTTTGGTTATTATTTAGAAGAGAAAGTAATAAATTTTGTTGAGAATCAATATGGTATTTTAAAAAATATAACAGATTACACTCCTATACCAAATAATTTGTGTCCATGGTGCAGTTGGAAGTCAAAATGTGGATATGAGTAACTTATTACGAAAAATGAAGATTATGGAATATTAAAATTGGATGTATCCTAATTTTTCATAATTTGTACCTCCCAGATTGATCGGGCTAAGATATTAGGTTTTTCCCTATTATTTAAAAAAATATTATAGAAGGTAAACAGTATGTATCATTTTGCATATGGTTCTAATTTGAATCATAAACAAATGAATTGCAGATGTCCGGATAATAAATTTATTAAGAGAGTATATTTAGGTAATTATAAATTTATCTATGATGGGTATTCAAGTGCTTGGATAGGAGCTGTAGCCAATATATTAGAATCAGCTGGTAGTATTGTTTGGGGTGGTTTGTATGAAATTAGCAAATCAGATTTAAAAAATTTAGATAAACGTGAAGGGTTTCCAAATTCATATGATAGAAAAGAATTAAAAGTCAAAGATGATTACGGCAATATTTATAAAGCAATTACTTACTTTAGGATTGGGGAGAAGATTGGCATTCCAAGTGACAAATATAAGAAAATAATTATTGACGGAGCCAAGGATTGTAATTTACCTGATAGTTACGTAAAAAAGAATATAATATAAATAGGGAAGGTGTACCAGCTCAATAATTCTGTAACTTTTCTAATTTAGAAAGGGTTTGGAAGTTGAAAATAAAATGTCCGCTTTGTGGTTTCGAAAATGATAAAAGCAGTAAATTTTGCATAAAATGCAATGAGCCTTTGTTTGAATCTAATTCACGATATTCAAAAGAATTAAACAAAGTAATTGCATACTGGTATGATTGTATTAAACACGAAGACATTTTAGAAAAAGATATTTCTATAGATGTCAGAACTAAAGCAGTACTATACCCTTTTAATAATGAACCTTTTATTTTCAATCATGAAGAAGAATATGTTCTGATTAATGATGAAGAAAGATTAAGTAATTTTTCAAATTATATAAACAGGCAGGGGTATGAAGTTTACTATGGGTACCCGCTTCTATTCTATTTTGATAGTAACTTAAATAAATATTTAGTAGCACCTCTTTTTATAATTAAAATCGCTTTTATAAAAGAAGAAGGCAATATGTTCCTACGGAAAGACGAACAACATCCTACTTGTGGACTTCGTGCATTTACAAAATTTGGTTTTCGTACTGAAGAAATTGCCGAGCTTGGCCAACAGATAGAAACTTTATTTAAGGGAAATATTCTTAATTCCGGAACTTTAGTTAAAAAATGTTTAGAAGTTATTCAAAAAGAAACCGAGTTAACAATTAATGAACCTATTGATCCATCCAACTTAACCAATTCAGAAAAAATTTCAAAAAATATATCTCCCGGCTTATATAATAAAAGTATGATCTTCGCCGGGGAAAGTTCTGTATATAATATTAGTTTGCTATATGATTTATTAGAGCTTAAAGAAAAAAATGATTTAGACGAAACCGCACTTTCATTTATATTTGAAAATGTTTCTATGAATGAAGAAGAAGATGTTGATGAAAAGGTTCCTATCCTTCCTTTTCCCTCAAATGAATATCAAATAAAGGCCTTACAGAATATATTTAAAAATAAGTTATCTGTCATTACTGGTCCGCCAGGTACAGGCAAAAGTCAGTTTATTTCTAATCTGATAATAAATTTATTTCTAGAAGGAAAATCGGTTCTTTTTGTCAGTCATACAGGAGAAGCTGTTGATGTAGTTAATAGAAAAATAAATGAACAATTTAGAAATTTAATGATAAGAACTGGGAGAAAGGAATTTCGTCAAGAACTTAAAGGTAAGTTTAATGAATTACTCATTGATTCGGAAAAAGTGTTTTTAACCACGGACTTAATGAAGCAATTACAATCTATGTGGCAGACAATTTTAAAGTATCGACAAGTATTATGGGATATAGATAAACTAGAGCAACAATTTGAGAACAAATATATGTTTTATCACGACAGAAAATTACTTTTCAGTGAAGATGATAATTTGGAACAATCATTTAGAAAATTATTTCCTAATTTAGAGAGAATAAAAAATATTAAAAGAAGATTAAATAACCTTAAAATTAAAATAGAAAATAAACAATTTTCCTTATGGGAAAAGATTATTCTTTTTATATCACCGAATAACTTAGCTAAAAAGAAAGAAAAACTATTTATTAATTTAAAGGCTATTTTACCACCTGAATGTTTGAAAATACTGCAGAATACTTCCTACCCCGCTGAAATTAAAGATTATAATGATTCAGGATGGTTAAGGTTAGCAGAATATTTGGAGTTGCTAAAGTGTTTTTATGAACTGGAAGAAAACAAGCAAAAATTAGATACTTACCAACCCAGAATAATAACCGAACAAAGAATAAAAAAAATAGAAAAAGATTTTTATAATTTATCAATGGAATATGTCAAAAGCCTTTATGTGCAGAAAATGATAGGAAAAGGCAAAAAAGTTGGTAAAGTAAATTCATTTCTTAACCAGGTGAATTCTAGATGGCCAAACGATGAGAATGTCGATAGTTATTTATTTGAAGAAGCCTTAGATATTTTAAAAATATGGTCATCAACCTTAAAATCGGTAAGAAGAACTTTTCCTTTAAATCCAGGGATTTTTGATTATGTAATTTTTGATGAAGCGTCTCAAGTAGATTTACCTTCAGCAGCACCAGCTCTTTACCGGGCAAAGAAAGCAATTATAGTTGGTGATCCTATGCAGCTTACTCATATTGCAGGGATAACAAAGGAAATTGATAGGGTATTAGCAAAATATTATGATTTGACTGAGATGAAAGATATTTATCTTTCAAAAATAAGATATTGCGATGTTTCTCTTTATAAATCCGCAGAAAATTCAATAAATTACAAACCTATTTTTCTGATTAATCATTATCGATCTGAAGATCAAATTATTGCTTTGTGCAATAAAACCTTTTATGGGGAAAATTTAAAAATAATGACAACTCACGATTATTCAAAAATTCCCGGGAATTTACCCTTAGGCATTCATTGGCTTGATTGCAAAGGTACGGTTTATAAACATCCTGCAGGTAGTAGAATAAACCAAAAGGAAGTAGAAGTGGTGAGTAGTGTATTTTTTGATATATTAAAAAAGATATCAGGAACAAATTTAAGCGTAGGCGTTGTAACTCCATATCGACGTCAACGTGATGCAATATATGAAAAGATTTCTAGTACTATACAACCAGAACTTTTTGAAAAACACGATGTTAAAATACTTACTGCTCATAAATTTCAAGGTTCCGAAAAAGATATTATGATATTTTCTTTAGTCCTGGCTTCTCTTGGAAATGGAAATAGTGATACTTGGTATAATATTTATCCACAAATATTAAATGTTGCTTTGTCTCGAGCAAAATATCTTTTGTACATTATTGGTGATAAGAATTATTGTGTCAAACATTCTTGTAAACGAGGAAATGAATGTATTTTAAAAAAGTTGGTTAGAAATTATAACGAAATTAAAAATCAAGAACAAATGGAAGAATATTCTCTATATAATAAATTTGATACGCGTACAGAAGAATATTTATTTAAAAAATTACAAGAAATAGACTTTAATTTTCATGGTTATAAATTAATTCCAAAATTAGTTTGTAAAAGATATACTCTTGATATTGCATTAGTAGGAAAAAAATTAATTGATATTGAGTGTGATGGTGCACAACATGAAATTATAGCAGGTATGCCAGTATTAGAAGACGTTGAAAGAGATGAATTTTTAAATAAAGAAGGTTGGGAAGTTATTAGACTTTCCAACCATAAGATTTTATTCCAAACCGAGGTAGTTATTAAGGAGATATTGGAAAATTTAAAAAAGAGGAAGTCAATGCACCAAAGGACGAGTAGTGGCGGTTCAATAATTCGGTAACTTTTGGCGGAAAACCTATAGGTTCTGAGGAGTTCCTTAACAAGATGGCTGAGGCTTTAGGTATTACTATAGATAGACATTCTAGAGGAAGACCTTGTAAAATGGAAAATTAAACCATAGTAAAAATAGAATGTGTTGTCCCTATTAAAATTAATAGAAAATGGAGAAAAATTATGAGCACGATTAATCTTTCTATCAAATACAGGCCTGTAAAAATTGGTTTTTTAGTACAATTCGGAGACATCAATGCTTTGGCAAAAGCAGCTGGAATGAATAATTTATTATGGGGAGGAATCTATAACCCAATTATTCCTGTTTCGAAAGATACAAAATTTGCCGAAATATTAATGAAATTGTTTTCCGTAGATGTGCTTTGTCCTATCAACCATACTGCCCCAATTAACAAACTTATTAAAAAATATAATTTTTTAAAATTACCATTTTTTCATGGAAAAAATATATTTTTAGATGGCAATGAATCTCTTATTGCGTATTTAGATTCATATAATGTTATGTACAATATTTGGGAAAGTGATTTTAAAGATAAAACAAACGAGGACATAAAAAGTAATTTTGTTTTAGTTAAATGGGACAATAATGATAAATTAGCAAATCTTTTTGCGATTTGTTTTGGATATTTCCCAAAAGATTACAATTTAAAAGATAATTTTGAGGAAGCTTATTTAAAGGGATTACATGCGAAAGAAGTAAATATAGATTCCCGTAAAGAAATAAATTATAATCAAGATAAATGGATTTATCCATTATTACTGACAGGGTGTAAATTAAATCATATTTACGATAGGTTGTTGCCAGGAAAGGGGATATTCATTGGAGATGAAGATAATTTTAACGATTTATTATATTTTTGGAATTTAAGAGCCGCGGGTTTCTATTTGATTTTTTTACCGCAAAAATATATTAAAATATTTAAAGGAACTGTCGAAAAATATATAAAAAAATTGGATGATACTCCGATTCAGATTAAGAATCTTGATGATTATATTTCTATTTATTATAACTCAAATAATGATAAAGAAATAGATAAGATAATCAAAAAATTTCGTACCAAGAAAGAGTTTTGCCTATGTTCCTTGAATGAAACATTTTGGAATAATATTAATGTAAGACCCATGAAATCTTATTTTAAAAAAGATAACATCTTAGGTATTGTTGACCAGCCATATGACAATTATAATATTACTTTTAAGCTACCTGAAAAATCCTTTATCAAAAATTCTAGAAATGTAATATATCAAACACTGCTTGTTTCGATTGAACCTATAACAGAATTTGCATATCCGGAACATACTATTAATCCTCCATTTGTTCCTGAATTAAATGAATTCTACGGTAGAGAAATAACATTTAATCCCTATAATATTAGGATTGAAGAGGATAGCATTGCTAAAATTATAGATGGACATCAAGATTTTTTATCATTACGTCCCTTATCCTATAAAAAAATATTTAAAAAAATATTTGAATATGCGCAAATTAAGATTAATGTTAGTCAGGCTGGACTTATAACGAAACGAATTATAGAAAATATGGAAAGTCTAGAAGGTGGCAGAGTATTTAAAATCAAGGGTGTGAGAGAATTATTTCGAAAATTAAAAACTGGTAAGTGCATGTTTAGGAAAGAAATAGAAAGAATATTATGCGATGAAGGAAATTTTGAAAAATATAAAATGCTTTTTATTGAGCCTAGAGAGAATAAAGAGCTAAAAACAGAAAATGTGTTCGATTTTTTACTGAAAAAAAATTTATTGAGAGCAGGGTTAGAATTAACATGTGATCATTGTAAATTAAAAGAGTGGGTATCTTTGAAAGAGCTTAACGATTACTGGGATTGTAGATTTTGCGGATATAAAAATAAAACCAATCTTCATTTAAAGAATCAAGGTGAATGGAAATATATAAAGAGTGGACTTTTTGCAAAAGATAATAATCAAGAAGGTGCACTGCCTGTTATTTTAACTTTAATACAATTAAAAGGATTATATTTACATTCTTCAAAATTTTTATATAACCCTTCTATGAAGCTAGAATTTGATTCAACAAAATGCGAAATAGATTTTTGCGTTATACAGAATGATATAAATGGAAACATAGAAATTGGTATCGCGGAGTGTAAGAATCAAGGAGAAATAAATCAAGATGATATAGAACATTTTAAATCAATAAGAAATAAATTTAAAAAAGTTAATATTAAATGTTATTTTATTTTCTCTAAAACTGCTAAATTTACTCCTCAAGAAATAAATTTATTTAAAAATATAGAAAAGGAAAATATTGGTTGTATTCTATTTACAGATAAGGAACTTGAACCTTTTGATCCATATGAAGAATATAAGGAGAAAGAATTATTCTCCATGCATCCAATGTCATTAAAGGAATTAGCTATTAATTCCAAATACATATATCTAAATTATAAAAGAAAACATACACGATATTATAAAATAGAATCATAACTGTCTATTTTTTAATAAATAGGGAAGGTGTGCCAAGTCAATAATTCAGTCACTTTTAGCGGAAAACCTATAGGATTTGAGGAGTTTCTTAACCAGATGGTTGAGGCTTTAGGTATTACTATAGATAGACGTCCTAAAGGAAGACCTCGTAAAATAGAAAGCTAAACCATAAAAAAAATAGGATGTGTTCCTATTTTCTTAATTTTCTTAAGAAAATCTTATTTTAAAAAGGAATTAATTATAAATGAAGCAAAATAAATTAAAGAAATTTGAATTGATTTATGACTATAAGGATAACGATGATTTAAGAAAAAGTTTTAACGAATTATCCAAAAAAGTATTTGGCATAGATTTTGAATTATTTTATAAAAGTGGTGCGTGGAATGACAGATATGTTTGTTATTCCTATGTTTACAAAGGTAAAGTGGTTTCTAATGTATCTATAAATAAGTTAGATATGATAATAAATAACAAGAAAGTTAAAGCACTTCAGATTGGTACTGTCATGACACATCCTGATTTTAGAGGTAATGGGTTAGCAGGTAAGTTAATGACGTATGTTCTTGAAAAATATGAAGGACAATATCAAATTATTTATCTATTTGCAAATAAAAGCGTATTGAATTTTTATCCTAAATATGGATTTGAATCATTAAAACAAAGTCAATTCACGTGGGATATTGATATGGAAATAAGTGACAATGATAATATTAAAAAATTAGATGTGAAAAATGGTCAAGATCTAGAATTAATAAAGCGTTTAGCAATACACCGAAGAGCACTTTCTAATATTTTTTCAGTAGAGAATGCACAACATTTATTATTATTTTATTGCTTATATGTGTTTACTGAATCTATTTATTATATAGAAGAATTAGATACTATAGTAATATATAAAAAAAACAATGGTGTTATTGATATTTATGATATTGTAAGACCGGAAGCAGTTGATTTTAAAAGAATAGTTTCAATTGTTGCAACAAGAAATGAAAGTAAAGTTATTTTTCATTTTACGCCTACATTTAAAGAAATTGAAATTGAAAAAATTCCACATGATGGTTCCGATGATATGTTGTTTGTAAGGAGTAAAAATGTATATATACCAGAGAATATTTTTCAACCAATTACCGCACATGCTTAAATAAAGTTAATTCAAATGGGTCAGGCGACTACATCACATAACATCACGTCTGGGGTTTTGCTCCTTGCGTCACTACACCCAAATGTGTTCGCTAACCGAGTCGGTATTAAGACAAAGGGACGTTTCGTTTGTCTTATTTATTTAATTTCTCATAGTGAATAGGATTGGGTTTATATAAAATAAATAAAATAAATAGAGACACATTCCATTCTTAGATAATTAACATTTTACTTTTAAATTAAATGGATAGGGAAGGTGTGCTAAGTCAATAATCCGGTACCTTTTAGCGGAAAACCTATAGGATCTGAGGAGTTTCTTAACCAGATAGTTGAGGCTTTAGGTATTACTATAGATAGACGTCCTAAAGGGAGACCTCGTAAAATGGAAAGCTAAACCATAGAAAAAATAGGATGTATCCCTTTTACAATTAAACTATAGTAAGAAATATCCGCAATATTGTGGATACTCTGTCATTTTGGTAGGATGAACGTAGTGACGTGTCTATTAGTAGTTAGGCACCATTTTTGGAGGTACTAATGAAAGAAGATATATTAGAACAAATCGCAGAAGATTTTTATTCTAAAAAATTTGGTTACTTTACAAAACATAATATTAAATTTAGACCATCAGAAAAAGAATCAACCTATATAGCTAAATATGATTCTGTACATTCCGATATAGATTTGATAATTATCGATACTCATAAAAGAAATAAAATTATTACTGTTAGCTGCAAATCGTGGCAGGGTGGTTTTAATATATCAAAATTCAAAAATACATTGGAGAATGCTTTAAATAAGCAACCTAGTAAAACTCCTGGAAAACGAGATGATTGGTGTGCATTCAGAGAACTTTGCATACATAGATGGACTAATTCATTCTTGAAAATATTAAGAAATGAATTAAATGTTGCTGATACTCAAAAAATAGAACTAGAATATGTAATATTATGTACCAAAATAACAAGAGGATCACTAAAGGATAAAAGAGATTTTGAGAATTCTGAAGCTATTAAGAAATATTTCAAACAAAAGAAAATAAATTTGAAACTTAAAGTTATAACAATCGATGAAATGATTGCTGAGATTTTAAAGATTATGAATGAAAAAGATACTCCTTACGTGGAAAACACTCATCTATCTAGAACATTACAATTAATGATTGCATCTGGCATGAAATTTAAAAACACACCTAACATCGAATAGATGGTGCCGCCCTTCGGGCTTCGCCTAAATTGCCTTCGCTTTACTGCGGCAACTTCGGCTATCTGCGGGACGTTATCGGGAATTGCATCTGAACATATTATTAAGAGGAGGTAAATCATATGAGGGTTGGTGATATACTCTACTTTTCCCCGAAATATAAATTTTCGGTTCTTAATTGGGATGATAAAGAAAAATAAAAAGAGTCAGGTCTCAACATTTGACATATCAATCTTAAATGTCAAATGTTGAGACCTGACTCCACCACTCCCATCGTGTAAACGATCCTTATTTACTTAAAAAATAAGGACTGGATTCAAAGTATAATAATCAAATATTACAAGAAATTGAAAATAGATATTAAAGTGCTGTAGAAATAATGAATTACTTCTTTACTGAAGATATTGATACTAAAAGCAGATGGGATTATGTAGAAAATTATTTCTTCGGGGAAATTTAAAAATAATTTGGCAATTTAGATAACCGATGCCAAATGACGGTTCTCTGGATCATATTAAATGATTTTTATTAAAATATTTATGATTTAATATAGTAGGGAATTATGGGTCCTATTATTATTTTAGATAAATCAACATTTCAATCTCTTTCATATCGTGAACATATATTTTTAGATAAACATTTCTATGAAAACAATACACCGATTCTATGTATGGAATTGTTGGGGGATCTATCTAAATATAAATCAAATCTCAAACAAGGAAAACAAAAAGTTATTGAATTGTCTAGAAAATTTGGTGGCAGTGGTCCTGTTACCAATTACGATTATCGAACTCTATGTGTAAATTCCTTGTTAGGTCAACCAATACCCCTTAATGGAAGAATAGTACCCGATAATTATACTCCAGTAAGGTCTTCAGATGGAACTGATGGTGGCATTATAGATCTTGGACCCTTCAATAAGGCAATTATGCGTTGGTCAGTCGGAGATTTTCGTGAGTATGAAATAATATTATCAAAATATTGGCGGGAATTAACAAAAAATATAAGTTTATCAGACCTTAGTGGTCAGCTGGAAAAAAATTATGTGATTATCCCTAGAGTAAAAAAGCAAGAAGATATAATACCAGCATTGAATAAATTTATCGATAATACAAGTCTGCAAAATATATTTTTTAATTGGATATTAAATCAGATGCAAGTAGACGAGAAATGTTATAGTGAGGTTAAACAGAGGTGGTCTAGGAGTAAAAATATTCATTTAGAATATTTTGCTAAATATGCATGGCATTGCACAAAGGTAATGTTAATATTAATAATTGCAACCAAATCCAAATTAATAGGATGGAAATCTACAAACCTTTTAGATCTTCAGTATTTATATTATTTGCCTTTTTGTATGGTATTTGCATCCAATGATAAGCTGCATCAACATTTGACTCCATTATTAATCAGGAATAACCAGAATTTTATAAGTGGAAAAGAGCTTAAAGAGGATCTGGGAAGAATTGCAAATAAATGGAGCAATTATACTGAAAGACAGAAAAAGTTATTGGCTTATGCGCTAGGAAGTTATCCTTTTCCAGATAAAGAATCAATTGTCTATAGACTTTGGAAATCTAACATGAAACCTTGGCATCCTGGCAGTGGAAATTTAGCAGTGGAATTATCAGATAGCGAGAAACAAGAAGCAAACGAATGGGTGAATAGGATGTTTGTAAAAGTCGAAGGAAAATACTATCCATTCCAAGATTTTATTGATTATTTAAAATAATTTATTGTAGTTAGAAAATTATTAAAATGTTTAATATTTAATAATAGTTTATTATAGGGAAAATGCATAAATGCAAATTAGAGATAGAGAAAATAAGACAAAGTGACGTTTCGATTGTCTTATTAATTTGAATTTTTTATAATGAATGGGCTTGGCTTTTAACGAGATAAGGGAAAAGTTAAAAAAAATAGAATATATCAAGATATTATTAGGAGGAAAATATTTCAGAAATTAATTGAACCCAAAAAAGAATTGCATGTTTAAATATAGAATAGGAAATGAATAGGAAATGGGGAAATGGGGTCACAAGTTCACAAAATATAAAAAAATATGATTTTATCATCAAATTAATTTGGAGAATTGATAAAAATGTGAATTTGTGAATCCTGACCCCAGGAATCCAAATAAACGAATTATATTTATTATATAATGTTGTAAAACATGGGGTGGCCGTTCGGAAAAAGAGTTGCGAGAAATCAAACCAGAACTATTTAAACAAGTAGACAACATAGATTATATGAAAACATTTAAGACCACTTTGTTGGAAGAAACCTTAAACATAGATGAGAAGACTTTACAAAGGCACAGAGAAGTTTTATTATCTTTTGGGAATGAAATTCTAGAAAGAAATTACAGTGACGAGTAATAAGTGGTACAACTTCGAATTTAAATTAAAGAAGGGAAAAGTTTAGCCTATTTAGGTTAATTAAAAAGGAAATATGAAAGAAGGATATAATATAAAAAGGAATGATCTATGTCCATGTGGCAGTGGGAAAAAATTTAAATATTGTTGTGAGGGAAAAGTTGACTGGAATCAAATAATAAAAGAAGGGAGAGATCAAACGCCCTATTTTTCAATCCGTGGCCGAAACTTACTTTTCATTAATAAAATTGCTGAGGCACTTCAACTTGATTCAGTTATTCCATCAACATCATTACAGGAACTTAAAGCAGCATTTACTACTGAAGCAGTCAAGAAAATTCACGAAGCTTTAATAGATATCTGGCCTTTAAATATGGATATACAGAGCGTACTTCAAGGTGCTAATACAGATGTTTCCGGCTTATACGTTGGGGTATATCGACCTAAAAATATACTTAAAGGCTTAGTGCGGCATTCGATATATGCAAATAAAATTATTGTTGTTGATCCATTTGTATACCCATATAGCGTGAGAGATGAGTATAACCCAGTTTTAATCCCAGAACAGTATCGTATGCAAACACTCAGAAATGTTAATTTCTGGTTTTCATTAGCTCCCTGGATAGAAGCAGGAATAGTGAAGATTATACGAACTCCTGACGATTTTGACCGTAAATTAAAATGGAATTCCCTAAAAAGACAACATAAAAAGTTTGAAGAAAATGAAGAATTACGTAAAGCATTAGAAGAATCCACAAGTAAATTTGTAAGTTCTAAACAAATGGAAGAAGAAATGTTTAGACAGTTAATTTTACCATCACCTAATGAATATTTGAAAAAGGTATTTAAAGACTTAGACTTAGGGAAAGAGGGATTAACTTTTGAAGAATTTATTGCTTATATTGAGAAAAAAAGAGAAAAAGACCCAGATTTCTTAGAGACAGTTAAACCTGGAAAGAATATAAGCCAGTTACTCATATTTTCTTCTGGTGCAAGTTATGACATTGCTAAGTTAACTGCTAATCTTACAGGTTCTTATTTAGTAACTGATATATATTCAAGATGGAAAGAAATTGAAATAGATAGAGAAGGCCAAAATATGGAAAACAAGGAATGGGCTCCTTTTGCCAAAGCTTTTCAGGGCTTAGAGCTTAAATTTTTAAATAATTTAAGTCTGAATCATGCCCTCATTTTAAGAAAGGAAAAACGACTAGAGCACCTCAGAGTATTTCTTCGAAAAGTATGGAGGTCTGCATGTACAGCAGAATCATTTAGCGAGACTAATGCTAAAAATTTAGCTGATGAATTAATATCTGAAGTTAGGAGAGCAGAAGTAGAATGGAAGCAAATAGATCTAGATTTATTGAAATGGTTAGGTGCCGAATTAGTTGCTGCAGGGGAACAAATTATATCTGGCTCTGGATATTTCTTTGCAGCCGTTGTTGCCATATCCGGTGCAATTAAATTAGGAGTAACACAGTTGGAGAGAAAATCTTTTCAAGATAAGTTCCCAGCTGCATTTTTTATGAAACTTAAATGATAAATTGAAGTTAAAAAGGAGTTAAGAGAGTATATGGGGTCTTGAAATATAACAAAAGCTATATTGTCTTTGCAGCATGACCAGGCCATTACGGATATAATTTTCAGGAGTAATTTATTACATCACTTCCAGAAGAAATACTATACAAACGATCTTTCTTGATAATAAAAAAATTGGGGGGAGATATGAAAAGTGATAGCGCAAGATCCCTTAATGCTCTTGATATAAATAAAAGCAGGAAGAAATTATAATTGATTTATTCTTCTAAAATGATAAAATATTGGTAAGATGCCAAAAACAGTACATACACCATGGACGTTAGCCGATATTTTGCTTGGCGATTTAGGCAGGAGCGTAAAAATGATGGTGAAAAGGTAAACTCATCTTGGGCAATAACAAATATATCATTGCAAGTCTCCTGCCTGAGTTTGCGGGGAGACTAAATGCTCCCATCCTTATAATAAACCAAGAAGCTATCAGGTATTGGTTAAGGCAGTGGACATTTTTTGGAATGACAAGAATAAATTGTTGAAAATAAAGATATAAATGTAAAGTTTTGAGAAGGAGGAAAATTTATGGCGCAGGTTGTTTCAATTTCAGAACAAATCTTTAGGCGCTGGTGCGAAAAGCTCCGGAATGAGCAAAAAGTACCTCAGACCTTCGTGGAAGCCATTGAGCTGCTACACGAACAGCGGAAACTATCCGATACGGAAGCCTTAAGCAAACTTCTGAAACAAGTTGGAGGAACTGACGATGATAAAGATTGATCGCATTGTGGTAGAAGGATTCAGAGGTATTACCCGTGCTTGTACTCTGCCTTTGGATGGGAAGTCGCTTCTTCTGTTTGGAGAAAACGGGACGGGTAAAAGTTCCTTCGTTGATGCTCTGGAAATGCTCTTTACTGGCAGGGTGAGCACTCTTGAAGGTCGAATGGGTGTCTCGACAGAACGTCACGGGCCAAACATCCGAGCTGTCGGTCCTACCGAAATCTATGTACGTTTCTCCGAGGGATCCGAGTTTACTCTTGGCACGGATGTCGAGCTCCTACCAATGGCTTTGAAGGAATACCTCATCGCTGCTCAAGAGCCTCTCTACATTCTTCGGCGTCGACAGATTTTGGACTTCATTGAAAGCAAGCCCCAGGAGCGCTACGATCATCTTCGACCTTCCTTCCGTTAACGGAGGTAGAAGAAACCGAGGCCGCTCTGCGTGTAGTTTCTCAGAATGCGGATAAAGAGGTAACTGACGCGGAACGAACTCTAAACGCTACTTCTCGAGAACTAGCCCAAGCAGTCGATATAGATGAATACAAGGTGCCTGTTGAGGAGCAACAGGTCTGTGCAGTTCTTTCTATGCGACTTCAATCAATTGGCATTGGTGCACTCCGAAGCCTCTCAAATCTCGGTGACGCAATAGCGGCTCTTGATACACGACTAGCAAGATTCGGGGATCCGCAAAGGATTGTAGCTCTTCATAGCGCACGGTCTCGATTAGAGGAACTGCAGTCTTCATTTGGCGATGTGAACTTCGCATCTTTTAAATCTGCTCTTCACGCACTGCGATCACGGGAGGCAACGGCCGCAAAAACATTTTTTGAGGATGTCCT
>JGI24025J20009_10001616_pt1 | contig 16912 bp, 20 predicted proteins | sample Cruoilmetagenom3_FD_20009 | JGI IMG/M metagenome (IMG submission 20009) | reverse complement strand
CGATAAGTCCGCCAATAATTAACCCATGTAAAGGAATAATTGCCATGACGGAAGCGGTCCACACGCGTCGCGTCTTTTCCGGGATCAAGCCTTCGGGCGGANTGACCCTNGGAAATTACCTCGGTGCCATCAAACGGTTTGTAGATATGCAGGGGCAAGGTTTCGAAACCGTCTACTGNGTTGTCGACATGCACGCGATCACCGTCTGGCAAGACCCGACGGAATTGAAGCACGCCACGCGGGAACTGACAGCGGCGTATATCGCGTCTGGCCTCGACCCGGATCAGTCGATCTTGTTTAACCAGTCACAGGTTTCGGTGCACGCCGAGCTGGGCTGGATTTTCAACTGTGTGGCGCGTGTCGGCTGGATGAACCGCATGACACAGTTCAAGGACAAGGCTGGCTCAAACGCCGAGCAGGTCTCGCTTGGGCTATATGCTTACCCGTCGCTGATGGCCGCAGACATTCTGGCCTACCACGCGACGCACGTGCCTGTGGGCGAAGATCAAAAGCAGCATGTTGAGCTGACGCGCGATATCGCCGCCAAGTTCAATCACGACTTCAAAGTGCCGGATTTCTTCCCGCAGCCGGAGCCGATTATCGAAGGCCCTGCCAAACGCGTGATGAACTTGCGTGACGGAACGAAGAAGATGTCGAAGTCGGGTGCCTCGGATATGGAGCGCATCAACATGACGGACTCCGCTGATCTGATCGCCAAGAAGCTGAAGAAGGCCAAGACCGACCCCGAGCCGTTGCCGGATAATCTGGATGATCTGAAAGGTCGGCCGGAGGCACGGAACCTCGTTGATATCTATGCGGCGCTTTCGAACAGCACGTCCGAGGCCGTTATCACCGAATATGCGGGCGCCCAGTGGGGGCGTTTCAAACCGGCGTTGGCGGAATTGGCGGTTGATAAGCTTTCGCCAATCTCGACCCGAATGGCGGAGTTGATGGACGACCCTGCCGAGATCGACCGTATTCTGGCGAAAGGTTCCGACAAAGCCGCCGAGATTGCCGAGCCGATTTTGCAGAAAACCTACGATATCGTTGGCTTCGTTCGCAGTCGCTAAAAACCGGGGGGGCCGCGTGCCCCCTTATGCTTGCAGCGTTTTGAACATCACATGCGCGTCGACCAGACCAAGCCGCTGGTGTTGAAAGGCTTTGGGCAAAGTTCCGACAATCGCGAATCCCTGCCGTTGCCACAGCGCAACTGCGCCTGTGTTGGTGGCGGCGACCAGATTGTATTGCATGGCCTTGAAGCCCAACCGCACCGCTTCGATTTGCGAGAAATCACACATCTGCGCCGCAACCCCTTGGCCGCGCGCGTTTTCCCCAACCACATAGCCGCAATTGCAGACATGCGCCCCGAGCGCAGGCTGATTGGGCTTGATGTAGAACGTCCCCAGCACCTCGCCCACCGGATTTAACGCGACATAGGTCGCCTGCGGGGCGTCGATCCAGACGGCTTTCGCCTGCTCCTCGGTTATATCGGTGGCGTAGGCGTAGGATTCACCGGCACGGAAAACCGGCTCCAGTATCCGCCAGACCTCGGGCCACTGTGCAGGTTGATAGGGGGTTATATTCATCGTCAAATCTGTCCCGTAATCGCAAGAATCGTTTTGTCGCATATTTCCGCGATTTCCGACAGACATTCTGCCACAGTTTTTTCACGGCGTGTATTTGGTATATGCAACTCAACTAATATTAGAGGAGTGATTCCTGTGGCACGCATTTTCACACCATTGATTGTCTTGATAGCGACTGTTCTCGCACCTGTTTTTGTGTCCGCTGAAGTGGTTTCCATTGCCCCCGAAGAGGCGCGCGCAAAAGCTATTGCTGGCGAGATCGTCATGATCGACATTCGTTCCTTCGAGGAAGTCGCGGAATCCGCCATGCCGGATGTGGCGTTGCTGGTTGATAAATATGCACCGGACTTCGCGCAGAAACTGGCGGCGGTTCAGGCGCAGGCGGGGGGTGCGCCGGTCGCGGTTTTCTGTCGTCGCGGTGGCTGCGCCGAGGCGATGGAGGCGGAACTTCTGGCGCTCGGTTTTGTGGCGGTTCTGGATGTTGCGGGCGGATTTTACGGGGATGGAGACATTCCCGGCTGGGGTAAGCTGGCTCTGCCGATCCGGACGATTGATATGGGTGTAAACGGGATGGTGCCGTTCAAGCAGCCCTAGGCCGGAAGAGCATCGCCTAGGGGCGTTCTGACGCACTCGTGATTTCCCACTGACCGCATTACATGCAAAATAACGAATGTAACGCAGGAGCATACAATGCAAAAAATATTCAAACTGTTTCAGGTTCTGGCCGTGATGATCTTCGCCGGAACCGCCGCCAACGCCGAAATCGTCAAAATGACCCCGGATGTGGCGCGGGAAAAAGCACTGGCTGGCGAGATCGTGATGATCGACATCCGTCGCCCCGAAGAGTGGGCGAAAACCGGTGTGCCTGACGTGGCGCTTTTAGCCGATATGACCAGCCGCGACTTCCTTTCCAAGATCACAGCGATTCGTCTGGAAAATCCGGATATCCAGCTGGCGTTTTCGTGCCGCACGGGTAACCGCTCGGACTATCTGACGGGAGAGCTGGAGAAGCTCGGTCTTTCCGGCATCATCGACGTGGTTGGTGGAATGTCCGGCACGCGCGGCGAAAAAGGCTGGGCGAAACGTGGTTTGCCGGTTCGCTCGGCGAATGACGTCGTTAATCCTGCGGTTACGGTGACACAGCCATAAAGCCGCAGTTGCGCATGGGGCTAACATCGGCGATGATAGCCCCAATCGAACCAATACGGAGCCTTAGCTTTGCGTAAATTTCTTGTAGTCATGGACGACAGTCCCGAATTCCTGAACGCCCTGCGTTTTGCTGCAATTCGGGCAAAGAAAACCGGTGGCGGGGTCGAGATCCTCGGCGTTATCGCACCCGAAGAATTCCAGCACTGGATCGGCGTTGGCGAGGCCATGCGGATCGAAGCGCGGGAGCGGATCGAAGAGCATTTCAAAGTCTTCTCGAAGTGGATGATCGACAAAGAAGGTCTCGAGCCTGAATTGGTAATCCGCGAAGGCGATCGCGCATCCGAGGTTTTGGCCCAGATCGAAGACGATAAAGAGATCGGCGTTCTGGTTCTTGGTGCCGGCGCAACCGGCGATGGTCCCGGCCCGCTGGTAACACAGTTGATCACACGCCAAAGCGCCGACATGTCGGTGCCGATCACGATCGTACCGGGTGGTATGACAAAAGAACGGATTATCTCGGTTTCCTAATTCCGCAATAACCCGAAATTCTATGCCAGTTTTGCAAAACCTACGACGTAGTTCTCGCCGTAGGTTTTTGCGCATTTAGGGCAGGTGGTGTAGAAAAAAATATACCTCCTCCGCCTCGGCGCCTTTGGCTTTGGCGGCGGCTAACATTTCATCGTAGCATGACTTGGCATCCTTGAACGGACCCTCGAAAACCTTGGTGACAAAATCGCCTGTCAGCTGAACCATTTCATGCTCCGGCACATCCTTGGAAACGGCGAAGAGGTGTTCGGCCTTCCACGGTGACAGGTCGCGGCTAAGCACGAGGGCTTCTTTGGCGCTTTGTGCGTCAGCTTTTTCGACCGCCGTCTGCGCCTCGGAAAAAACTGCACCCATGTTGATCGGGACGTGTAGCGCGCCTTTGGTTGTGAACAGCAGAAGTGTACGAAACCAAGGCGGATTTGTCTTTGACGTGAGTCAAAACGCAATACGGCGTTTAGATCGCGGTCAGCGTCCAGCGGTCTTGCCCCACATCCGGCGGCATAAGGTGCACCGGATGCGCGTTTGGCAGGCTCCCCTCCAGTTCCAGTTGCATATGGGCGTGCACGGGCCAGAACACCGCGCCGTGGGCGACGATCAGGGGTGTGCCCTCGTTCTCAAGAACCTCGTTGATGGCGGCGAAAACGCGGACGGTGAAGTCGGCGTATGTCTCGGCCTTGTCGGGGGTGATGCCGTTCCTCCAGTCGTGGGAGAAGCCGGTGGAGTAGTCTTTCGACGACCTTAAGGAACCTTCTAGCACGCCGAAATTACATTCTTGCAGGCCTTCCATGCCGGTGATCGGCAGGTTTAACCTCTCGTTAACGATGTCCGCTGTGACCCGCGCCCGTTGGAGGGTGCTGCTGTAGATGTTGGTGATCGGCAAATCGCGCAGCAGGTCTTTGGCGGTATGCGCCTGTGCGATGCCGGTTTCGTTCAAGGGAACATCCTTGCTGCCTTGAAAGCGGCCCTCAACGTTCCAGTCGGTTTGACCGTGGCGGATATAGTAGAATGGTTTGCGAATAATCATCCGGTTTTCCTACACAGGTGGCCGGAGAGGCGCAATTTAGAAAGATTCCAGCTTACTTGACTTTTTTGGTCGGACACGCCAGATATAAGGCCAGTTCTGAAAGGGCCACTTATGTTTATCCAAACCGAATCCACTCCGAATCCCGCAACCTTGAAATTCTTGCCAGGGCAGGCGGTTCTTGCTTCCGGCACTGCCGATTTCCCGAATGCGATCGCAGCCGCTTCCTCGCCTCTGGCGACACGCGTTTTTGTGACCGAGGGTGTGGTCGGCGTTTTCTTTGGGCCGGATTTTGTGACCGTGACCAAACGCGACGATGTTGACTGGTCGCATATCAAACCGTCCATCCTTGGCGCGATTATGGAGCATTACCAGTCCGGTCAGCCGGTATTGGGCGATGACAGCGGCAATGTTGGCCATGCAGCACACGATGGTCCGGATGAGGCAATCGTCAAGCAAATCAAGGAGCTGTTGGACACACGCGTGCGTCCGGCCGTTGCTCAGGATGGTGGCGACATCACGTTCCACGGTTTTGAGCGTGGCGTAGTTTATCTGCATATGCAGGGCGCTTGCGCTGGCTGCCCGTCCTCGACCATGACGTTGAAAAGCGGCATCGAGAACCTGCTGAAACATTACATACCGGAAGTAACCGAGGTGCGCGCGATTGCCGCCTAAGACGCCACTGGTTTTGTCATTCGATACCGCGGCCGCGCATTGCGCGGCCGCCTTGGTTTCCGGCGACCGGATACTTGGTGCGACGTCGGAACCGATGACAAAAGGACAGGCTGAACGCCTGATTCCATTGCTGGAAGAATTGCTGGAAGGTGCTGGCAAAAGCTGGGCGGATGTCGACTTGATTGCTGTGGGCATCGGCCCCGGGAACTTCACCGGCGTCCGGATTTCCGTTTCGACGGCACGTGGACTGGCTCTGTCGCTGGGTATTCCGGCGGTGGGCGTATCGGTGTTCGAGGCGCTTGCCTATGGCACCAAAGGTTTCGTAAAGATCACGCGTGATGCGCGGCGCGGGATGGTTTTTTCGCAAGAATTCGAAGACGGAGCCCCGATTGCCGAGCCGACGTTGAGCGAAGGCGAAGTCCTTTCCCCAGACGCAGAGGTTGATCCGGCGAAGCTGGCGTTTTGTGCGGTCGGGAAGGACGGTTCGGTTCCACCGGCGCCGTTGTATTTGCGATCGGCAGATGCCGCGCTTCCGTCTGACCCACCGCCGCGGATATTGCCGTGAACGCCGAAGATCTGGCGAAAATCCACGCGGCGAGCTTCGATTTTGCCCCACGCCCTTGGACGATTGCAGAATTCGAATCCCTGTTAGCGTCGGCCAACATCAAGCTGTTTCAAGAGCCCGGCGGCTTCGCCATTTTCCGCTTTGCCGGACCTGAAGCCGAGCTGTTGACCATTGCCGTAGATCCCGCCTTTCGCCGGCAGGGAATTGCCGGAAAGTTACTGTTTGCGGGCCATGAATCTGCTAGATTGGCGGGTGTTGAGGAGATTTTTCTAGAGGTTTCCGAAGAGAATCCAGCGGCAAAATCCCTTTATGATCAATTCGGTTACGAAGTTCGCGCGATCCGCGAGAAGTACTATTTTGGACCAAATGGTCAAAAAATAAACGGGTTAGTGATGCGTTGCACGCTCTAAGCTGACCTAACCTCGCGGAAACATGAAAAATTCGTGAAATAAACGTTGACCCCTGACCTGTCCCCGCATTTACTACACCGACAAGTATTTTCGCCCCGATTTTCGCTGAGTGTTTTTCCCGCTCGGTTTTTCGGGGCATTTTTGAGTGTATGATGACCTTAAGGAGAACCTAATGAAACTCATCAAAACGCTAATCGGTGCAGCGGCCCTTGTCGGCGCAGCTACGACAGCATTTGCGCAGGCTAGTCCTGCGATTATTTTTGACCTTGGCGGCAAATTCGATAAATCATTTAACGAAAGCTCTTTTGAAGGTGCCGAGCGTTTCAAAACCGAAACCGGCATTGAATACCGCGAGTTCGAACTTCAGTCCGACGCGCAGCGCGAACAGGCGATCCGTCGCTTCGCACAGCAGGGCAACAACCCTGTTGTTATGGCTGGCTTCTCGTTCGGTACAGCGCTTGACGTGGTTGCACAGGAATTCCCTGACACAAGCTTCGTAATCATCGACATGGTTGTTGATCAGCCAAACGTTCGTTCGGTTCTGTTCAGCGCCCATGAGGGTTCATACCTTGTTGGTATGCTGGCCGCTATGGCTTCCGAAACCGGCACAGTTGGTTTCATCGGCGGCATGGACATCCCGCTCATCAGCCAGTTCGGTTGTGGTTATGCACAGGGTGCGCGCGCAGCAAATCCTGATGCTGTAATCTTGCAGAATTCCGTTGGCACAACTGGTGCGGCGTGGAACGATCCGGTTAAAGGTGGCGAGCTTGCAATGGCACAGTTCGAAGCTGGCGCTGATGTGATCTTCGTTGCTGCTGGCGGCACAGGCCGTGGTGTTCTTCAGGCAGCGGCTGACGCTGGCAAACTGGGCATTGGTGTGGATTCGAACCAGAACTACATGCAGCCAGGCAGCGTTTTGACCTCGATGGTTAAACGCGTTGACGAAGCTGTTTACAAGGCGTTCAACGATGTGAACAACGGCGAATTCACTGCCGGCTTCAACATCATGAACCTGTCCAACAACGGTGTTGGCTGGTCGCTTGACGAGCACAACGAAGCTTTGATCTCTGACGAAATGAAGGCCGCTGTTGCTGCTGCGACTGCAAAAATCATTTCCGGCGAAACAGTTGTTTACGACTTCATGTCCGACAACACTTGCCCAGTGAACTAAGCTAAAATGGTTGTGGAAACACAAACGCAGGGGCAGTCGGAAACGGCTGCCCCTGTTGCTCCGGCGATCGAGCTGATCGGTGTGAGCAAGAGTTTTGGCCCTGTTCAGGCCAATAAAGACATCGACATGACTGTCGCCAAAGGCGCGATTCATGGCATTGTCGGGGAAAACGGCGCGGGGAAATCGACCCTGATGTCTATCCTCTATGGATTTTACAAAGCAGACGCAGGCGAGATCAAGATCGACGGTGTGACCACCCAGATCACGGATAGCCACGCCGCGATTGCCGCCGGTATCGGGATGGTGCACCAGCATTTCATGCTTGTTGAGCCCTTCACCGTTCTGGAAAATGTTATCATGGGGGCCGAGGATGGCCCACTGCTGCGCCCGTCGCTGAACAAAGCCCGCAAGGTTTTGCTGGAGCTGGCGGCGGAATACGAGCTTGATGTTGACCCCGACGCGATCGTCGGTGACTTGTCCGTCGGGTTCCAGCAGCGCGTTGAAATTCTGAAGGCACTGTATCGCGAGGCGGATATCCTGATCCTCGACGAGCCGACCGGTGTGTTGACGCCGGCCGAAGCAGATCACCTGTTCCGTATTCTGAAAAACCTGAAGGAGCAGGGCAAAACGATTGTTCTGATCACGCACAAGCTGCGCGAAATTATGGCTGTCACCGATACGGTAAGCGTAATGCGCCGTGGCGAAATGACGGCGACGGTAAAGACCTCGGAAACCTCGGCGTCGCAACTNGCGGACCTGATGGTTGGTCGGCATGTGTTGCTGGATGTCGACAAAGGTCCGGCGAACGTTGGCGAGACGGTCCTTGAGGTAAAGAACCTTTGTGTGACCGATTTTCAGGGCGTCAAGAAGCTGAAAGACGTGTCGTTTGAACTGAAAGCCGGCGAAATTCTGGGGGTGGCCGGTGTGGCTGGCAACGGGCAGTCGGACTTGCTGAACATTCTAGGCGGTATCGAGGCCGCTGAAAGTGGCGAAGTTATCATGAAGGGCGACTCGATTGACCTGAGCACCAAAGCAAGTGCTGCAATGCGGCGCGAGCGCGGTATCGGCCACGTCCCCGAAGATCGCCACGCGCGCGGTTTGGTAATGCCGTTCGAAACATGGGAAAATACGGTGCTTGGGTATCACAATAATCCCGAGTTCAGCGGTAAATTCGGGTTCGCCGATCAAAAGGCGATGATGACGGATGCGAAGCATAAGATCGGGAAATTCGATATTCGGCCAACGAACCCGCATTTGAAGGCTTCGAATTATTCCGGCGGTAACCAGCAGAAGATCGTTATCGCCCGTGAAATTGAAAACAATCCCGATTTGTTGCTGGTTGGCCAGCCGACACGCGGGGTGGATATCGGCGCCATCGAATTTATCCACAAACAGATCATCGCGTTGCGAGATGAAGGCAAAGCGGTTCTTCTAATCTCGGTCGAGCTGGAGGAAATTCTGGCGCTCTCCGACCGTATTATCGTGATGTTTGACGGTGTCGTTCAGGGTGAACGTATGCCTGAAAATACAAATGAACAGGAACTCGGCATGTTGATGGCCGGTATTGATCCGGAGGCGTCGGCATGAACAAGGGGCTCCCTAAATGGGCGGACGTCATTCTGATTCCGCTACTAAGTCTGACTTTGGCATTGCTGGTTTCCGGTCTGGTTGTGATGTTCATCGGTAAAGACCCGATCGAAGCGGTTCAGGTGATGCTGGCTGGCGCGTTCGGAAAATTCGGTATTGGATATACGCTCTANTACACCACCAACTTTATTTTCACCGGCCTTGCGGTCGCAATCGCGTTNCACGCCCGTATGTTTAACATTGGTGGCGAAGGGCAGGCAGGGCTTGGCGGCGTTGGTGTTGCGGTTGTTTTGCTGGCCGTTGACTGGCCACACTGGACGGTTGCGATTGTTGCGGCCTCGGTCGGGGCGATGGTGTTTGGTGCGGCTTGGGCAGCAATTCCGGCCTATTTGCAGGCGAAACGCGGTAGTCACATCGTTATTACGACGATTATGTTCAACTGGATCGGCTCGGCGCTGGTGGTTTATCTGCTGGTTGGCCCGATGCAGGCACCCGGTATGGTGCCAGAAACGCTGGGCTTCTCGGCGGGTGCCTCTATTCCGACTTTGCATGATATCTTTGGCATATTCGGAATTCCGTTTGATAAGCACGCACCGGTTAACGTCAGCCTGTTCCTTGGTCTGATCGCGGCCTTTGCGGTCTGGGTTCTGGTTTGGAAAACACGACTTGGCTACGAAATCCGCGCCTTTGGTCATTCGGAGAAAGCCGCAATTTATGCCGGTATCTCGCCACTGAAGATCATCATGACGGTTATGCTGGTTTCCGGTGGTCTGGCGGGCATGATGGCGGTGAACACGGTTATGGGCGAGGCGGAGCGGTTGGTTCTCGACTCGGTTCAAGGGGCCGGTTTTGTCGGGATCGCGGTGGCCTTGATGGGTCGTTCGCATCCTGTGGGCGTGGTTCTGGCCGCGTTCCTGTTCGGTATTCTTTACCAAGGCGGTGGCGAGCTGTCCTTTGCGATGGGCATCCCGCGCGAGATGATTGTCGTCATTCAGGCACTGGTTATCATGTTCGTTGGTTCGCTTGAAAATATGGTGCGGATACCGGTTGAACGGTTGTTCGTGCGACTGAATAAGGGAGAAGCGTGATGGATTTCGGCACGATTCTGCAAATATCCGATTCCGCCATACGGCTTTCGACGCCGTTGCTGCTGGCCTGTCTGGCCGGACTTTATTCCGAGCGAGCCGGGATTTTCGATATCGGCCTTGAGGGCAAGATGCTGGCGGGTGCTTTCGCCGCCGGTGCGTTATCGGCCTATGCCGGTATGCCGCTTGCCGAGGGTGGCTGGGGTATGACCGTTGGCATGGCGTGGGTCGGTATTGCGGCTGCGATCATTGTCTCGGTTTTGCTGGCCCTGATCCACGGCTTTGCGTCGATCACCTTGCGCGGCAACCAGCTGATTTCCGGCGTGGCGATCAACTTTTTCGCAGCAGGATCAACTGTTTTGATCGGTCAGAACTGGTTCCGTTCCGGTGGCCAGACCCCCGCACTTTCCGGCGAGCAGCGGTTTTTACCGATTGATCTACCCTTTGCGACGGCAGCAGAGTCCATCCCGATCCTTGGCCCGATCTATCACGACGTTATTTCCGGTCACAACATTCTGGTTTATGTCGCCTTTGCGACGGTGCCATTCACATGGTGGTTGCTGTTCCGCACCCGTTTCGGCCTGCGCCTGCGCGCGGTTGGTGAGAATCCGGGGGCGGTTGATACCGCCGGTATTTCGGTGGTTCGCCAACGTTATGCGGCGGTTTTGATTACCGGTGTGCTGTGTGGCATGGCAGGGGCATATCTTAGCCTTGGCACCTCGGCTGCCGGTTTCGTTAAGGATATGAGTGCGGGTAAGGGCTTCATCGCGCTGGCCGCCTTGATCTTTGCGAAATGGAATCCGAAGTCGGCCGTGTTCGTTTGTCTGCTGTTTGGCTTCCTCGAAGCAATCGGTAACAAGTATCAGAGCATCGACCTTGGTGCCTTCGTTGTGCCGGTTCAGTTCATGCAAGCGCTACCTTATATCCTGACCGTGGTGATTCTCGCCGGTTTCATCGGCAAAGCCATTCCGCCAAAAGCCGGCGGCGAACCATATGTGAAGGAGCGGTAATCACTTATATGCGATTATTCGCATGTTACGGGTGAATCGCTCCGATTTGTCGCAGTTGGGCGGTGGCATTAGGATATGGGTTTGCTGTAGAGGGTAGAGATACGACCCTCTATAGGTGACTCCATGCAAATCTATCTTCCAATTGCCGAGATTTCGGTAAATATATTCCTGTTAATCGGCCTCGGCGGGCTTGTCGGTGTTCTGTCCGGCATGTTTGGCGTCGGTGGCGGATTTCTAATGACCCCGCTGTTGTTCTTCATCGGAATTCCGCCGGCTGTTGCCGTTGCGACCGAGGCGAACCAGATTGTGGCCTCTTCTTTCTCCGGCGTTCTGGCGCACGTGAAAAAGAAGACCGTTGACTTCAAGATGGGCACGGTCCTGCTGCTGGGCGGTTTGCTCGGCGCGGCGGTGGGTGTTCAGGTCTTTAAATACCTGAAAGAAATCGGGCAGGTCGACCTGCTGATTACGCTGTCCTACGTAGTCTTTCTTGGCATTATTGGCGGTCTGATGTTCATCGAGAGCCTCGGCGCGATCCGTCGTTCCAAGAAGCCCGGTCCGCCGAAAAAGATTAAACGTCATACTTGGGTGCATGGTCTTCCGCTCAAAATGCGGTTTCGCACGTCGAACCTGTATATCAGCGCGATTCCTCCGTTTATCGTAGGAACGCTGGTCGGTGTTCTGGCCGCGATCATGGGTGTTGGCGGTGGCTTTATTCTGGTGCCCGCGATGATCTATATCCTTGGCATGCCGACAAAAGTTGTTATCGGCACCTCGCTTTTCCAGATTATTTTCGTGACCGCTTTTACAACAATGATGCACGCAACGCAGAACTATACGGTTGATGCGGTGCTGGCGTTGCTGCTGTTGATCGGCGGCGTGGTTGGCGCACAGATCGGAACGCGGATTGGCGTGAAGATGAAAGCGGAACAGTTGCGCATTCTGTTGGCGATTATGGTTCTTATGGTTTGTCTGAAACTGGGTCTTGATCTGGTTCTGACACCTTCCGAGCTGTACTCTATTGGCGCAGGGGGGCACTAAAATGCGTTTCTTTTTATTGATCCTCAGCCTGTTCGCGGTAAGTGCCGCAAACGCCAGCGAAACCGTTGTTTCCGAGCTTAGCAAAGGCGGCGTTTCGATTACCGCCAACTTTGACGGCTCCGAAGTCTTCATCTTCGGCGCGATCAAACGCGACCGACCGGTAGCGGCAAGCGAAGGCCAACTCGATGTTATCATCGAGATATCCGGCCCGACCATCGAAGCCGTAGTTCGCCGCAAAGAACGCAAGGCCGGCATCTGGGTAAACACCGATTCCGTTGAAGTGGAGCGCGCGCCTAGTTTCTACACGATCGCCGCCACTGGCGAGGTCGAGGACCTTCTAAGCGAGAGCGAGCGTTCGCTACGTAATCTCGGGCTGGAATTTGCGGTGCGTGTGGCTGACGAAAAGGACAACGATTACCGTGACGCGGTGATCCGTATCCATCAGGACAACGGCACTTATACCACCACCGTTACGCCGGTGACCTTGACCGAAGAAACCTTGTTTACGACCAAGCTCGCCATGCCTTCGAATATTGTCGAGGGGGATTACACGGTGAAGACCTTATTGGTTCGTGACATGGCGGTTATCAGTACGTCGACTTCGATCATCACGGTTAGCAAGACCGGTATGGAAAAGTTCCTGTACACGATGGCGCACGAGCAAGCGTTCCTATACGGTCTGTTGTCTTTGGCCGTCGCGCTGTTGGCTGGTTGGACCGCGTCGGAAATCTTCCGCCGGATCCGCACCTAACTATTCCTCCGATCCCGTCAGTTCCATTGGCGGGGTCGGAGCTTCCAGATCGGCGATGCCCAACGGTTCGGTTGGGCGTGCCAGCATATACCGCGTCACCCAGCGCAGACGGTGTTCGGCGCGCGTGATGGCCACATAGGCCAGCCTTTTCCAAACCGCTATCCCCGCTTCGGACCGCCCTGATCTATAGGCGGCGTAAATGTCCGGCGCGAACAGTTGCACTTCGGGCCACTGGCTACCTTGGGCTTTGTGAATAGTCACGGCTGCCCCGTGCAAGAAGGTTGCACCCATGCGGGCAGCAGACGGGATGAAGGGTTCCTCGCGGTCGGGGGCTTCGATCTGAATTATCGTCGCGGCGTTCACGCGGGGGTCTTGGGCGCCAATAACATGCAGGCGCGAAAATCCGGGCTTGCGACCTGGTCCGAGGTAAATAACCTGTGCGCCTTTAATCAGCCCGCGCGCCTCCAGATCGATACGTTTCTTGCGGTGCTTTAGCGGCAGTTCGATGCCGTCACAAATCAGCGGTTCGCCCGAAAGCAGCGAGTCTTCGGGGGCGTCGTAGGCGGCTCTGAACGCATGGATCAGACGGACGCGGGTGGCATTTCGCCAGACCAACACCGGCGAACGGGCCATAAGCGAGGCATCGACGCGCGGCGTGACGATGACGCGATCATCCTTGGCTGCGGCCGCTTCGATCATGCGTTCGAATTCCGGGAAATCCAGCTGCGGATCGCCAAGCGCATGCGCGAGGTCGAGGATTGGATTGCCGGCCTCCTGCCTGTGGATCCGGTGCAGGGTCAGTTTCTTTTCTTCGGGCAGTTTGTCGAAACTCATCGCGCCGGACTGGCCGACGGGGGCAAGCTGTGCCGGATCGCCAAACATGATCAGGGTCGAGAAAATCTCGCGCAGGTCTTCGAGTTGTTTGTCGTCGATCATCGAGGATTCGTCGACGAAACCGATGTCCAGCGGATCGTCGCGCCGTGACCACCCTGTGATGAAGTCCGAGCCGCGCAATCCGGCGGCGGCCAGTGCGCCCGGGATGGATTTGTGGGCTTTGTAAAACTCGTAAGCGCGATCGAGGGCGGCGTCGGTTAACCCTTCGATAACTGGACGTTCGTCCGCGCCTTCCAGCCATTCGGCGATTTTCTCGTATTCGGGGTCGTAGACGGGGGTGTAGATGATCCGATGAATCGTGGTGGCTGGCACACCGTGGCTGCGCAACACACTGGCGGCTTTGTTCGTCGGCGCAAGGATCGCAAGCGTGCGTTTGTCTTTGCGTTTTGTACTTTCAAAGTCGGGCGAGATGGTTTCGACGCCTGCCTCGTTCAAGGCCTCTACCAGTTTGGAAAGCAGAAGGGTTTTGCCTGATCCGGCCTTGCCGAGCACCGCCAAAACACGGGTGTTGCCGGTGCTTGTGGGCAGGAGGGTAGAGTTCTCGAGGTCGACGCCGGCCTCTTTCAGAACTTCCGAGATCGCATCAAATGCGTGCGCCTGATCTTCCGAAAATTTCACGTTCTGCCCGCCCTGTCGTTTGGTTTGTTCTAACCGGACAGGGCGGCAGTGACCAGCCTTACGCGACCGCGCTGACAGGAATGACGGGGTTGTCGGGGAAAGAAGTGTCAAACCAGTATTCCACCGATTCCGGCGCGATGCGGGATTTGCGGCAAATGTTGGCTTTGACTTCGGCATTAATCGGCCAGAGGCAGACGGCGATTTCCTCGCGGCCTTCGCCGTCGGTTCCAATTACCTCGGGAATCCAGCCGATGCGGCGGTAGATGGGCAAGGTGTGGGAATATACAACGCCCACCGAGCTTTCCAATCCGAAGCGGAGGCCGAGTTCACAACCCGCGAGGATCAGCGCGGCGGCGACTTCGCTTTGGCCCTCGGTCAGGCGGGGTGAAATGCAAAATCGTGTGCATTCCCAGATGACAGGGCTGACGATGCGCAGGCCGGACAGGTGTTGGAAGTGGTCGTTAACCATAGTTTGTCCGACCGTCGGCAGAACACGGATGGAGCCGCCGTGGCTGCCGTCAGGTGCTTCCCAAATCGCATATAGCGGGTTTAGTGAATCGTATCCGTCTATCTCGTATCCGTTTTCGTCTACCTTCACGTTCCAGCCGTGGCGAACGCCGAACTGTTCGGCGCGGTCCTTGAACATGGAATCCTTCAGTTTCGGGAAATTGGCTAGTTGGTCGGCGTAGATATATTTGATCATGGTTCTTCTCCGTTGTTTGGCAGATTTTGGACACAGATATTCGACCGACCTTAATAACGGTCGAGCGGTCGGTAGTTTCGTTATTTGGGCAACAGTGGGCCTAGACGGCGATCACCCCACGGGCGAGCGCGATGGCAACCGCATGTGTGGTGTTCAGCGCGCCAAGTTTATACCGCGCTGAATCGACGTAAACGCGCAGGGTGTGTTCGGAAATTGCCAGCTTCTCGGCGGTTTTTCCGCGGCTTAGGCCGACTCCGAGACATTTGAGAACGTCAAGTTCGCGTGGCGACAGCTCCCGCCCTTCGATGGTTTCGGTGACATTCGCGGCAGTCAGTACTTTTTGGTGGAAGTAGTGCGAGATCAGCATGAAGTCGTGCGCGTGTTGGCCGAGGTATCGCGACCAGCCGTCGTCGCTGCTGTTATGGTTCACCGCGAAGATCGCCGCTTGACCGTTCGGGCCGCGGATAGGGATGGTATAGCCCTGTTTGCCGACACCAAATTCTATGGATTCATGTAGAAAGTTGCGGGTGCGCTTGGTGGACCAGTCCAGTTTTTTCCAGTCGAGCGGGTGGAATTGTTGCAATGCTCCGCGCACAACCGGATCGATCAGCATGTAGTTTTGGGATTCGTAATGGGCCGCCCAACCTGGGTCATAAGTCGAAGATACAAACGGTTGCCCGTTAAGGTTGGTCGCTAGATACGAGACGTTTTCTACGCCGTAGGCACCTCGCAATACATCAGCGAGAGACGATAGGTCGTCAACTGTATCGGTTGTTTCCAAGCGTTCCAGAAACGCTTCCAGTTTTCGCGTCATTAACTCCTACACCAAGACCCCGCCCCTCATTATGGTTCTTGATCTCGACGGTCGCCAACATGATGGCATCGTCCAGATGTTCAGCCAATTCCAGCATCGCCTGCTTTTGTGCAAACTTCCGTAGGTCGGCGAGAACGTCAATCATCCACTCGCTGTTCATAACAACACCCGTATAAGTTGTAAATCTATAATTGAGGTAACTTTGGGGGATTTTTTGTAAGCAAGCCACTCACCAATTCGCCCTCCCCATTTCTGGGGAGGGCGTCAAAGATAACATGCTGTAATTTCAGCTATTTTTAATCACGTCACGCGAAGTGTGTAACAGTATTTGCTATTTATCGCAGTATCGAGAATCACTCGCCAGAAAGCTCCATTGCATCCTCTAGCGTGCGTAAACCGGTTGTCGGGGCGCTGACCAGCACCGCCATATTGCCGGGTTTATGCTCGTTCCGGCGCATTTTCATGTGGGCTTCAGGTATGTCGGCCCAAGGGAAAACTTCGGACATGGAGGGGTCGAGGCGGCGTTCGACCATCAACTGATTGGCGGAACTGGCTTGCTTGAGGTTGGCGAAGTGGCTGCCTTGCACGCGCTTCTGATGCATCCACAAATACCGCGCATCGATTGTCAGGTTGTAGCCCGTTGTGCCCGCACAAATCACGACCATACCGCCCTTTTTGCAAACGAACGTCGAAACCGGAAAGGTTGCCTCGCCGGGATGTTCGAATACCATGTCGACGTTGTTGCCTTTGCCTGTGATATCCCAGATCGCTTTGCCGAACTTGCGGGTTTCGTTGAACCAGTCTTTATATTCAGGTGTGTTTACGGTGGGCATTTGGCCCCAGCAGTTGAAGTCCTTGCGATTGATAACGCCTTTCGCGCCGAGGCCGAGCACAAACTCGCGTTTGTCTTCTTCGGAAATTACGCCGATGGCGTTCGCGCCGGCGGTGTTAATCAGCTGGATCGCAAACGATCCCAGACCACCCGATGCACCCCAGACCAGAACGTTCTGGCCGGGCTTCAAGGTGTGCGGGCGGTGGCCGAACAGCATGCGATAGGCCGTTGCCAAGGTTAGCGTGTAGCACGCGCTTTCTTCCCAAGTCAGGTGTTGTGGGCGGTGCATTAACTGTTGGGCTTGCACGCGCGTGAACTGGGCGAAGGATCCGTCCGGTGTTTCATAACCCCAAATGCGTTGGCTGGACGAGAACATCGGGTCGCCGCCGTTGCATTCCTCGTCGTCGCCGTCGTCTTGGTTGCAGTGAACCACGACTTCGTCGCCAACTTTCCAGCG
>JGI24025J20009_10001615_pt1 | contig 16924 bp, 17 predicted proteins | sample Cruoilmetagenom3_FD_20009 | JGI IMG/M metagenome (IMG submission 20009) | reverse complement strand
TGACAACAGCACTTTTATTCCATATTCTCACGATATGGATAAAGGCAGCCCAAACGACCTTGACCACTCAGTTGTCAAATGCCAGGATTCGACCCCGAGTCCGACCTCGCCGCCATGAAGATTGACAAGCAACCCGACCGGACGAAGTTGGACGGGTAGGAGTTACGCAATGTGTCGCCGAGACCGCGAAACCGAGTGCATCCCCTCAACCAATGGAGGTATTGAGTGTCCAGTCGCTTGAAAGAAGTATTCGAAGACGCAGCCCTGGTAGAAAGAATCAAATCTCGTCTGCCATACATGTTTCAGTTGGCCGAACTGGAAAGCTCAAGAGCGGGGAGAATCGGAAGGTAAAAGAATCTCAAATGTTAGGAACAAAGTATGGCTTATAAAAAACTAAGTAAGGAAATTCGCTGCTGGAATTGCAAAAGGATACTGGATAGAATTTGGTTCACAGCTCTAATGACTGAGGAATGGTCCTGGAATGGTGAAGGCTACAACGAGTGCACTGCACGGCATAGCCTTGTTACTGATCCAGATTCAGATGTAGTGTGTCCATACTGTGATGCAGTCGTCGGTACGGGCCGCGATTTCGGATTTGGGGAACATGAAAAGAAAGGAAAGAAATAAGTAATTCTTTAAGAAGAATTCCCTGGAGAAAGAACGAAAACGCAGTCGAAATAGGATTTGAATATTACCTCGCTCTCCTTGGGAAAAGAGTAAAAGGCGAAAAGGTTTCCCTTGTTCAAGAGTTAAGGAAAACATTCGCTCGAAGACTAGGAATTCAACTCCGTGAAACACAGGCCCGTGGCTTAATGCATAAGAACTCATCTGTATTTGTAGAATACGTTAAAGGCGTGACTGGGTATGATTTCAACCCTGCGAGCGAGTTCTGGAAAGCGCAAGGAATTGAGAAATTTACAGAATGGAAAAAGGAATGGGAACAAGCAAGAAAACAGCAAGCAGTGGACTTAAACGACGAACCAACACCAACACCTCGAGTGCCCGATAAAACAAGAGTCTTGATGAAAAAGACAGTCACTGTCAACAGGGTCATTCGCGACAACGCATTGAGCCGTTTCTTAAAGACCGTATACAACTCGCACTGCCAAGTGTGCAATCGTACCTTCATGGTCCCTGGCGGAAGAAATTATGCCGAAACCCACCATATTCGCCCACTTGGCGGTCCGCATAATGGAATGGACATTGAAACCAATATGCTCGTATTGTGCCCACTCCACCATGCAATGTTCGACTATGGCGTTGTTGCACTGCATCCCGAAAAACTAACCCTCCTGAGCATTGATAACAATATAGACAGAATAGGTAAGCCATTGGCTTTGAAAAGGCATCCCATACTCAGGGAATCCCTGGAATACCATCTCGAAAATATCTATGGAAAGGTAAGACATTAGGGAAAAACCGCCGGGATTTCCCGAACTAACTCAAGCTGTTTTACTCGGCCGGTACCTGATACCGCACAAGCACTGCACTGCGGACCAGTTCGTGCCGAACCCCGTCTTTGAACCAGACTGCCCGGCTCTTCCATTTTACCGGCCCTACATCCGGAGCAAACCACTCAAGCGTCGCCTGGTTTGATGTCGTGCTGACGACCGAAATCTTGTAGCAATCCGGAAATGTTCCTGCCCTGAGCTTCACCGTTTCTTTGGCAACAACCTCAAAAAGCTCACGCTCGGATTCGGTATCGTACCAATGGTCACCTTGAGAAAGCGGCAAAGAAAGATAATGAAGCTTGACCGGCTTTCTGCCTTTTGAGAACACAATCTGTACAATCTCATCCTTTTTCTTGCGGAAATAGACATGGGATGGCCGACCGCTGTCCCGTGGCACTTCAATAACCCATACCAAGCCGATTCCGGGCAATTGCTTCTTACCCTGGACAACCGAAACCAGCCTGACCCGTGTAGTTTCGCTGGTATCAGAACCGACAATCCTGCGTGAATAAATCCTCATCGACCTTCGGGCTCCGTTCGTGAGCGGAAAATAGTCCGGCTTTTTCTTAACGCACCCGGGCAAAAGAAATAAAACGAGCACCAGAACCAGCCGGTTCATGTAAAAGCGTAAGTCTACCATCTCTTCGGTCAAGCTGAACTGACAACCAGACTAATCCAGGTTGCGGCGCAAAAAAGTCGGGATTTCGAGGTCGTTCCGGTCAACGGTTATCTCGCCGGACTTACTCACAAATCTGCGCCGTGCCGGGAACAACTCCGCATCGTTCAAGAGTTCGGCTACATCCTCTACATTTGGTAAAGGTTCATTGAGACCGGTGGCGATAAGCGTAACCTTCATGCCGTCTTTCAAACCCCTTGGCCGGGCCGCACCCATTCTGATATCGGCCTGACCATTGGTAGAGTGGAAGATAATCGAAGCGGCCTCATCTACCTCCTTCAATGTCATCTTTGAATCACCCGAAATATTCAGAAGCACCTTGCGTGCAGTCTCAATTGACACATTCTCTATCAAAGGGGAATTCAATGCTTGGTGAGCCGCTTCTGTTGCCCGGCCTTCACCTCTTGCAAAACCTGCGGCCATCACTGCGCCGCCCCGTTCCGCCATTACCGACCTGACATCAGCGAAATCGATATTTATAAGCTGGCGGCATGTAACGATTTCAGAAATCCCCCGCACCGCATTCAAGAGCACTTCATCTGCCATCCTGAACGCCTCAAAACAAGGTTCCTTTCCATGAACCTCAAGTATCCGCTGGTTCGGCAGCACAATCAGCGTATCCACGCGCGAACGCAGTTCTCTGATACCATCGGCCGCTTTGCGTGCCCTGGATTTGCCTTCAAAATCAAAAGGACGGGTAACTACCGCCACAACCAGTGCACCTTGCTGTTTTCCGGTTTCGGCGATAAGCGGAGCAGCACCGGTCCCGGTTCCACCACCTTCGCCCGCCTCAATGAACAACATATCGAATCCTGTCACATTCTCCCGGATTATCTCTATCGACTCTTCTACGGCTTTCTGTCCGATATTCGGGTCTCCGCCTGAGCCCAGACCTCCTGTAAGCTGGGCACCAATCTGCACCTTATTTGCCGCTTGTGACATTGAAAGTGCCTGCAGGTCGGTATTGACCGCATAGAATTCAACATTGGCAAGCCCGGTGTCAATCATATGATTGACCGCATTGCAACCGGCTCCGCCAATACCGAATACACCGATACGAATAAGTTTTCTGTCTTCCACCGGTTCAATCATCTGCTTCCTCCTTAATCATGAAAACCAACCTTTTACTTCTTCACAGAACCTTTCCCATGCCCCGGCCGGCGGCATCTCATAAAAGTACCTCCCTTCAATTCCGTAATGGATAAGGCCTACTGCAGTTGCAAATGCCGGATTGTTTATTACCTCTTTGGGCCCGGCCAAACGGTCCGGCCGACCGATTTTCACGGGCATCCCCAGCACCTGTTCGGCCAGGACATCCACCCCTTCAAGCATCGAACCGCCGCCCGTCAGAATAACGCCTGCCGAAAGGCCTTCCGCCATTCCGCTATTGTGTATCTCAGAATTCACCAGATTGAGAATCTCCTCCATCCTGGGCTCAATCACTGAAGCCAGGAGCCGACGCGAAACTTGCTTGGTGCCACGGCCTGAAGCATCATCTATCTTAACCGCCTCGTCCTTTTTCACCATGCTGGCCATCGCAACACCATGTTCCCGCTTTACCTTTTCTGCCTGCGAAAAAGTGGTGCGCAGGCCTATGGCTACATCCTTGGTGATATTATTAGCACCCACACCCAGCACCTTTGTGAACCTTATTTCTCCTTCACGGCATATGCAAAAGTCGGTTACCCCGCCCAAATCCACGAGTGCACATCCCATTTCTTTATCGTCCTCACTGCACACCGCAAAGGAACAGGCCAGGGATTGAAGCACCAGAAAGCGATTTTTGATGTCAAGTCGCTCAAGAACCCGGTGAATATTCTCAATCGCAGTCACTGCGCCGATAATCAAAAGTGCCTCAACCTCGAGTCTTACCCCGAACAATTCCAAGGGTTTGCGCACCCCTTTCTGGCCATCAACGATGAACTGGGTGGGAATCACATGGAGAATCTGCTCGTCATTGGGCAAACGGATGGTCTGGGCCTGCTTGATAACATCCTCCAGGTCCCGTGTTCCGATGCCCTTTGCCGGCTTGCGCACCGGCACTGCACCTATGCCGGACAGATGTTTGATATGGTCGCCGTTTATGCCGACAAAAGTGCGATAAGTCTTTACTTTACCGCCGGCCATCTCCTCGGCCAAAGAAACAGCCGAACCCATGGATTCTGTCGCCTTGTCCAAATCCACAACCACGCCCTGCTTGAAACCTGCGGGTGGGGCAGTGCCGTATCCGACAATCGTCGTTTTCTTTGCGCTATCGGTTTCTGCCACGACACAAGCTACTTTAGTAGTTCCTATATCAATGGCTGCGGTTCGCCTGGACTTTCCCATAAACTCACCTCCTTTTTCCGTTCTCCCAGCGGGGTAACACCTGCACCTCTTCGCCAAGCTCAATCCCGGTCTTCTCTTCTACACAGGCCTTGATTATCTGGACCAGCTCATAAACATCAGCGAAGCTGGCGCCACCGCTGTTAACAATAAAGTTGGCGTGCTTTTCTGAAACACGAGCGCCACCAATCCTTTCCCCTTTGAGGCCGCACTGCTCGATGATGCGGCCAGCAGCGATATTCTCAGGATTTCTGAAAAACGAACCGGCCGAAGGTTCGGAAGGTTGCTTTGTGCAACGCTTTCCCCTTATGTTCTGGTTTTCAGCTATCAACTGCCGGCTGCCAGACTTCCCAAGCCGCAATACCACTTCGGTAACCACCATTCCTGCCGGGGTCACAGCTTTCCGATAGCCTTTCTTGAGCTCTTTGCGGCCGAGCTCCTGCACCTTTCCCCAATCCATNACCGTAACCCTCTCCAGTATATCTGCTAATGACCGGCCGAATGCACCCGCATTTGTTTGCAAGCCGCCGCCGACCGTTCCCGGAATCCCGGCCAGAAACTCAGCACCGCACAACCCGGCCCGGGCTGCGGTTTCGGCAATATCATCGAGCATCGCTGCGGCACCGGCACGAACCGTTTCACCTTGCACTCCGATCGTGCTGAACCCGGCACCAAGTTTTATAACCATGCCTCGCAGCCCCTGGTCTGAAACCAGAACATTAGAACCCCGGCCCAGCAGCCACCATTCAACCCCGGATATCTGACAGAAACGAAGAACCTTTCTCAATGCATCAATATCGTTCACCTCGACCCACAAATCAACCGGCCCGCCAATCCCGAATGTCGTGTGCTCGGCCAGCATCTCATCGGCCTTCACGCAAACTGCCGCGCCGGCTAAAGCTGTGCCAAAATCTCGTCGCCAGTCCGCCATATATCTCCCGCTCCCAGTGTTAAAACAACATCGCCAGGCCTCACCCTTTCCTTAAGGAACTCGGGCACAAAAGAAAGCTCTGGCACATGATGGATAATAAGACCACTTCTTCCTTGCAATTTCACCGCATCCACTATCAGCTTCTCGTTCACGCCCGGAATCGGCGGCTCGGATGCGGCATAAATCCTGGTAATCAAAACCGCATCCGACGAATCAAACGCCTTGCCGAACTCCTTTGCCAGGAATTTTGTCCTTGTGTAACGGTGCGGCTGAAACACTACCCAAATCCTCTTCTCCCTGAATGCGTTGCGTAATGTAGCTATCGTTACCCGCACTTCGGTCGGATGGTGACCGTAATCATCATAAACCAGTACCCCTTTCTTTTCACCCTTCCGCTCCAGTCTGCGGTGCACACCACTGAAAGTGGCAAGGGCCTGCTCAATGGTCTTGAAATCAACTCCGAGCTCAGCACCGACCGCAATCGCTGCCAGGCTGTTCTCGACATTATGCTTCCCCGGCATACCAATGCTGAATCTTCCTGCTTCCTTGCCTTGATAAAAAAGGGTGAATCCCGAAGAAAACGAATAAAGCTGCACATCCCGGGCCTGGAAGTCCGCCTTTGCGTCAACCCCGTAAGTAATCACCCGACGCTTCACCCTTGCCCTTATGGAACGAACCGCGGGTGAATCAAGACCGAGAACAACCCTGCCGTAAAACGGTACCCGGTTGACAAAACGGACAAATGTCCTCTTGATATCCGCAAGGTTCTTGTAAAAGTCAAGATGCTCTGCTTCGATATTGGTCACGACCGCTATCGCTGGATAAAGCACAAGAAACGAACGGTCACTCTCATCCGCCTCAGCGACCAAATATTCGGACCGGCCGAGCTTGGCACCTGCAGTTGCACCCAGCACCCTTCCGCCGATTACGACAGTCGGGTCCAGTCCGGCCCGCTCCAGAATATGTCCTGTAATCGATGTGACCGTAGTCTTACCGTGACTGCCTGAAATCGCAATCGCAAACTTCATCCTCATCAGCTCGGCCAGCATCTCGGCCCGTCGGATAACAGGAATCCCTCTCCTGCGTGCAGATTCCAGCTCTGGATTCTCTGATGGGACTGCGGTCGAATATACCACTACTTCAGCATCACCGCAGTTTTCTGCCGCATGGCCGATAGCCACCCTGATACCGTTTTCAGCCAACCTCTTTGTCGTATCGCTCTCTTGCAAATCCGAGCCGGAAACATCAAAACCCATATTCTTCAGCACGAGCGCAATCCCGCTCATCCCGACCCCGCCGATTCCGACGAAATGAATCCGTTTCAGCCTGCCAAACATCCAGCAATCCTTTCGGCGATTACCTGCGCAGCATCAGGACTGGCCGCTCTGTAAGCCGCTTCGGACATTTCTCTGCGCCGGGCATCGTCCGTCATCAGGCTGCACACCAGAGAAGTAAGCCCGGGCAGGCGGTTCTGGTCCAGAACGATGGCTGCACCGACAGATGCCAGATACTCTGCATTGGCATCCTGGTGTTTATCAGTGGCATATGGAAAGGGCACTAGGATGGTGGGAACGCCAAAGGTAACAAGTTCTGACAGGACCATACCGCCTGCACGGGAAATGGCAATAGTGGCTTGTGTGTAAAACTCTTCAGGCCGGTCAGTAAAATCAACCAACTCACAATTCCCGGACCTGATGCGGGATTTCACCAAATTGTAGTCACGCCTGCCGGTAATGATAATAAATCTGAAATTGGTGAGTGCGGCAGCAAGATCGATTGCGGCCAAATTCAATGCCCTTGCACCTTGACTGCCGCCCAGCACAAGAACAGTCCGACCGTCATCGTGCCTGTGGCCGGCCGTAATCTCTTTCCGCAACGGATTCCCGGTCACTATACAGTTATCCCCGGTTCCCATAACCGGAGGAAATGCGAAAAAACATCCCCTGGCCCGCCATGCAAAAAGTTTCGTAACCCGGCCTGGAATCCGGTTCTGCTCAAGNAGAAAAAACGCCTTGCCGGAAANCTCGGCGCAGAGCAACGGTGCGGCACTTACGTAACCACCCGCNGCAATAACCGCATCCGGGTCAAGCCCACGCACCAGGCTGCAGGAACGAATGAACGCCCGCAGAAAAGCCCATAACCACCGCGCCTTCCCCAAAATCCCGAGGCCTGAAAAACCTGCGGCCGGTACCGGCTCGAATCGGAATCCGCGCTTCAGTGCCAACTCACTCTCCAGGCCTTGCGGCCTTCCGACCCAGACGATTTCTGCCCCGCGCTTAATAAGCTCATCTGCCAGCGCGAGTGCGGGAAATATATGGCCGCCGGTACCGCCCGCGACCATTACGATTCTCATCCGGCCTCCTGTTGAACGTCGATATCTTCAAAATAACTCCAGCAGCAAAAAGATTGGTAACCAAAGCCGAACCGCCATATGAAACAAATGGCAATGGCTGACCAGTGGTCGGCAAAAGCCCGAGGGCAACGCCGATATGAACAAACGCATACATGAATATCGTAATGACAATCCCCGATGTCAGATACTGACCGAAATAGGTATTTACCTTCCGGCCAATCTGCATACCCCTTACTAAGAAAACCCCATAAAGCAGGAAAATGGCCAGGCTTCCGGCAAAGCCGAACTCCTCACCGATGGCAGCAATAGCAAAATCAGTGTGCAACTTGGGCAGGAAATAGAACTTCTGCTTACCCTCACCCAGCCCCTTGCCGAATGGGCCTCCTGAACCGATGCTAATTAAAGACTGCTTCTGGTGATAGCATTTGCCTTGAGAAAAATCATGCCAACGCTTATTCGCATACGGCACGAATTGCACCAATAGAACCAGCCCGATCATTGCAACAATACCAATCGGCACAAGATACCTGAATTTCACCCCGACAATAAAAAACAGAAATAAGGAAGAAACCGCCATGATTGCGGTAGTGCCTATCGCCGGTTGGGCCCCGGTGAGAAACAGAAACATTAACACGACCGCTCCGGGCTTTATTACCGAATTCCTGAAATTCCACTCTTTATCCAGCCTTCCCTTGAGTTCAGCAAAATATGCTGCCAGCCACATCGGCAGCACGAATTTGGCAATCTCAGCCGGCTGAAGAAAACCGACCCAGCGCCTTGCATCACCGACCGCCCGGCCCCAGACAACTGTAAGAATCAGCAATAACAATACCAGACCCACCAGACTCCTACCCAGCCAGCCTGCAAGTGCTGGATAACGCAGTTTCATGCCCACAAACAGTGCCAGAAGACCGACACCGGCCCGGATGAATTGCCATTTGAGATAGTTGATACCAAGATGATATGTAGCCGCATAAACAACAATCAGCCCAATCATTGCCAAGGTTACGACAACAAACAGTAACCACGCGTCAACCGGATGGTTAGGACGCATTCTGAATGTGTTACTGCTGGAAACACGGTATTCGCTTGCTTTACCCTTGCGCCGGCAAAAAAGCGCCAGCCTCTTCGGCTGCCTTCTTCCAGCCCGAAGACTAACCAAGTCTGCCAACCTCTTTCCTGAAAGCCCGGCCCCGTTCCTGGAAATTCGCAAACAGGTCAAAGCTGGCAAAACCGGGCGAAAACAAAACTACATCACCGGGCTTTGCCATCTTTTTGGCCACTGCCACTGCCTGCCGCATATCTTCACAAATCTGAAACCGGTAGAAACCAGCCCCGGACAAAAGCCGTGCCATCTTCTCGCTGTTCTCACCCAGAAGCACTACCCATTTTGCTTTTCTTGCAATCGCATGCACATAATCGTTTACTGGTAAATCCTTTTCCCTGCCGCCAGTAATCAACACTACCTTACGATGGAACGCCTGGAGCGACTTCACTCCCGCGGTCGGATTTGTGCACATACTGTTGTTGAAATATTCCACCCGGTTCAACTTGGCGACCAGCTCAAGCCGGTGTGCAAGCCCGTTAAAACCTGCAAGCGCCTGTCGCACCGGTTGCAAAGGAATCGCCAACAGCTTTACCACACACACAGCACCAAGCGCATTCTGCAGATTATGCTTACCCCGAAGCCTGATGCCTTTGATTCTGGCAACCCTCGTTCCTTGAGAAAAAAGCCATCCCTGTCTCTGATACGCTCCGTCCACTTTATACCGCAGGGAAAAGAACTGTTTCTTTGCCTTACCCCGGTTTCTTGCCGGCATCACAACCTTGTCATCATAATTCAAGACCGCATAATCTTCAGGGCCTTGACGGTCCAGTATCCTGAATTTACACTCGGCATATTCTTTCATGGTCTGGTGCCGATTCAGATGGTCAGGCACAATATTCAATATGACCGCAACCTTTGGCTTAAACCATTGCGCCCTTTCCAATTGGAAGCTTGAAACCTCAACAACATAAAAATCCTGCTTCGGGATATTGAGTGCGGCGGACAAGGGTTTACCCGGAGTAATGTTACCGCCGATAAATACACGCTTGCCCGCTCGTTTGAGTATATCGGCAATCAACGCAGTAGTAGTAGACTTACCGTTGGTTCCGGTAATTGCAATCAAAGGCCCTCGCACAAACTGACTTGCCAAATCGAGTTCGTCTACAATGGGAATTCCCCGGACCCGCAGGCCTCTTACAACTTCGTTTTCCTCGCTGATACCAGGACTAACAATTGCCAAATCTATCTTTGCAGACCCGGGTCTTTGCACTACCTTCATGCCTGTTTTTGCAAGCCTTTTTACCATGGGTCTGCTGAAAATCGCAGGGTTATCATCATATCCGCTCACCCTAGTGCCGAGCCTGAGCAGAAAACGACCCACCGCAATGCCGGCCCGACCAAGACCGAATATAAACACCTTACAATTTTTCAGTTCCTCAACTGTCAAAGGCTTCTCCATTATCGAATCTTCAAACTGCCCAAGGCAAGCATGCCGAAGAGAACCGCAAGAATCATGAATCTTGTCACTACCTGTGATTCTGCCCAGCCCTTGAGCTCAAAATGGTGGTGGAGCGGCGCCATACGAAACAACCGTTTGCCACCTGTGGTCCTGAAGTAAATCACCTGTAGCAAAACCGAAACCGCCTCCAGGACAAAAACCCCGCCTATCAGCAGCAGCAGTATCTCCTGTTTGGAAACGATTGCGGCCAGGGCCAGGGCCCCGCCCAGAGGCAGAGACCCNGTATCACCCATGAAAACCTGGGCCGGAAGTGCATTGAACCATAAAAACCCAAGACAGGCCCCNACCAATGCCAGACAGTAAACTGTCATCTCGCCGCTTCCACTTACGAACATGACATTCAGGTATCCGGCAATATTCACATTGCCCGAAACATAACAAAGTATCGCATAACTGNTCAAAGCCACTATCACCAGGCCGGCCGCCAGACCATCAAGCCCGTCNGCCAGATTGACCGCATTTGAGAAACCAACCAGCAGAAGCATCACAAAAGGGATATAAAACCAGCCAAACTCNACGGTAATGTTCTTGAACAGCAGAAAATTCGTCTGCGACCGGATTGCCGGTTCCAAAGGAAAGAAATAAAGCACCGCACCGACAATCAACGCCAGTGCGAATTGGGCAACGAGTTTTGTGGTCTTAGAAAGGCCCCGCGGCTTGCCAAGCCGCACTTTCACATAGTCATCCCAGAACCCAAGTCCGCCCAGCCATAAAAGCATCAGAATTCCAAGTTGAACCAGCCGGTTGGTCAAATCTCCGAAAAGCAGTATCCCTAGAAGGCTTGCAGCAAGGATAAGCACACCGCCCATCGTTGGTGTCCCCGCTTTCCTTTTATGACTCGCTGGAACTTCCTCCCGGATATTCTGGCCGAGTTGCAGCCGTCGCACAGAACGGATCAGCACCGGACCCAAGGCCAGAGTCAATACAATTCCCGTAACACCCGCAGCCGCAGCCCTGAAAGTAATATAGCGAAAGAGATTCAGAGGGCCGAACGCCTCGTGCAAAGGCCAGAGCAGATGGTACAGCATCAGCCCAACTCCTCTAAGATTTCCCGCACTGCTTTCCTGTCATCAAAAGGACAGCGCTCATTCCCAACTATCTGATACTCCTCGTGTCCCTTACCTGCAATAACCACTGTATCACCTTTTTGCGCCTCGTGCAGGGCCCGGCGGATTGCCTCTTTCCGGTCTGGTTCAACAAGAAATTTCCCGCTGCAATTCATGCCTTTGACTATCTGCCCGATTATCTCATCGGGCGGTTCGCTTCTTGGATTATCCGAAGTGACAATTGCTGTATTAGCCAGTTCTGCAACAACTCTACCCATCAAAGGCCGCTTGGAACGGTCCCTGTCTCCGCCGCACCCGAAAACAACAAGCAGACGACCTTTTGTGAATTCCCGGACTGTATCCAGCACTTTATGCAACGCATCCGGTGTATGGGCATAGTCCACAAATACCTGAAACCCGCGGCCGGAACGCATCAGCTCAAGCCGGCCCGGCACGCTCTCCAATGACTCGGCACCAGCCTTCATCGCTCCAACCGGCCACTTCAAGGCACAGCCGGCCCCGAATGCAGCCAGCAGATTCTGCAGGTTATATCTTCCTGTCAGATTCAACCGCACCGGCACAGTCTTGCCCTGACAACTGATTTCGGTCTCAAGTCCGTCAGGCTCAACACTTATAACCCGGCCCACTACATCAGGAATAGGTTCCAGGTCCGCCCTGGTTCCATATCTCAGAACCTGGGCCCTGGTCCTTTCAGGTATTTCCCGACCAACACTATCGTCCTGATTCACGACCGCAAAGCTTGCCGGCGAAAGCCCGGTGAAAAGCTTCAATTTGGCTTCCCGATATGCCCTGAGGGTCTTGTGAAAATCCAGATGGTCCTGGCTAAAATTCGTGAAAACCCCTACTTTGAAGTCAAGGTCGAAAACACGGTCAAGCTCCAGACCATGGGAAGAAACTTCTGTGATGCACAACCCCAGTTTATGCTCCACCATCCGACTAAGCATCTGGACAAGGTCAAGACTCTCGGGTGTAGTCTTGCCCGCCTTGGAACTCTCTGCCCCGTCCCAGTATTCCACTGTGCCGATAAACCCGGGTTCAATTCCCATCTTTTTCGCCATTGAACGCAACAGGTAGCCGGTTGTTGTTTTGCCATTGGTCCCGGTGATGCCAGCCAGAATAAGCTTGTGCGATGGGAAACCATAAAATCGGTTCGATACCTGGGCCAAAAACCGCCTGGGCGACTTGGTCAAAACAATGTTCACCCATCCCTTTCTTACTTTGTTCAAATCTGTCGTTACCACTGCCACCGCGCCACGGTTCACCGCGTCATCGATAAACTTGGCACCTGAAACACAGAAGCCGTCAACCGCTACAAACATATAACCGGATTTGACTCGTGCCGAATGGTAAGCAATCCCTTTTATTTCGACTGCCGAGTTGCCATGTATCGTGCAAGGAATTCCTTGAACCAGCTCTCCCAGTTTTTTCATCGCACTTCTTTACGGTCCATCGCAGCGATTTCCTGACCGACTCTGGAATCCACAAATTCCTTGTGACTGCGCATGTGCTCGAGCATCAGCAGTTGTTCACCTATTTTTCTGAAAACCGGGCAGGCACAACTGCTGGCAAACCGGATGGTCTTTGGTTCATCAATCATCACCGCGATTACATACCTCGGTTCTGCTCTCGGGAAAAATCCTGCAAACGACATCCAGGCACGGGTCCGTGAGTATTTTCCATCCGGCTCAATCTTCTGAGCGGTCCCGGTTTTGCCGCAAGCCTCAACCCCTGGAATCTGTGCCCTGAGTCCGGTCCCTTCAGTCACGACCTCCGCCAGAATCCGCTTCATTTGTGCAGCAGTCGATTCTTTAATCGCTCGCCTGAGCTCAATACGACTTGACTGGTAAATAATCCTGCCATTCGTTTCTACCGAACGGACAAAATATGGCTGGACATATACGCCATCGTTCGCAATGCACAGATACGCGGCCGCAAGTTGTAGCAAACTCACTGCTACTCCTTGGCCAAATGCGATATTTGCAAAGCGCAACGGGTTCAGCCTCGAAGGTTTATCAAGCATCCCTTTTACCTCACCCGGCAGACCAATGCCGACGCGGCTGCCAAAACCCATTCCCCGTGTGATAAGATAGAATCTCTCCGGGTCGACCTCAGAAGAGAGAAGCGCAACACCAGGGTTCGAAGACTGCACAATGAGTCCGTCAAAATCAAGGATTCCGTGCTCATGAACATCGTAAATCCTGTGTCCCATTATTTCGATATATCCTGAAGACACATCGTAAGTCTGACTGGTAAGCCGGGCTGCATTCGGGCTTTCAAGTGCTGCCGCGCAAATGGCTATCTTGAAAGAAGAACCGGGTTCAAACTGGTCACACACAGGCATACAGCGGTAAAGACTTGCGTCAAAGTTCTCGAATCGCGCCGGGTCATAAGTCGGATAATTCGCCAGGGCCAGTACACCTCCGGTTTTAACATCCAGCACAACTACTGACCCTTTTCGCGCCCTTGTTTCTGTGACTGTCCGGCTCAAAGTCCGAAAGCAAATGCCTTGTATATCAACATCCAGTGTCAAGTGTATATCCGTTCCAGGTACCGGCTCAAACCTTGGATAACTGGGATAAGGAAGCCTGTGTCCTGCCCCGTCCAACTGCATCAGGACCCAGCCCGACTGCCCCCGCAAAACAGAATCATACCACGCCTCGACGCCTGCCAATCCCCGGTTGTTCCCAACAAAACCAACTACATTGGCACAAGTCGCACCATATGGATACAATCTCCGGCTTTCACTTTCGACCGCGGTGCAATCGCCGAACCGGCACTTCACTATCCGCTGCCAAAGAGAACCGGCATGAATCGGGTCGATATGTTGCCTGAAACAAAACATATGGTCATGACGGTCAAGTTCGTCACGCACTTCCTGCTTTGTGCCTAAACCGGCTCCTGCCAGGATAGCAGCAAGCGAATCCTTGGCCCTGACCTTCCGAGGCCAGGCATAAACCAGGCTGTAAGACTGATTGACAGTCAAAGCCCGACCCTGATAATCAAAAACCCGACCGCGCTCCGGGCTCAACCGCAACGAATCAGTATGCTGCTTTTGTGCCAAGGTCTCATAATGCTTCCAGCGAAACAACTGCACATAACCCATCCGGGCCAGCAAAAGACCCCAAACTGAGAGAAGAACCACGAGCACAAACTTATTCCGGCTCTCATCAGGGCTCAACGGGTTCCCCCGTTATTCAACGGGGACCAATTCTCATGAGCCAGTAACATCGGTAGACTGTCCTGTTCAAAATGAGCAATTCGAGCCGCCCTTGTTTTAGGTGAAAATCCCGACTTGGTATCTGCCTTCCAGAACGAATACAACCTGGTAAAATCAGCAAGTGTATCCACATCTGACTGAATTTTATACAGCTCTTCGGTCATGAACCGGTGCGTTGTTTCCAACCTTGAAACCCTCTTTGTAAGTCTCAAGCTCCGGTTGTGCATATAAAGATACCCGAGCGCAACCGCACACAGAAATACAACAATCCCAATCCTCAGAAAAAACTTCATGACAGTACCTCCCCGGCCCTGAGCCTGGCAGAACGAGCCTGGGGGTTTCTCTCGACTTCTTCCAAACTCGGACACACCGGCTTGGGCGTCAGAATCCTCACCCTTCCTTGCTTCTTTGCATCACGCAGAGCAACCTTTGCCAGCCGGTCCTCCAGCGAATGATAAGAAATAACCACAAGTCTTCCTTCTGGAACAAGCAAACCCAGGGCCGCATCCAACCCGGCCCGCACATTTTCGAGCTCGTGGTTCGTCACAATCCGTAATGCCTGAAAAACCCGGGCGAGTGTTTTTCTGGCCCGGCGGGCCGGAACACACCGCCGCACCAAATCAACCAGGTCCTTGGTCGTCTCAACCTGACCTCGGTGCTCGTATATGCGCCGGGCTATCCTGCCGGCAAAAGGCTCCTGACCGAAATCCTTCAGCCATTTCTTTATACTCTTGGCAGAAGCCCGGCGCAGCAATACGAGCGCAGGAGGCTGAGATGCAGTCTGGTCAAATCTCATATCAATCGGGCCTTCTCGGTCATAAGCAAAACCACGACACGAACTCCTGAGCTGATGCAAAGAAACACCCAGGTCCATCAACACGCCTGTAACCGGTGAAAAGCCAAACTTTCTGACAATAGAAACCATATCAATATAATTCGCCTGAACGAGCACCACATTATTCTGTTTATCCAGTCGCCTGCGGGCCGAGGCTATCGCCTCTGGGTCAACATCTATCCCTAGAAGTCGACCTCTGCCCAGAATCTTAAGTATTGCCCTGGCATGCCCACCACCACCGACGCAGGCGTCAATAACAGTCCCGGTGCCGGGCTGCAGATACTCCAGTACTTCATCGGTCAGGACCGGACGGTGAAACACCTCTACCGGTTGGTTCATCATTTTCTGGTATCAATCCCCAACCATGCCGCTCAAGTTCGGCAAGGTCGGCATCGTGGTTTTCCCTGGCTTCCTTGATAAAAGCATCATACCGGCCCGGTTCCCAGATTTCGAAATACTTACCCGCGCCCGCCAGCACGACCTCGGTTTTTATCCCTGCCTCTTCCAGCATGCGTTTGGGAATCAGAATCCGGCCCTGACTGTCCAAACCCACTTCAGTAGCGCCCGCAAGACAATAGCGCCGTAATCTTAGAGCGCGGGATTGGTATCTCGGCAATTTTCGCAGGGTGCGGTCCCAGAATTCACGCCAATCGGACAGGGGGTGGACTTCGATAGTTCTGTCGCGACCTTTCTGCAGGACAAACATCCCCTCGGATGCAGGAGGAAGTTTCTTCCTGTACGAATTTGGAACCGCTACCCTGCTTTTGTTATCAATAGAATGCCTATATTCTCCAAGAAAGATATTATTTACCACTTTTCACCACTTTTCTGCATAGACTTAACTGTATTCCCCACCTAGTTTTTGTCAAGGAAAAATTTAACCTACCTCGATATTTTTCGCCAACAAAAGCCCAAAAATGGTAACTCCAAAAATTTCAGTGGGTTAATTGAATCCAGAACCCGGTCATATCGGTATAAGCTATCCGAGACTATTTCTAGATGAGGCCGTGTCAAATGTTGTGGAAATTGGTTTGGGCGATGTCATACTTCTCTCTCCGCTTCCTTAGCCCTTTATGCCGTTCCGATACTTCGCACCGCTAATCACTTCCGCCACCAGCTCCGGTGCTTCCAATCGGTGCCGCCGCTGCCGCATTGGTCTGCGCATAGTAAATCCGGTCCAGGTCCTGCTTGACCTGCTTCTGCCGCCGCTTCGGCAGCTTATCCAGGACATTACGTTTCTTGTGCATCCAGTCCCGCTGGCAGAGCGCATCCGGTAGAACTTCCAGTAGACTCTTGCCGGTGCGCTGATACCGCCCCACAAGACCCGATTGGAATTGCTCGGCATTATCTCTCACCCGCGGTATATGTACCTGCACCTGGCCGCACCAGAGTCAGTTTCCTCGGCTTGCTGTTGCTGTTTGCCATATTCTTTCATGGCGGTGTCAACTCCTTTAATAACCATAAGGATAGGCACCGCTTTCCCTTTTTCCACTTTTTATCTC
>JGI24025J20009_10001614_pt1 | contig 16929 bp, 19 predicted proteins | sample Cruoilmetagenom3_FD_20009 | JGI IMG/M metagenome (IMG submission 20009) | reverse complement strand
ATGACGTGTATAAGGTAGTAGACCGAAAAGTTACAGTGGGATGTTCCCATATAGATACAGCCTATTGGTAAGTTATTTTATGGGAGATGCCTAAGATGAAATCTGGGTCGATATCCAGGATACGGGTAAAAGTCTGCCTTTTGTGATCTCTGTATCGTTCAGTTTTTAAAACCTTGAGATATGCCTGCTTCAGCAGGTCTATGTCGTTGGCAAAGAGATCGATGATAGCTTTGTTAACATTTGTGTGCGGTTTGAATAGCATCAAAAGTGGATTGGCGGAACCGAGATTAGTTTTTGTCTTCTCCAGAATAATCTCTGTAACCCGTGCAACCACTTCATCGTCAAGTGGGCGGTACTTGAGTAAGAAATCAAATCCGTGCGGTAACTCTGTTAGCTGTGCCTCCCGATAGAGGCTATAAAGTTGGCCTAGGCGCCCATCAGTAACCTTGTTCTGGGACAAGGATGTGTAGTAATTGAACAACCAGACTCGTTTCGTCGGGTATCCGGGCCGACTGAGAATCTCGTAGGCACGCTCGATACCGTTGATATCTACAAACCTTTTGACTAAATGTTCGGAGTTTAAATTAAGCGGGTCACCTAGTTCGATGTAGTGCTCTAGTACCTCGGCGTACAGATCAGGATCACAATTGGACAAGGCGAGTAACACATCTACAACTCCGCTCTGAAGCCGATACTCTTTGTCATCTTCTTGATCGAGGTCTGCTTTGATTTCTAGACATATCTCAAAAAATTGTTCATATTCGGCGAAACTAAAGCTCTCGAAGTGCTCCTCGATCTGCTTTTTTTTAAGCTGCTCGTATTCCTCACGGTCTAGGTCCAAATCATCTATCTCTAACCAGTCAGAAAGGAGCACCCTCGATAGGTTATAGGCCTCGTTAGTAAACCGATCCCTAAGGTCTCGATCGAATGATACCTCACAATGATCCATAAGATCCAAGTAGTTATGGGCTGTGATGCAGTGACCGTATCTACTGGGATCTAACTCCAAGTCTATGAACGAAAGCACCTCCGCTGCATCTTGTGCCACAATATCGTTTACCGGGTCAAAGTAGGCCGATGTGCTATAGGTTTGAAGGACGTCAAGTACCCCTTCACGAAGTGCCGATGTCTGGTAGAGCTGAAACAATCGATTCCAGATTATTCGACGCAGTTCGAAAAGCTCAGGTGTGGCAGGGAGTTGGAAGTTGAATGTAATAAAGGTGCGGCGTCCTTTTGGTTCGGTAGTGTGAAAGCGGGTGTAAAGATATTTCTCGGCGACGGCGAGGAAGAGCTTTGAGTACAGCTCGTTCTCTCCATTCAGCGCCCGTTTCCATAGTACATCGATCACCGCCCGTTGAATTGTGAAGCCACGGATGTGGGACGTGTGCTTGAATCCAAACCCGTCGGTGAGAATGTGAAGCACCTGGGGCAACTCCTCTGGTTGCTTGGCGAGATATCCGAAAAGAAGGCTCAGCGCAGTCTGGAATGTATTATCATCGGCATACTTAAATGAACTAAGCACACTAAGAATGGACGGAGACGGAACGCTAGAACTTGCCTTGAATTCTAGGTTGGATAGATCCACCGACTTCACCTCCATCTCTTCGATCCGATTATTGATGTACTGGAGCGTGTCTGTCGGCTTGGTGAACCAAAAAACGTTCATGAGGTGGAGCAGAGCCTCGTCATCATCCGACTCTTCCATAGACGTCCAGATCCTGTCAACGTGAGGGCGCATCGCCTGTATGATCGCGTCACTATCGAAGGCATCCAGTACAGGGTTAATGGCATCCACCAGCCGATGACTTAAGCGGGGGAAGAAGTAATCCAAAAGGGCCGAGAAGTCTAGCGCCCGCTTCTTAAAAAAGGCGAGGTAGAAGAGATAGGTTGAGAGGACTTGGTCAGAGGTCCGTACCACTTCATCCTCGTAAATATCAAGCATCTCTTGGTCGTGGAGCCGTCGTGCTGCCTCCCAGAACGCCTCTGAAGAGATCTTGAATGCCTCCTCGATGGCACTCATAATCTCCTCGTTTGTGCGATCCACAGCTCGGAAGAAGGCGACTATCCCAGCGGCCTTAAGGAGGTTTATGTTAACGAAGTTTTTTAGGTCACGCTTGATAGATGCAAAATACTCCTCGTAGAGAGCTGTCACATCATGAATGCTTTCAAGCGTGTTCTCGTGGTTCGCCACATCGGCAGCCATGATGGCAAGGCGAGGGTTGCCCCGGGCGATGTCAGCGATCCGGTCGAGATAGCATTGATTTAAGATGCCATACTCGTCCTTAACCAACTGCTTTATCTGCGTCTCCTCCAGGAGCTGTAGCTCCACTACACTTTCACTACCAAGAGGGTGTGCCACTTCTCGTACCTTATCGAGGGCGTAATCACGGACAGTGACAATCACCTTTATCTGCTGGTCATCTCGCTGGTCTTGAAGAAGCTGGACGATGTACTCAAACCGACTTATGTGGTTGGCGTCGTCCACAAGGATAAGGAAATACCCCGGTTCCGAGAAGTGGACGCGTAGATCCTCGAAAAGGTCGGGTCCCCGGTTGGAGATACACCTGACCTCATACCCAAGGTGAGCGTCTTTGAATCGTTTGCAGCACTCCAATGCAAGGCGAGACTTTCCGATACCAGGTCGACCGGATACGATGACTAAGTCACCTTCCTCTAGCCCCTGCAGAACTTCCTCGGCCACGTCATCACGAAAGTGAAAGGCTGTATCAAGGCGGGTAACGTGCTTGCTTTTGTTGTAAGTGGCAACGAACTCCTCAGAGGGTACGATTTGTCCAGTGTCTACCTCAATTCCGAGGAAGTCCCGTGCGAGGCCAGGGTACTTCTGGTAAAGGTCGAAGGAAATCTGACCGATGCCGAAGATATTTAGGTTAACTCCGTTATTCTGACACACCTCCACGAGGTCATTTTCACAATCTGTTGAGAGACTAGACGTATGGCAGAATATCACTTCCTCAATCTTCTCGACAGGCACTCCAGTTTTCTCCTCGTTGAAGCACTTATCGAGATCGTCCTTGTGCTTCTTGCAGACCCCGGTCTGCTGAGTCGTGTACTCGACGAAGACGTACGTCCCGTTTGGGAGAGTGATAAATGTATCTGGGGTCCCCGTCTTAGTCTTGTCTGCCCCGGTGACCGACCCACGCGGGTTGATACTTTTGTACCCTTTTTTATAAAGGTATGCATCGGCGAGCTTTTGGAATGAACCTCCACTTAACTCCCGTAAAGCAGTTTGTATTTGATTTATCTTAGTCATAAAAACGCATCTTCTAAATGGTAGACTGGTGCATTCCGCATAATTAACATATCATTTAAAATTTTTATAGATTCCTGAATGACGGATAGGTCTCTACCCTTGCCATAATCAACTCCACTCATCAATCACCCACCACATTTAAAACCTTAACTCCGCGGTATTTCGGGGATAAACATGCTGATGCATCATCCATCCCAACAGCACCCACGCCCGGATAGACCATCTCCGGCCCCAGGGCGAGTGGTCATCTTCGCCTGAACCTCCACGGCCCCAGCACCGGGCGTTCGTCCCGCCCCAGGCCACCGCCGTGACCCACGAACCCGCACCTGCCTCCCGGCGGGTTTCCCTGGCGGTTCTCGTAGCCGATGCCCACGGCCCCGGAGAGGCCGAACAGATCCCGCCCGGTCTCGCCGGAGCGAAGCGAAAAATTGAGCCTGTCATTGTTTTATCATTTGTATGCCTTTGCCCTCTTATCAATGTTTACCACCAAAATGGCATTTTCTCTGGAAAAACAACATAAAGTATCCTGTAATCTCCAACCCTCAGCCTGAATATCTTCCTCTTTTGCCCTTTTACCCGTTTGGCATCTTGTGGATAAGGATCTTCCGCCAACTTCTTGAGCCTGGTAGTTATGCGGTTGTAAAGTTCTTCATCACTACCTTTGAGATATCTTTTGGCTTTGTTGCCCAGATGTACCTCAAAATGCACTCATTCTCCCCTCTTCAAATCTTCCAGCTTTACAGTTTCCCCCCTCTCAAATTCCCCCATAGCTTCCTCTAATATTATTTCTTCTTCGGCAGTAAGAATCACATCAATATCTGTCATGTGCTCTTTTATATATCTCAAATCCTCCCTTATAGCCTTTAATTCCACCATTATCTCAGACTCAGCCATATTTATCACCAACCAACTATGTGGTCAAACGTCCTAATAAATCTTTGTATTCTTCGAAGGCCTCTCGGCCTTTAGAAGCGTATCGCCCTATGGCCTCGGTGATGTCCAGCAGACGTTCCCGGTCATCCCTCATAGCGATACAGCATCTCTCAGAACGCGATCACGGATGCGCTTTTGCAACCCCTTCACCGTTACCACGTCCACCTTGCATCCCAGGAGTTCTCGAAGATCCATCAGAAGCCCGCCCAGGTCCAGCAGGCTCTGTCCCGGCTCCATATCAACAAGTAGATCCAGATCGCTTTCGGAATCGGCTTCTCCTCTGGCCACTGAACCGAAGATCCTGACATTGTGCGCTCCATGCTCAGCTGCGACGCGCAAAATGTCTTCTCGCTTCTCTCTGACGAGATCGTATATATCCATGAACACAAATCTCCCGCCGCCGGTGATGCTATCAGATCTTGGATCTCTGATCTTTTATACTTTCCTCCATCCTGCGTATTCGACAGATACTCCCAAGGGCTCGTTTCGCCTGATCTTCCTGGACCCTTGGAAAGGAGCGAGCAGTGATGGCAGAAGCCTTCGGCTCGTCCGGGAAGGACTACCGATAGAATAAAAAGGCATAACTGCATGGCCTATCATCGGGAATTTTATGGGCGACCAGATGCAGGCTGTACGTGACATAATATTGGAGATCCTGCAAGAAAACGGCGTTAAGCGAGCAGCCTTCTTCGGTTCCATCGTGCGGGGCAAGATGGACAAAGAGAGCGACATCGACATACTCATCGAATTCGAGGGTAGAAAGAGCCTTCTGGATCTCGCCCATCTCAAAAACGAGCTGGAGGATGCCGTAAATAGGCGCGTCGATCTCCTGACCTACAAATCACTCCATCCCGGGTTGAAAGATAGGATCCTGGCCGAGCAGGTCCCGATACTATGAAGAGATATCCAGGGGTGCTTCTCGAGCATATCCAAGAATGCATCGACCTCCTGAACCTCCAAAGCCACAAGGCGGGCATTCTCTAATTCATTGGTGAATTTGCCTATCTCTGGACCCAAGTCCCTGTGGCTGGAGCAGGGAAACGCCTATTCCTCCTATGCTGCCACATATTGGTGTATCTCAACCTGAGCTCCAGTTCTTGCCGTCTGTTCTGCAGATTTCAGAAGCTCCGAGGCTACATTTTCATCGACGTAGGCTTCCCCACAATTTTCGCATACCTGGGCAGGTACGCCCTTGATCACCATGATTAGGCTGCCACGCTCCAGAGTAACTGTCGTAGTACTTGACCGGGTCGAACCCTTCTTGCAAATTACACACTTCATGTTTTCTTCCTCCGAACGTATTCATCCCATTGGTCCGGATCGGGTACGTAAACGGTTATTACAATGGTTTGATCTTCATTTGCATTACAGGCTGCTACTACATGAATCGGGCGGCCTTTGCCCCATCCGAAGATGAGACAGCTTGGGTATGGAGCATCATCAGGGTAATCTTCTATTACCACCCCTTCTGAGATAACTTGGCACACATCCTCTGCATTGATCTCTCGCTCAAACATCCGCTCTATTGCATGTGCACGAAATATGAGTTTTCCTATTTTCATAAAAAGCGCTCGATGAACCTAGCAGCTTATATCTATCCAAACCGTTCTAAATCCCTTCTCTTCGTGAAGTTTGTTGCCTCTATTCTCACCTCTCTCCGTCTCTGCGCCCAGCTCACAGTCGTATGGAACGTATCTTCTATTCCAACAACACCCACGCCCGAATATATCATCTTCGGCTCCAGTGCGAATCGTCATATTCGTCATAATCTGGAGGCCCAGGGGGGCCAGCACCGGTCGCCCCGTCCCGCTTCAGGCCGCCGCCGTGACCCACGAACCCGCACCTGCATTCCGGCGGGCCTCCCACGCGCTCCTCATAGCCGATGCCCACGGCCCCGGAGCGATCGAGATCGGTTGCTCACTATCCCCCGAACTTCTTCTTGATCCTGCTCCTGATCAGGTCTGCAGAGATGTTCAGAACGGTGACTATGACCAGGAGCATAAGACCCACCGCAAATAGTGAGTGGTAATGGAGCGATCCGTGTGGCACCTCGCCCATCTCACCGGCTATCACCGAGGTGAAGATCGCGCCCGGGTCGAAGACGTCAAATATGGGCTTCGGATGTCTGGGCAGGTTTCCCACCACCAGAAGAGCGGCCATGGTCTCTCCGATTATGTTCCCAATGTTGAGCACGATCGCCGCAATTATGCCCGAAGACGCAGCAGGCAGGGTCACATACCTCACCGTCTGCCAGCGGGTCGCTCCCAACGCCAGCGACCCTTCCTTGAACTCTTTGGGCACCGCCCGGAGGGCGTCTTCGCATATGGTGGTGATAGCCGGTATGAACATGATACCCAGGAGTATGGATCCTGCCAGGATAGATCTTCCGGTCATCATCTGGAAACTGCTCTCCAGATAGGCGACCAGTATGAGCACACCCAGGAAGCCATAGACTATGGAAGGAACGCCTGCCAGCAGCTCTATGGCAGGTTTCTGCACCGAACGACTGCGAGGTCCTGCGAGCTCGGCCAGGTAGATGGCCAGTGGCACGCCCACAAAGATGTTGATGAAGAGTGCCAGGAGGGTGACCATGATAGAACCCGCGATGATGGGGCTCATGCCGAATATGTTCCCGGCAGAGTGCCACTTTGGACCAAAGATCAGGTCGACCGCCCCAACGTCTCTGAAGGCTGGAAGGCTCTCGCGGATGAGGAAATAGAAGATCAGGACCGTTATCAGTATCGAGGTGATGGCGGCGACGAATAATACGGACTCTATGACCCGGTCACTGGACTTGCGGCTCATGTGAGATTTTCCTGGAAAAAATATATGTTGGTGAGGCTGGACCTCAGTACGCCGGGACGAACCCCTCGTCTTCAGCGACGGTCTGACCATCCTCGCTCATCACGAAGTCCAGGAAGGCCTGTGCATCCTCGCTGGGTTCGCCGAAAGTGTACATGTAGAGAGCTCTGGCGAGAGGATAAGAGGTGTCCTCTATGGTCTCGGCCGATGGCTCGACGTCCTCGTAGGCTATGACCCCTATGTCATCCTGGACGTAGTTGAGGCCCAGATAACCGATCGCCTTGTCACTGCCGGTTATGGCGCTCTTAATCTCGGCGTTGCTGCCATGATAGGTCCTCACCCCAAGAGTTTCGGCTTCATCGCTTCCCATCACCATCTTGTTGAAGGTATCTCTGGTCCCGGAACCAGGCAGTCTGGCCAGCACATAGATCTCCTCGTCCGGGCTGCCCACGTCTTCCCAGTTGGTGATCTCGCCGTTGTAGATGGCTGCGACGTCATCCTGACTGAGTTCGGTGACTCCGGCATCGTAGATCTCCTGGCTAACGGCGATGCAGACGGCATCGTAGGCGATCAAGAACTCCACGAAATTATCACCGTAGGTCTCCTTCTCGGCGTCCTTTACCTGTCGAGAAGCCATGGCGATATCGGATATGTCCTCGGCGATGTTCTTTATACCCACGCCCGATCCGCCGCCGGTGACAGATACCTCAATCTCGCTCTGTGCGTCGTTGAACTCCTCCGCGCACCTCTCGCCCAGGGGCATGACCGTTGTCGACCCCGACACGGTTACAGCTGCGCTTGCCGGTGCGGCTATCAAAAATACCGCTAACACAATACCTGCTAGCAATTTGTCTCGTCTCATACAATCGCAGATCGACGACCGCGCATATAATATTGATCACAATAAAATAAATAGTCGTATAGTGTCTATTTTCGTGTATATATTGTATTTTCCCGGCGCCGGGAGCTCTCCGCCGCCTTCGTTTCCCTCCCTCTACACTGTCGATCCTTGCGAACGAGACTCACATCGACTCATCCGGATCCAGGTCGAAGACCTCTCTCAGCGAGTCTCTGGCCTTGTCTTGTACCTGTGGCGGGCAATGCTGGCAAGCCTCTTTGAGAGGTCCGATCGCCTGAGGATCGCCGATCTCTCCCAGGGACCAAGCGGCCCATGCCCTGATCTCTTCATCGTCCTCACCGAAGACGATCTCTACCAGCCGCTCAAGGGCGGCGCTCAGCCCCATCTCGCCCAGTGAGGTCACCGCGGTCAGCCTCACATGGGGGTGGTCATCCTCGGTCAGCCCCAGGACCATCGTGCAACCCTCCTCCCCACCGATGGCGGCCAGGGCCTTCGCAGCCTCCATCCTGACCACATGGCTGGCATCTTCCAGAGCGGGCCTCAGCAGCACCACCGCCTCGTCTGATCCCACGCATCCCAAGAACCAGGCGACCCTTCTCCTGATCTCATCGTCCTGGTCATCGATCAAAGAGGCCACCTCACCCATCGATTCCAGACACCCGAGGTGACCCAGCCCCACGATGACCATCCTGCGCGTGATATTGTCCGGCTCGTCCAGCAGTTCCATGAGCGCCTCGGACGCGCCCAGCACCACCAGCGCCCGGGAGGCCCTGAGCCTGACATCTTTGGCCTCGTCCGATCTCAGAGCCCGGGCCAGGGGCACAATCGCTCGATCATCGCCGATCGTCTCTAGAGCGGCGGCAGACCACTCTCTGACCGTCTCGTCTTCGTCTTCCAAAAGAGCCTGCGAGAGGGGATCCACCGCCCGCCGATCGGTGATCTTGCCCAGGGACCAGGCAGACTTGAACCTGATCTGGGATTCGTCGCTCTGTAACGCCTCGATCAGAGGTCCCACGGCCTCGTCTTTCATCTCCACCAGCTTCCAGGCGGCTCTCTGGCTTTCGAAGTAGTTCTCGCTGCCCAGCTTTCGGATCATATCTGAAGCAGGATCCATGATCGTCTTTTCTCAAGCCATCCGCCTTAATCTTTGCCTATAGCCAACGTCGCGACAAGAAAATCCGCCCTTCGGTCGGATTTACTTGAGCACATAAAGTATAACTTTATGTACAAAAATAAGAAGATGCTCGCTTACGCTCAGTTATACTTTATGTACTATTAAAAATGATATGAGATGGTTATCTTATACCGCCCTGGGGATCTGTCACAACACCAGTGAAGGTCTTTACCGTTTCCCGCTGGCGGAGGAAACTGACCAGATTAGCATACCTGGCTTCAGAAGGAGGCTCTGGTGGGATGTCTGGATAGATACGATAATACGGCACGCACCGGCAATCGGCCTACGGCCGATCAACGACGATGCAGGAGGGCTCGAAAGCTATGGATATTCAGCATAATGACCCCGAAAGAAAGCAGACGGAAGAAGAGCTCCGGGCCTCAAAAGAGCGATACCGTCTGCTGGTAGAGAATATCGATGGTGTGATCTACACCATCGATACCCAGGCGAATATCACCTACGTCAGCCCGACGATCGAGCAGATCTTCGGCTATACCACAGACGAGATCCTCGGCCGGTCCGTATCTAGTTTGTTGCATCCTGACGACCTGCCATACATGCTGACCAGGATGAGAAAGGCTCTGGCAGGTGAACCAAAGCCCACCGAGTTTCGGCTAATCGACAAGAAAGGCGACATCCACTTCGTACGTACCTACGCCAGGCCGGTCAAGAAGGCTGGCCGACTGGAAGGTCTCAACGGGATCCTTATCGACATCACCGAGCAGAAGCATGCCGAAGAAGCGCTCAGGGAGAAGGAGGAGCGATTAAAACTAGCCATCGAGGGCGCGAACCTGGGGATCTGGGACTGGGATGTGGCCAGTGACGAGGTGGTAAGCAACAGCTGCTTGGCCCATATGCTCGGGTATCCACCGGAAGAGCTGGACAGAAAGATGGAGACGTGGTTGCAGCTGGTCCATCCGGAAGATCTCTCGCGAGTAGAAAAGGTTCAACAAGATCTTCTCGATGGATCCGTAATCCTCGGCGATGCGGAGTTCCGTCTGAGATGCAGTGATGGGAACTGGAGATGGGCGCGTTTCCAGGGGAAGGTGGTGCTCCAGGATGATATGGGCCACCCCCACCGGGTGACTGGGATCATGCAAGACATCACCGAACAGAAACTGATTGAAGAGAATGTAAAAAGGTTGATGGATCTAAGCGAGACTCTAGTCGATATCAGTAGCCCTCTGTTCTGCGTGATGGGCCTGGATGCAAAAGTTCTCTTATGGAACAAGGCCACAGAAGAGTTCACCGGTTACGCTGCCGAGGAGGTGGTGGAAGGAAGAGAAATCTGGGACACCCTCTTCCCCGATCCCCGGTCGAGGGCGGAGGTCGCAGAGACCTTCGAGGAGATAAAGAGACTTGGGGTTGTGAAGAGCCAAACGACCAGGATCAGCACCAAAGAGGGTGAAGATCGATCCATCACCTGGAACGGCCTCAAGCTAGTAGATTGGATGGGGAACGCCTTCGGTCTGGTTCTCTCCGGCCAGGATCAAACGGAGAATCTCGGGATGGAAGATGAGATGTGGTCGGAACGCGAGCTTTCCCGGTGCATGGTCGAGAGTGCAGACTTTTTCATCGTCGGTTTTGATCGTCAGGGCAGGATATCCCTCTTCAATAGGGGCGGCGAGATGATCACCGGCCACCGGGCTGGAGACGTTCTGGGGAAGAACTTCTTCGACCTGCTGATACCAGAGAGGGCCAGGGCCACCTTTTGGGATAACATAGAAGCTCTGGCCGAAGGCAGATCGAACAACCATATGGACGGGCCTGTGCTCACCAGTTCGGGCGAGGAGGTGCACCTCCAGTGGGGCTGGAGCGTTATCAGGGGTGAATCCGGCGAGGTTGAGAGGATAATAGCCTTCGGCCAGGACATATCTTACAGACGTTGGCTGGAAGAACAGATGTTCCTCTTCATGGACGCCATAGAGTCCTCGAACGACGGGATCGCTATCTTCGACGGTGATGGCTGCCTGATCTTTGCCAACCCCGCCCTTCTGGATATGTACGGTGCCCACCTGGAAGACGTGCTAGGGAGACTGTACAAAGACTTCATCCTGGAGACTGAGGAGGGGGTCCGGATGGAGGAAAATAGCTGGCAAGGGAGGGTCTCCTGTATACGCACGGACGGGACCACATTCCCCGCATCGGTCAGCGTCGCTCCCGTCGTCGATAAGGATGGCATAGAGACGGCCATCATTGCCGTAGTGAGGGATATATCCCAGAGCATCGAGTACGAGCAGAAGCTGAAATCGCTGAACAGCGAGCTGGAGAGGTTCGCCTATACAGTATCCCACGACCTGCGTGCACCTCTCAGAGGCATCCAGGGCTTTGCAACCGTGCTACAAGAGGACTATGGCGACCGGCTGGACGAGACCGGCAGAAGGTATCTGGACAGAATCAAGGACATATCGGCCAATATGGACAGGTTGATCCTGGACCTGCTGGACTACTCTCGGGTCGGCAGGATCGTCTCTCCACCGCAGAAGGTCGACCTGCGAGACCTTGTGACGGAGGCCTACGAGGATGTGAAGTCGCTAGCGGGCGACGGTGAGGTGAAGTTTACCATCACGGGCGACTTCCCGGTGATGAGCTGCGAGCGAAGCCGGATAAAGCAGGTCTTCGCCAACCTCCTGAGCAACAGCCTGAAGTACGCCCGGGAGCCGCCAGTGATCGAGGTGGGCTGCATCAACCAGGGTGATGCATACGAGTTTTACGTCAAGGACGAGGGGATCGGGTTCGAGATGGACTATCACGACCGGATATTCGAGCCCTTCATCCGGTTGAAGAAAGATGGTGAGGGCACGGGCATAGGCCTGGCCACGGCCAAGAAGATCGTGGAGACCTGTGGCGGAAAGATCTGGGCCGAGTCGAGTCCTGGGAAAGGAAGCACCTTCAGGTTCACCCTTCTCAACAAGTAAATCCGACCGAAGGGAGGATCTTCTTGTTTTTTGGCACAACCTATTAGTATATCATCGCATTACACCCCCTATCGCGAACCTGTCGATGGGGAGTCTATAATGACGTATCTATTCGGTCCCGTTCCGTCCCGGAGGCTGGGTCTTTCTCTGGGAGTGGACCTTGCCCCTTACAAGACCTGTACCCTGGACTGCACCTACTGCCAGCTGGGCAGGACCACCGATCTCACCCTGGTACGGGAAGAGCGCGTCCCGCCAGGTGAGGTGCTCCGGGAGATAGAGTCTCGGTCCGGGGACGACTTCGATTACCTGACCCTGGCTGGGTCGGGCGAGCCCACACTCCAGGCGGATCTGGACGTTATAATCAAAGGGGCGAAGAAGGTAGTGGATAAACCAATAGCGGTTCTGACCAACGGCACTTTATTTACCAGTCCTGCGGTCAGAGATGAGGTAGCCGGGGCCGATCTGATCATACCATCTCTCGACGCCGCAACCCAGCCGACCTTTGAGAAGGTGAACCGACCTCATCCGGCCCTCAGGATCGACCGGATCATCGAGGGTCTAACGGCACTGAGAGCGGAGTTCGAAGGAGAGATCTGGCTGGAGGTTATGCTGGTTAAGGGACTGAACGACCAGGAGGCCGATCATATCGCAGAGGCAGCCGAGCGCATCGGACCCGATAGGGTCCAGCTCAACACTGTGGTCAGGCCACCGACAGATCCTGTCCGGCCCCTGAGCTCCGACGAGATGAATGATATGCTGGAAGTCTTCTCCGGTGCGGAAGTTATCGCCGATTGGAAGAGGGGAACTGTCGGGGATACCGAGTATCATATACTAGAGCTTCTTTCCAGGAGGCCGTGTACCCTCGATGAGCTGAGCGTCCTCACCGGTCTCCACCGAAACGAGGTCTTGAAGTACCTTGAGGTTATGGAAGGCGCAGAGAAGATTGTGAGGCTGCAGCATGGCGACCGACTATACTTTCGACCCTCGTGATATCATGAAGTCTGAACCCGGACAGTTGTCTGGGACATTGTGCTGGTGTTTATATGGACGAATGTGATGGAAAGTGTGACACTTGTGCCGAAAGCGGTAGCGGCACCGATCCGAAGAAGGAGATGGAGATGCAGGCCAAGAAGGCCACGGAGAAGATGGACAAGATAAAGTACAAGATAATGGTGGCCAGCGGGAAAGGCGGTGTGGGCAAGAGCACCGTCGCCGTCAACTTGGCCAGGGCCCTCTGCAATAAGGGCTACAAGGTAGGCGTGCTGGACGCGGACATCACCGGACCCAACATACCCAAACTATTGGGCGTGGAAGACGACAAGCTCCTGATGGGGCCTGAGGGGATAACGCCCATCGACACCAGGGGTGTGAAGCTGATATCCATGGCCTTTGTCCTCTCAAATCCTGACTCGGCGGTGATCTGGCGCGGGCCCATGAAGATGGTGGCCATAAGACAGTTCATGGCAGACGTCACCTGGGGCGACCTGGACTTCCTGATAATCGATCTGCCGCCAGGAACCAGCGACGAGCCCCTCAGCGTGATCCAGTTAATACCTGACCTGAGCGGGGCGATAATCGTCACCACCCCTCAGGAGGTGGCTCTTCTGGACTCCAGGAAGGCGGTGAATATGGTCAAGACCATGAACGTACCCGTGCTGGGTATCATAGAAAACATGAGCGGTTTCCGCTGTCCTCACTGCGGAGAGGTGTTGGACATATTCAAGACAGGAGGCGGAGAGAAGGCATCGAAAGACCTAGAGATACCTTTCCTGGGCGCGATACCTCTGGACCTGGATGTGACCCCCCTCGGCGACAAAGGGATGACCTTCATCGATCAAAAGGGCGATACCGCTGCCAAGAAGAGTTTCGAAGAGATCGTCGATCGTCTGATCGAAAAACTGATCGGTTAGAGTGAAGGGCTGTGGTTTCAGGGCCACAGCCCAAAATATGTGTTCATCGCCAAAATCCCGACGCCCACCGCTGCGCAGGCCGCGACCACCGCTTTTGGATCCAGCTTTAGCGCGGTATCGTCTGCATCGAAGTACCTCATCAGCCCTGCAGAGGACATGAGGCCGCTGCTATCAGACTTCTTCTTCTTCGCCATGGTTACCACCTATCTCGGCTGCTTCAAATATGTTTCGGCCCAAGGGACCATCCGTCCCTTGACTGGAACGGATAGTTGTCGGCGGTTTCGTCTCCGATCATGCGGGGGCGGTCGTAGCAAGGATCGCCCGTGCATATGTGGTCGCTCCAGTGGTTGCCGCCCGTCAGAGGACCTCTATCCCACGAATTATTTGAGCCGTCATCGCTCGCCTGTTCGAGGTTATCTATCAGGTTGTTGTGGTAGAGCTCATTTGCTCTCGATTCCTTGATGGAGATGCCCAACGAGTTGTTCACGATGATGTTTTCCACGATCTCGTTCTCGTTGGAGCCGATCAGTATGATCCCCTTATCCAGGTTGGACTCGATGACGTTCTCTCTGATCTGGTTTGCGTTTGATCCGGATAGCAATATCCCGTTTTTGTTGTTCTGACCGAAGGTGTTCTCAGCGATCCGGTTGGAGCTGGAGTCCACCAGGAAGATCCCGCTGAACCTGTTCTTGCAGGCCAGGTTTCCCTCGATCATGTTATGGCTAGAGTCGTGGATATACATGCCGTAGCAGTTTGATATATCGTTATTCCGGATCAGGTTATCTCTGGAGCCGTAGAGGAATAGGGCGTCGTTGGTGATAACGTTCTTTTGGACGGTGAAGTTGTCGCAGTATGCCAGGGTGATCTGAGCACATTCTCGGCCCTCGACCCGGACACCCGAACGGTCGTAATAGTAGAGGATCGGCTTTCCGTCCATCGTGTTGGACTCTGCTATCTGGTTCTGGAAGCTATCCTCGGAGTCGCCGTATACATAAAGACCCCACACGACGTCGGTAAGGACGTTCTCCTCCAGTACGTTGGCTGATGAGTCCGAGATCCATATCCCATGGTCAATATCATCGAGCTGGTTGTTGCGGATAGAATTCCTGAAGCTCTGCCTCAGTTCGATAGCGTTTGTGATGTTCGCGAACCTGCATCTTTTGATCTCGTTATCTTCACAAGAATCGTTCATCCAGAGGCCGTATACACCGTCGGATACTAGATTGTCCTCCAATAGGTTGCTGTTGCTCTGGACGTGTAGAACGATGCCACGGTGCCATCTCGCAGCGCTGTTACCGGTTATGGTATTATTATCGGAGGAATAAAGCAGGATCCCTGCAGAGATCAGCCTATCTGCGTTGTAGACGCCGTCCTCTGCCTGGTTGTTCTTTATGGTGTTCCCGGCGGAGTTTTGTAGGGCGATCCCGCAGAGACAGCGGCGCGCCAGGTTATCCTCGATCGTGTTCTGGGATGAGCTGTTCAATAACACACCATGAAGATCGTTGATGAACAGGTTATCTCTTATATCGTTCCCGTCGGAGTTCACGTAGATCCCCGGTCCCGTGAAGTTGGATATCGTCAGACCCTCTATCACGCAGTCATCGGCCTGGACCTTAATCCCGAAGCCGAAGGGATTCCCATCGTACTCCAGGAAGATACTCCCCTCTTCGCCACGGAGCGGCATGATGGTGAGGCTCTTGTCCAGAAGGATATGCTCTTTGTAGATGCCGGGCTTCACGTATAACGTGTCACCGTCGCCTGCAGCAAGGACGGCTTCGTTTATGGAATCGTATTGGGCGAAGCCATCGTCGTCTACGATGTACATCTTCGCTTCGGCGCCGGTCCCGGCGATCAATAGTATAAATAGAACGGTTGTGAGTTTCAACATACCTCCACCCAGGTCGAGAGCCTCTTAATCACTAATACTCTTTTCCATTAGAACGGCTTCATGAGCACCGGGTCGATGGGACGGCGCGTGCCTGTGCATTTTTCTTCTAGTGTCGAGTCATGCGTAAAATATCGTATCATGCACTTGTCACTCCCACGAAGGTGGGAATCCAGTTGGACCCTCAATTGAGGCTACTGGTATTTTATATGTTTTGTATGCATTTCGACGAGAGGGACTTCGCGTCTTCGCGCCTTCGCGTGAGTCAGAAATTATGGGGCACGCGAAGACGCGAAGGCGCGAAGGAGGACTTGCGATGAAATGAGGATAAAAGCCCAGTCTTGACGTCCCAGCCTTTCCTCTCAATATATCCCGCGCCCGCCTCATCGCCCGCAAGCCCGTTCACAACACCCACCATATCTACAACCCGATGATCCTCCCCCGAGCCGAGGTTGATCGCCTCGCCAATAGCCTCTCCCCTATCCCCATCGCCAGCAGGCCATCTACTATATCATCCACATAGGTCCAGTCCCGAGTCTCAGTCCCGTCGCCGGTAATCGGCAGCGCCTGCCCGCTCATCGCCCAGTAGAAGAAGTTCGGTATGACGTTCCTGTACATCCCCGGCACCTCTCCCGGCCCGAAGACGTTAAAGATGCCTCAGATCAACGATCTGAGGCTGTCTCACTGAAGGTGAGACACCTGGCATTGACGATAGGAAGACCGTACAGGTTATGGAAGTAGTTCGCATAAAGCTCTCCGATCAGCTTCGTCACCTGATAGGATATGTGCAGGCTGATCGATACATCATGCTCCTCAAAGGGCATCTTCGAGTCTAGGCCATAGACACCACACCCTGAAGAGGAATAGACAAACCGCTTCACATCCACAAGATGTGCATACTGAAGAACCTTCAGGATCCCCTGGCCGTTGACCATCAGATCATATTCAGGATTGTCCACCGAGTTCTGGTTTGCAAAATGCGCCGCCAGATGAAATACATAATCAGGCTTCTTCTTGTTGTATATAATGTGTAGCATTATATACTCAGAGTAAATCCGACCGAAGAGAGGATTTTCTCGGAGACGCGCTTGAGCATCTCATCATCGAGGATGCTCCCCCTGACAAAGACTATGTTTCCCGCCCTGGGGATGTTCCACTCGTATGAAGAGGATAGATC
>JGI24025J20009_10001612_pt1 | contig 16939 bp, 13 predicted proteins | sample Cruoilmetagenom3_FD_20009 | JGI IMG/M metagenome (IMG submission 20009) | reverse complement strand
CCCCAGGATATATCAGTAATGTGAAGTAATCCATCAATACCACCAAGATCTACAAAAGCACCGAAATCAGTTATATTTTTAACTATCCCTTCTCTAATCTGTCCAACTCCAAGTTCTTTAAGTAGTTCATCTTTTTTCTTGTTAATCTCATCTTCAAGAATAACTCTATGAGATATTACGATGTTCCTTCTCTTGAAATTTAATTTTATTACTCTGAATTCCATAGTTTTTCCAATTAAACTATCCAAATCCTTAATAGGGTGAAGAGCAATTTGTGAACCCGGTAAAAATGCTTCAACAGCATGTACATTGACAATCATACCACCTTTAACTCTTTTTCGGATTTTTCCGACAACATTTTGGTTAGTGTCATATGAATCCTTAATCTTATCCCATACCTTCTCGAAATCTGCTTTCTTCTTTGATAAGAGGATTAAACCATCTTCGGATTCGAAGGATTCTATAAATATCTCTACCTCCGTTCCCGGTTTCCATTTTTCAATATCGTCAAATTCTTCAATGTGAATTATACCTTCCGATTTCATTCCAATATCAACAATAACATCCTTTTTTCCGATGCAGATTATTGTCCCTTTTATCATATTCCTGCTTGTTTTTTTTAGCTCATAAGTATCAAAGAGCTCCTTTTTGTCATCAGCTTTAATCTCTTCTCTAATGAAATTAACCTTGCTGAATTTTTTTTCTTTATCTACCATTTAATGTAGTCCTCCTTATATATAGATTTTTTAACAATTTTCAATCATTTTTATAACTTTTTTTATAATAATATCCGGTGTAGATGCTCCGGCTGTTATTCCAATACTTTTATAATCTTTATACTTTTTGCAATCGATTTCGGTTTCATCATTTGCCATAAATGTATTTATATTTAAAGATTTTGCAATTTCATAAAGTCTATTTGTATTCGAACTCATTTTATCCCCTATAACGACAATTGCATCCGTTTTAACAGCAAGATTCCTACAAGCATTCTGTCTTTTTTCAGTGGCATTACATATTGTATTATAGATAACAAGATATCCTATTTTATCAAAAAGAATAGAGATAATATCCTTTGCAGTTTCTCTATTGAATGTTGTTTGAATAACTATTCCTGCTCTTTGTATTGTGCTTATTTTTTCAGCTTCCTTTTTCGAATTAATGACAATAGCAGATTCACTACTTGCACCTTGAATACTCAATATTTCATCATGGTTTCTCTCCCCTATTATAATCAAATTCAAGCCTTTTTCTATTATCTCTTTTGCATATTTCTGACTTCTCTTTACATAAATACATGTCAGATCGATGATATCAAGCCCTTTTTCTTTAGCTTTCTTATACACCATAGGTTTTACTCCATGAGTCCTTATTACAAGTGTTCCATTATCAGGTATATTATCAATGTTATTGATAATGTGTAACCCTTTATTTTCAAATTTACTCATAACGATTCTATTATGAATAAGGTCTCCATAAATATAAATATTCTTTTTTATATCCATCAGTTTGTTTAATGTATTTACAGCAATATCAACACCACTGCAAAATCCGTAATGTTCAGCTATTATTACTTTTTTCTTCATACAACTTTTTTATCTTATCCATTATAAGATTGACAAGATATATCCTGGCTTCTTTGTTTTTCATTCCTTTCCACACATCCGGATAGATTGGTTTGCCGAATGTAACACTCAATTCCTGTTTTTTAAATATCAGACTAAAAATGGATTTATTTGAACCGATTATAAATGCAGGAACAATAGGAACATTCGCTTTCATCATAATAAAAACTACACCCGGTTTTCCCTTTAATAATAATTTATCAGTCAAGTTTCTTGTTCCTTCAGGGAATATAACAAGAGGATGTCCGTTATGAATCATTTCAATAGCAATCCTTATAGCATCAATATCGATACCACCTCTTCTTAATCTAATTGCATTTAATTTAGAGATGATATATGCAAATATTTTATTGGGTAAAAATAATTCCTCTTTTGCGAGAAAACAGACATCACGATCTATTACTGAAACTCCCATAACAGGGGGGTCATTATTCGAAATGTGATTTGGTGCGATTATATAAGGGGTTGTAGGTAAATTCTCTCTGCCATAAACTTTCAAATGGCAGAATTTATAGAAGAAAATACCCGAGATTTTACGAGCAAATTTATAGCTTGCCTTCATTTTTAGCCAATGTCAACTCCTTTATAAATTTTAGCTGTTCATCAAATGACATATTAGTGTCATCGATGAGAATAGCATCCTCTGCTCTTTTTAGAGGACTGATTTCCCTATTAGAATCCAATTCATCCCTTTTATTTATATCCTTTATTATAGTATCCATATCTTTATTGATATTCAACATTTTCAGATCCTTCTGTCTTCTTCTGGCTCTTTCTTCAATATCTGCAATCATAAATATTTTAATATCGGCATTTGGGAATACTACCGTTCCAATATCCCTGCCTTCACAAACTACATTTTGATTATTAGCGTATATCCTTTGTAATTCTACCATTCTTTCTCTTACATCGCAATATGTAGATACCCTGGAGACATTTTCCGTAACATCATTCATCCTTATATCTTTAGACACATCTTTACCGTTAAGCATCACTTTCAGTGAATCGGAATTGTTAATCAATTTTATATCTACATTTGCTCTAATTGAACTGACTTTTTCTTCATCCTCGACAGGTATATTCAATTTCAATACCTCAAGCGTGTAAGCCCTATACATAGCTCCGGTATCAATATACAAAAAATCAAGATCTTTACTTAATGCTAATGCTGTTGTGCTTTTACCCGAAGCTGAAGGTCCATCGATTGCTATAATCATATTATTATATTTTATCTCCTTATCTCCAATAATTAACGCTATTAATAACATAAATTCACTATCAAATCAAGTAGTATTTCATTTAATTGCTTAAATCATTAATCGAAAATTCGAAACATGTCATTCATGCAAAAACAGGAATCTGCTCTTATTCTCTATTCACTATTTACTATTATTCTCTCCCTTCCCCTCTCGGCTGATGTCTGGCGTATGTTGTCTGATGTCTATTCCCCATTATTTATGAATTCGTGGTGGTTCTCTCTATATCCCCCTCCCTTCTATTCCCTCCCGCAATGGGGCGGGAAAGTTAAAGGATATTTCTCTCTTGGTGCAATTCTCCCTAATTCGTGTAATCAAAGCAATAAATTATTCCCTTCTCTTAGTGTAATTCGTGGTGTATATCTTCCTCTTTCTCACTCAATAATTCTTGACTTATATTATGAAAATGTTATTATAGTTTTATATTAGGAGAAATAATGAAAATTTATCTGATTCAACATGCAAAATATATGAAAAAGGAGGACAACCCGGATCGTTCATTGACTAAAGAGGGTTTAGACAATATAAAAGAAATTGCCAGGTTTCTTGATAACAATATAAAAATTCATATTAAAAACATTTTTCACAGTGGCAAAACAAGAGCTCGGCAAACAGCAGAAATACTTGCGGATTATCTTTATCCCTCTAATGGAATTGTCGAGAAGGAGGGTTTAAATCCACTAGATGATATATCTATTTGGGTAGAAAATATTTTAGATATGGATGAAGATATCATTATTGTCGGACATCTTCCTCATTTAAAAAAATTATCATCATATTTGCTGACAGGTGAAGCGAATAATGATATTATAGATTTTAAAAACGCCGGAGTTGTATGTATGGATAGAGATAATTCGGGGAAATGGATAATAGTATGGATAATTATACCTGATATAATTTAATTTTTAATATATTTATACTAATATATTTGATTCAGTGGCTATATCATATAACACTATCAAGTGTCTTTATCTAATTAAAATAATTTCAATATATAATCTATATTATTTCATTTAGTTTTTTAATAGCACAAAAATCTCCACACATTGTACAAACTTCATCATTCCCTATTCCGGATTCATTTCTATATTTCAGTGCTTTTGGTGGATATATTGCGTTTTCTATTTGCTTATTCCAATCAAGATTTTTTCTATAATCAGACATTGCAGTATTTTTATTAACAGCATAAGGCATCCCTTTTGCAAGATCAGCTGAAAATGCGGCAATTTTGCTTGAAATCACACCTTCTCGTACATCATCAATGCTTGGTAACCTTAGATGTTCCGAAGGTGTAACATAACATAAAAAATTCGCTCCATAGTATGCTGCAATCGTCCCACCAATTGCTCCAGCAATATGATCATAACCTGCTGAAATATCATTTACAAGAGGACCAAGAACATAAAACGGAGCATTATTACATAATTCCTTCTGTATCTCCACATTCGTTTTTATTCTATTTATAGGAATATGACCGGGACCTTCTACAATGACTTGTACTCCTTTTTCCCATGCTCTCTCAGTAAGCTCACCGAGTATAAGAAGTTCTTCTATCTGTCCCCTGTCATTCGAATCATTTATAGCACCAGGACGCATACCATCACCTAATGATATTGTAATATCATATTCCCTTAATATATCAAGAATACTATCAAAATTCTCGTATATAAAAGATTCCTTATTATTATACTTAATCCATGCAGTCATAATCGAACCACCTCTTGAAACAATATTCAACTGCCTTTTCTGGTTTAGAAATTTCTGGATTGAATTCTTTGTTACACCTGCATGAATTGTCATAAAATCAACACCATCATTTGCCTGTTCTTCAATTATTTTAAGAAAATCATTTATTTTCAAATCCGTAATGTCCCTTTTATTTGCAGATAACTCAAATGCTGTTTCATATAAAGGGACTGTTCCTAACATAACAGGACATTTTTCTAATAACTTTTTTCTTATTGTTTTGATTTTATTGCCTAAAGACAGATCCATAATAGAATGAGTTCCGGATTCAATAGCTACTTTCATTTTTAATAATTCTTCATTTAAATTTATATGATACGGACTTGCCCCTATATTTGCATTTACCTTAGTTGAAAGCCCCTCTCCTATTGCATAATAATATTTTTTCTTTCTTTTATTATTGTGAGGTAACGCTATTGTTCCATTCTTTATACCTTCCATAACAAATTCAGGAGAAACACCATCAAATGAAGCTGCTATTTCCATTTCGTTTGTGATTATTTCGTTTATTGCTTTAATTCTTTGTGTCATAATATCTCCTATATAATTTATTAATTTTTTTAATCTCATTTTTGGGATTTTCACTTGTATTTATATATTTAACAATGCTGAAATTTCTAAACCCGATATTTAAAATATCTTCAATGTTCTGATCATTGATACCGCCTATACCTACCGATGGGACATTCGAATATTCCAGCATTATTTTTGCATTATAGACCCCCAAAATTTTATCCGGTACTTTTTTTGTATTTGTCTTAAATATCGGACCAATACCCACATAATCAGGATATTCAGATAATACGGATTTCAATTGTCCAAGTGTATGTGTTGATTTACCTACAATCAATCTCTGTGATAACTTTCTTATATCCATAATGGTAATATCTTCTTGACCTACATGAATACCATCAGCTTCCGACAGAATTGCCATGTCAACTCTGTCGTTTACAATGAATAATGTATCACTATCCTGTGTTATACCTCGTAATTCCTTAGCTAATTTGAGAAATTTATTGTCATTTAATGATTTATCTCTTAATTGAATAACACATACTCCTTCATCAACAGCAATCTCAGCTAATTTTTGGTAACCGACCTTAGGGTTAGACAAAATTAAATATAATCCGTAATCATTTCTGAATGATTTTATAATTTTATTTAGCTTATTTATTGTTTCCTTTTCAAGTGTATAGAGATGAAATCTTATTGTTTTGGCTTTTGCCGATACATCATTATTAATTATCTTACCATATTCTTCGATAACTCTCATAGATTCCTCTGTTCTTCCAAATGAACGAAGAACGACATCTTTTATATTTCGTCTAATACTTAAATCAAAATCATTACTTTTTCCGATATCGGTTTGAGAATCTCTGTATTGAAACATATCATCACCAAAATAATTTACGATACTTCTATATTCTTCCCTTATTCTTTTTATTTCCTTTGCAAGTTCACAATCATTTAAAATAAATCTCACAGTCTCTTCAATTACTCTAAGACCTTCTCGAAATCTATTCAAATTGACATCTATTATTCTTTTGATAATGCCTCCTTTATTAAATACGCCACTTTTTTCCCTGATAATAACATCCCTCCGAATATAGGACCCATTCTGAATCCACCAAATACTCCATTTGCTGCCATGCCGGAAACAAAGAAATTATTATATATTTCTTTTGTATTTTTTACAGTTTGAATTTCACCAAGATATGCATTCATCGGTTTTTCACCTTCGAATTTCCCTGTTGGTGTATTTAATCTGATACCTGATTTTTCTACTAATGTATTTGTCAATTCAGCAGGATGACCTGTTGAATCAAGTACAACTCTGGATTTTACACCTAAAGGATCAACATGCAATCCTAATTTTAAAACAGGAGACCAATTAATTACAATTCCCTCAACCGAATTATCTTTTAATATAAGATCTTCAACCTTTATTAAGTTGAATATTTGAACACCACTTTTTTTGCATTTATATATTAGAGCCGAAGTAGATTCGATTGAATCAGCTGTATAGTAACCATTTTTCTTAGAATTTACACTTATCCCGAATTCTCTTGCTATTTCTACAGCTTCTTCTTGTAATACAATTTCGTTAAACATCATTCCTCCTCCCCACATTCCCCCTCCCGGTGATAATTTGCTCTCAAATATAACAACATCAAATCCTGATTTTGCCAGATAATACGAGGCTACTAACCCGCTTGGACCAGCTCCCACCACTGATACATCTATAGATAGAGCATTTGAAAACTTTTTTGAAAACTCATCGAATATTAATCTGCTAACCATATGATCTTTTACCATAAAACCTCCTAAAATAAAATAATCAGGTTTTAAACCTGATTATAAAAATGTTCCCTACGATGGCATTATCCATATCAGGTTCAAAGGGTCAGTAGTCAAACTACTTTCTCAGCTATTATGATAGCTCCCCAAACTATTTATATAATATATAAATAAATTGTCAATAGAGAATGCGAATAGTGATGTTACAATTCTAAAATTTCACATACTAATTCCAAAGTAAAGTGTAATATATTTTATCCCATTGTTATTCTCTATATCTTCCTCGCCCTTTATGGGAGAGGACTGAGGTGAGGGTGATATAGAGAGCTTAAATTATTAATCGAAAGTTATAAATCGTAAATCCAATTCTGTCATAGGGTGACATTACTTGATTCAGTATTATTTCAGGACATCTATACCTATCTCCCTATCCCCCATTATACATATTTGACAATATAATTTATTCATGATAAATTATATTGTATGAATATTATATGAATTCAATTTAAATACAAAGTTATACATTAATTATAACTACTGAGGTGCAATAATTTAATAATGGGAAAAAACACTAAAAAAGAAGAGAATAGAAAAGAGATTATAAAAGAGATCAAAAATCTTTATAAAGGAGGATGTCCTCTATATGCTAGTTTTATATCCTTTAATAATCGAAGATTTATGGGTATGTGTGAACGCAATTTTGGTAGTTGGGCTGCTGCTATTCAAGCAGCAGGATTCGATTATTCAAAAATCCGAAGAACATTGGTGTGGTCGAAAAAAAAGATTATTTTTCAAATTAAGGAAAGATATATAAGCAAAGAACCATTGAATGCAAAGTATATGATAAACAATGAAAACCGGCTTTATTCAGCAGGTTGTAAACACTTTGGTAATTGGAAGTTAGCTATTGAACACGCTGGTTTAGATTATTCTAAAATCAAGAAGAAACCAATCAGTAATAATCCTTTCCCATTTGTGAAAATTTGGTCATGTAATAAAATCATAGATGAAATACAGTGGTTACGCAAACAAAAAACACCTTTAAACAGTCTTTGGGTGAGGAAATACCATCACAAACTATTTTATGCTGCAATTGATTATTTTTCCAGTTGGGAAAATGCAATAACAAATGCCGGACTGGATTATAATAAAATTAGAAAATATCATGAAAAATGGACAAGAGAACATGTAATTTTAGAAATTAAGAAACTTTATAATCAAGGAAAACCTCTAAATTATCAATTTGTAAAAAGAGAAGTAAAATCCCTTACTGCAGAAGCTACAAAAATATTTGGTTCATGGGAATTTGCTTTAAAAGCTGCTGGTTTTGATCCTTCTTTGATTAGAAAAAGACAAAAATGGAGTAAAAAGAAAATAAAGGATGAAGTTCGCAAAAGGAAAAGGGAAGGTAAATCTATTACTTATTCGGGAATAAAAAGGGATGATTTTCCTCTATTTCGTGCAATACAACGATATTATAGAAAAGTGCCAAAGGTATAGAAATAAGAGCAAAAATCATTTTAATAACTCCGAGCAAATTAATTCAATTCTCCTGTATTCTTGTTCATCTTTTTCAGCATATTTTAAATCGCCCAATCTATATCTATTATAAATATCAATAAGCCCTATGAAGTAGTTATTTCCCTCAACTCTTGATCTTTCAAGTTTTCTTAAATCCTTAAGTACACCATCCGGAATGCCTTTGTTTAATACATTGCTTATTTTATTTATCAATTCCAAATCTTCGCTGTTTTTTATTTCTTTTCTGAAAGTTACAATTTTATTAATTATTTTAACAATAATAGGATCTTTTTTAGACTCTATTTCAACGCTATTTTGATAATCTTTTCTAAAAAGCTCTTCTAACTTTTTTAAACCAGCAGATAATACCTTTTTATCTTCTCTGAATAAGCTATATTGTTTTTCATTCACAGAGCATCGGATTTCTGACATTATTCCCCCTGTATCATCTATAATCTCACCTTTTTTGTTCAGAATATAAAGTTTATCTATATCTCCTTTCCTAAAATAAGCAAAAATACCATTATTGTTATTGTTTTTTTTACATCCCCTCGCTCCTAATTGTAGACTTTTTATATAATTTAAATATTCTGGTTTTTCTCTTGTTAATGACTCGATCAACAACTCAGCTTCATCAAGGTTAAATTCTTCTTCATTTATTTCTTCTTCTAATTTATCAATATCTTTCTTTTCATAAATTGCATATAATGCATTTTCATTCAATCTTTCCGATGTATCAAGTATTTTGTCATCCTCACCAATATGATTGTGAATCTCTTGAATCCTAATGGAAATCCTTTCCTTGAGTGAAATTTTTTCCTCTACTTTTTTATGAGGAAGAAAGTTATAGATATTGATAATATCATGCTCCGTACCAATTCTATCAATTCTACCAGCTCTTTGAATTAGAAGTACAGGATTCCAATGCAGATCATAATTTACTACAATTCCACAGTCCTGAAGGTTCAATCCGGAACTAAATACATCGGTAGAAACAACCACATCAATTGGAGATTCACTATTTTTCAGTATGTATCCATTAGATTCAGGAGCAAATTTTCTAATTATTGACATTGCATCTTTGGTTTTTGAAGTCACAAAAGAAAGATTTCTAATCTTATCTTCTAATCTTTTATGAAGATACTCAACTGTATCTGCATATTCGGAAAAAATTAAAACTTTTTCTTTCTTGTGTTTATCCAATATTTTTAAAAGCTCGTCAAATTTCTTGTCACTACTCTCTGAGACTCCTTCTAAAAATATTGATATATCGCTAAATATAGCAATGTCATTATTCAAATCTCGTTTTAATTCTTCTATCCTGAAATCATTCACCTGGTACTTTTGGGATACCTCTTTTAATTTCTCTAATACATCTGTAATATCAAAATCTTCTCTGTAAATTAAATCCTGGGCTTCTTCACCAGCAGGAATAATATTTTCTTCTAAACCTTGTAAAAACCTTTCGTGAATCCTTAACAATCTTCTGATTGTTTCAGAAAAAGCATAAATACTGCTTTCTAATCTCTTGTAAAGCATTACCTTGTGCAATCCCTTGAGGAGCCCTGTTATCTTCTTTAGATTCTTATAAACACTTTCATCTTTTTTCTCCTCTTTAACATATGGCCACAGGTTGTACTTTGCATAAGTAAGTTTTTTTAATGCTTTTTCTATTTTTTCAAAAAGATTATTATAAGTAGTGTCAATGTTATAAGATATAGTTTTCAATTCTCTCTCTGGAAATTCGATGGGTTTATCTTCAAGAGATTGATAGTATTTTTTAATATGCTTTCTTGTCCTCCTTATTAATATTTTACTGAGTAAATTTTGAATTTTGGCTTCGTGTATTTCTACTTTATTAAAAAATTCTTTAAGAGAGCCACCTTTCACTTGATAATCATTCGAACCTTCCTGATTAAATAGTCTAATCTGATTGTCGATATTCCAGATTGAAGTATTTTGAGGAGTTGCGGTTACAAGTATTACTTTTTTACCTATTAAAAACGGTTGAATTTCGTTGTATCGTTTTGTATCAGAATTTCTAAAGTAATGACTTTCATCGATTAATACAACATCTCTATCTCTGTATGTCCAGAGTTCACTGTTCTCATCAAAAACTCCTTTATTCAGAGCACCAAGAGAAATTGTTTTGATATCAACTTTAAATGTTTCGCCAAACTCCTCCCACATATTTTTTAAACGAGGGGGGCAAATAACAACTGCCCTCTTACCCAATTGTTTGAGTAACGCCGATCCTATAAATGTCTTACCAAGTCCTACTACATCACAAACAAAAACGCCATCGTATCGATTCAAGATTTCATAAGCTTGCATTACTGCTATTTCTTGAAATCTATACAATTTTGGCATATTACTCCAATCCCAGATAACATGAGAACGAAATTTCATTTTGGATTGAACAATATTATAGAGTGTTAATATATAAATATCATAAGGATTAGCGTATTTCAAAGCCCAGCTTTCATCAATTGAGTTTATAAGCTCTTCCTTAAAGTTTGCAGATTCATCCCAGATTGAATCGAACCACGAATCAAGTTCTTTAAAGTTCTCGTTACCTCTTATAATAAAATTTAATTCTGTACTATTTTTGAATCCTGATATGGTCAGATTACTACTACCAACAATTGCCTTCCCTTCACTTCTTTCTTGCTCTGCGGTATCTTTGTTATGTTTGAATAGATATGCTTTTGAATGAAGTCGTTGCTTTGTATATAACCTGACTTTAACTTTTCCTGAGGTTATTAAATCTTTAAGAGATAAGAGCATCTTCTCATTTTCTTCTGACTGCTCCAAGCCTCCGATATTATGCCCCAACTTATTCTTTGTAATGTTAATTATCTCTCTCTTCTTTGTTTTATTCTGATATTGTAGTTTTTCCGTCGCCTTTTCAAGTTCATCTCTCCTTGCTACACCTTCTGCAATCTCTTCAAGTGTCTTTGTATTGGATAAACTACCAATAATCAATTTGAGTTCTTTCAGGTGGGAAATATTTTTTATTATCTCATTGAATCCCGATAAGTACAGGTAACCAATAGCAAATTTAGCCTTTTCTGTTCCTTTTAGAACAGAATTTATTTCATCCTTAAGGAAACTTCTTCTATTATCTATAATATCTGAGTAGCTCATTCTTTATCCCTCCCTAATTCTTTAAGTTTCTTTTCTAATTTTTTTCCTTTAATATCCTCGGATATTTCAAGAAAATCAAGCATATAGGTATCTTTTATAGCAGGTTTAACTTTCTTTAACATTTTAGCTGGAAGTGTCTTATCAAAATTATGGGTTTTCTTATCCGTTAGAAATCGTTCAAAAGATTTCGTTTCTATTTGATGGACTAAAATGCTTCTACTCCATGAATTTCTGATAGTCATTCGCAAGTAATATTCCCGCGCATAACCATTCTTGAGTTTTTCAAGAATTACGATGTTCTGTCCCCAGGGTATTTCTCGCACAATTTGTGCGAGTTTTGGATTATCCTTGTAGGCGAGATGAAACTTCCTCATTCGATCTAAGTTTGCATAAGAAAAACCGCTGTTTTGGGGAAATTCTTTTTGTAAATCTTCAGAAAGTTGCTGGATGATTTTCTTTCCCCATCCTGACTTTTTTTGATTTGCTACAATGGATTTACCAATATCTAAATAGAGTTTAATAAGTTCCTTATTGACTGTTCTATATGCCCGATATTGAGATTGCCTTATTTTGTTTTTTAAATCATTTAAAAATTTAATATATTCTTTTTTATCACTCATCATTTTTTATTTTTCCTTCAATAGTTTTTGATAATTTGGGATATCGCCTAAAATACCAATTCTCAACCTCCTTTATATCATCTTCATTAAGATTGTACATCTCATAGACAAGCTTGTCAATTTCAACCTGCTCGTTGGTCATATAATCGTAGCGGGGTTCTTGTTTTTGATTTTGGATAATTGAAGAAACCAATTGTTTCAGGTTTTGGTTATATTTTACAGGTATATTATATATTATTGGAATTTTTTTAACTTCGTCAATTTGGAAATTAACTGTACTATCAATAAAACATTTTGAAAATAATTTTGCAATTCGAGTTGCTAATATTACAATTGTATTTTCATTTGAAATTAACGAAGGAAAAATCGATGATCCCCCAACATCAAAAACTGAAATACCTTTAGAACGAAACATTGGTGCATAATATCCAGTATATGATATCGTAGTTCCTTCCTTGAAATAGAATTCCTTGTTTTGAAATCTTGATGCTATTTTTGTTGCACCAGGTCTCTTCCATGTTTTTAACCTTTCAACTGATTGTTCTGACCAATTAATAAAGAAAGGTGTTGGTACATAATAGTTTGGCAGCCAACCCTCTTTGATATTTGAAGCACCACCTTTATCATAAGGAACAAAATATCTGCCTCCAAAATATCGGGATTTATGTTTTTTATTATCTGGATTGATGCAAATTCCATTTTCAATTATATCCAATCTTAGTTTCTCATCCTTTCTTATTTTTTGAAGTTCACTTTCTTTTAAAACAAAATTTAAATCTATTTCATCATAGCCACCTCTTGTATTTGGAAGTTGTTTTAAGTAATAATGATTATCTCCGGTTTGAAGCCCTACTACCACTTTTGCAATATCCCCCAACTTCACAAGTTCTATTTCTTTATCATTGAAATCGACTTTTATAACAGGTGGTTTCTTAAATATATCCACATTAGTCGTATCATTCATTAGTTTAAATAGTTTGGGTGATGCAATAAAGAAGGATAGATTAGAAAAGTTTTTTATAATTTTTTGCCTATATGCATAAATTGCCATTTCTTTATCAGAAACAATTGTATATCCATCTTTTGTCTTGTCAAAACTATTTTCTTCCATCAGCATATCAAAACCAGCTTCCAAATCACCGTTTTTTATATCAAGTTTGTGAAAGTCCGATGCAATAATAAAATTATCTTTGACTTTATCAATAGTACTTTTCTTAAACAAATAAATCCCTGTATTTACAGTTGCCTTAAAAGTCCTCATAGGCACAGATATGAGATACTGGGTTTCCGTTTCTTCAAATAGCTTTTTGCGTAACTTGTAATGTGTTCTTATTGTTTGCCAGGTATCGCTCATAATGTAGCAAAGTGTTCCACCTGATTTTAATATATTGACTCCGAGTGCAGCAAAGACACCATAACTATCTTTACTTCCGAGGTCAAACTCATCCTTATAAACTTCCCTGTCTACAGCAACACCATAAGGAGGATTGGCAATTACAATATCAAAACCTCCCTTTACTCCCATCACTTCAAAGAAATCAAGGTACCAGTTAAAAGTATCTATTTTCTGAGTGTTTCCTATTTTTTTAATTTCTTTTTCAATATCAGATATTCTTTGTCTAACCTCTTCTTTCTGAAGTCCTTCCTTTTTGAGTTCTCTTTGAGATTTCTCAAATAACTCTTTTTGAGCATCTACTAATCTTAAATCTTGTTTATACTTATTTTTTATATATTCAAGGTGCCAGATTGCTATATTACACTTTGTTTTATTTATTTTTTCCTTTAGAACCCTCTTTTTATTATTTGTGAACACTTCTGAATATTTATCTTTTAGGTTTTTATATTTTTCTATCAATTCAATTATCTTTTGATTTCCCAGTTTTGGAGTTTCTATATCAAACTTAAACCCGCATATTTTTGATACAAGACTATCGCCCTTGATAATCTTAAAGTCAAGATTAATCAGAGGTGGAACATCCTTGATTTTTTCAACATCAATATCAACTATCAAAGATAGCCAGAGTCTTAATCGTGCAAGATGGACAGCTCTTTCCTGGATATCAACGCCATAAATACAATCCTCAATAAGTTTTTTCCTTAAATCAAATCTATTCTCATCTTGTCCAATTTTTTTATTTAATATCTCTATCAAATTAACCAGTTTATTAAGAATATCAACTGAGAAAGCACCAGAGCCTACACCGGGGTCAACAATTCTTAAATTAAGTAATTTTTTTTTGATTACTTTTGGATTATTAATCTCATCTGAAGATGAATCAAATACAAACCTTTTTAAATATTGTTTCGAGATTTCAGGTAATTCATTGGTCAAATAATTAAGCAGAGATTGTTTTACCATAAATGAAACTATAAACCGTGGTGTATAATAGCTACCTGATCCGCGCCGTGCATCAGGGACATCTTTATATTTTTCTGATTCTATGGATAAGATCAGTTCTTCAAATATCTTTCCTAACATCTCAGGGTCTATTGCTACTTCTTCCTCAAATTCCGTATCTTCTCTAATTGTGAAATTGAATCGTTCTAAAAGGTCATCAAAAATATATTTAAAAGATTCATTTGGAATAGATATTTTTTCTTCAATTTCCTTGAATTCAAAAAGTCCGCCATTCAGGAATGGTATATTTTCAAAATCAGAATACTCATAATCTTTGATTGAAAGCTTTTTAAATAGAGGCACAAGAAAATCTTTGTAATAATTTTTCTCATCTTGATTGAAATTATTATAAAGAAATTTATAATCATTATTAAGCCAGCCCTTTTTCTGGATAAAATATAAAAACAAAAGACGGTTTAATATATTCTGGGTTAAATCATCAGTTGTATTATCTGACAATCTGTTATTCTTATGGATGGCATTCCTTAATTCCTTATATTTTCCTACAAATTCTTTGTAAAATTCTTTTGAAACTGCTTCAACATCAAATGCTTCTTCACATTTTACCATTAAAGTAAGCATTGATATACCATCATCAGCATAGATTTTGGATAATCTCTCAGCGGCTGTTCTGAGTCTATCAGTTTTCCCAATAGTTATTCTCCTAAAACCTTTAACCTTCTTTTCATCCTTTCTCTTTCCCACATATTTAGTATTAATAAAATGTGTTTCATCACCATCTCTGTTTGTAAAGATTATAATGTTAGCAGGATATTGTCCTGAAATGCTTTTAACAACCGGAAGCTCTATACCTTTTAAAAGAGTGTCAATTTCACAAAATAGAACCTTAAAATCACCTTTTTCTGATATTATTTTAGTAGAAATAACATTGTTTTTAATGCTTTCAGGATACTCAATAAGTGCTTTCTTGTCTATAAAATCATAATTCAATTTTTCTATAAATAGATTCCTCAATAAATCCGGATTTACACCATTTTCTCTTATTAGATCAAGAATAGGTAAAATTTCACTACTCCAATCTACTATTTCTATCATAATAATATCTCCTTAAAGTTTTCCATACCAATTGAATTTCCTTTTTTAAGAAAGGTGGAATTCGCTGTGTGATTAAATATCAAAGTAGATCTATTTTGGCTTAATAATTTATTAAAAAGTTTTTCAAGATTTCCATCTTTGTTTATAAAAATAAAAAGATTATGATCTGAAATATCTCCAATTATTTCGTTTCTTACTATAGAGTTATGTAATGTAACTCCTTCCTTCTCTTCTATCATTGAAACAATCAGCAATCTTCCCTCAATAATTGCTTTTTCAATGTATTTGTATTGTGACTGATTCTTAATACCTTTTGAAGTAAAAAAGATTGCTTCTCTATCTTTCTCTAATATTTTCTTTAATATTCTCCTTTCAAAAGGGGAATGCCATCCGCTTATGAAAACATAGGGCAAATCGCTAATTGACAATAGTAATTTTTCTACTGGAACTATTATATTGAGAGGAATTGCCCTTGAAATAAAAATACCAATTTTCTTCTTCTGTAATAATTTCTCATTTCCTAAAATGAAAAATGTTTTATTCCTATATGTACTTTCTTTATATTTATTAGCCATTTTATTTCTCCTCTTTAGGTAGTCAAATAATGGCAGGAGGGAGTAATCCTTACTAACTTAAATATATTCCCTCTTTTGTTTACTGATAATTTAACAATAATGTTCTGTGAATTATTAAATAATTTTCCAATTATCATAGATAAATTATACTCTATTCTTATATAATGTCAAATAAAATATAGTGATTACATTAAGATTAACATATGATTGGTTAGATTTTATATTAATTGAACTGCCCTTATTTATTTACATTTAATCTATATTAGGCAAGTGATATAGACATACTTACCACTTTTGCTATAGAAATTCAAATATGACTACTCCTCTCTTATCAATGTAAAAGGAATAGATTTATCTATTACTCTTAATTCGAAAACTATTTAACATATCGCTTATTTAAATAATCACCCTCACCTTAATCCTCTCCCATCAAGGGCGAGGAAGAAATATTGGGAAATATATACCATATAGTAACTTTCCCTCCACGGGCGGGAGGGAATAAAAGGGAGGGGGTAATATTTAAATAGAGAGGAAAGGATTAAATCATTTCCTCTCTCCTTAAACTGGTTAATATGTCTATACCTATTTACAAGTAATTTATATTATCTCTTGACAAAATATAAGAATATGTTATATTTATAATGAAAGGAGTGTATATGTATAACAATATAGGATTATTAATAAAGAAAGAGCGTGA
>JGI24025J20009_10001611_pt1 | contig 16948 bp, 19 predicted proteins | sample Cruoilmetagenom3_FD_20009 | JGI IMG/M metagenome (IMG submission 20009) | reverse complement strand
GGCAAACGTTGCACCGCAAGAGGAGACGGGGAAAAAAGAGTTCAAAGAGCGCGGCGTATCCCCGTTAGTGGAGCAAAACATGACAGAAGATAAGCTGGACGCGCCAGCATCCATCGGCCAGCAGTGTATAAATGCCTCACCCTATGCCCGTGGTTTAGCACGTGAACTGGGCGTTGACCTGAGCCAGGTCGATGCCGCTGCCGATGGTGTCATTCATGCGCCCAGGTGCTGGCAGCCATCCTGGCTGGACCGGTTCCCAATCTGGATGCCAGCCCAGCCTACCACTATAAACTGTTCACCCCTATGTACGAGGCAGTGGCAAACAACATGATTGCCACGCTCAATACACCCACCTTTCGCGTCAGTGCTCGTTTGCTGCTGGCACCGCTCAGGGCGATGGCCCATGAACAGCAGCAGTCCGCCACATTGCTGCTAGCCAGGGCCTGCGCGCTGTGTGTGCAGCAGTATCCTCATTTTAATGCTGTCTATACCCCGCGTGCACTCGCCGTACGCAAACAGGTAGATGTGGGCATTGGCGTGGATGTGCCCGGCGGGCTGCTGACGCCGGTGCTGCGCGATGCCGCCCAGCGTCCCCTCAATGAGCTGAGCGAGGATTGGTGTATTCTGCAGGACAAGATCAAACGCAATCGTCTGGCGTCCAACGATTACCAAGGTGCCACTTTCTATCTCTCCAATCNCGGAGTGTTTGATCAGGTCAGCCATTTTGACGCCATTGTGCCGCTAGGTGCTGCCGCGATTCTCTCGCTGGGTGCAGAACAGGGCGGTAAAGCCGGATTTACGCTGAGCTGCGATCATCGGGTGGTATTTGGCGCCGACGCGGCGCGCTTTCTGGAAACATTGTCCGGTTATCTTTCCAGTCCGGAATCTATGGATACAGAAACGCCCGACAAAAACTAACCCTAAAAAGGAAAAGATCATGACGGATTCACACCCTTATATTCGCTGGTTCAACGAGATCGGCATTGACGATGTGCCGCTGGTCGGCGGCAAGAACGCTTCATTGGGGGAGATGTACCAAAACCTGACGGCTGAGGGTGTACGAGTCCCCAACGGCTTTGCGGTGACAGCGACGGCATACGAATATGTGCTGACGCATAATAATGCCTGGCAGCAGTTGCATGAGGCGCTGGACGGACTAGATCCCGATAACATCAAGGAGTTACAGGCACGGGGTGAAAGGGCGAGAACGATTATCTACAGCTGTGAACTGCCGGGAGATCTGAAGGCAGAAATTTTACAAGGGTATGCTCAACTCAAGCAGGAATATGGTGAAAATATTTCCCTGGCGGTGCGTTCTTCGGCCACTGCCGAGGATTCTCCCGAGGCCTCTTTTGCCGGACAAAACGATACCTACCTGAATATCAGCAGTGAGAATGCTCTGCTGGATGCCTACCAACGTTGCCTGGCCTCCAACTTTACCGACCGCTCCATTCATTACAAGTACGATAACCATTTTGATCTCTACGAGGTCTATTTGTCGGTGGTGGTGATGAAGATGGTGCGCAGCGACATCGGGGCCAGTGGAGTGATGTTTTCTCTGGATACGGAAACCGGCTTCAAGGATGTGGTGTTTATCAACGGCGCTTTGGGTCTGGGTGAAAATGTGGTTCAGGGCACGATTGATCCCGACAGTTTCTACGTGCATAAACCCACCTTCGCCAAAGGCTATCGCGCCGTGTTGAAGCGCCGTCTGGGTAAAAAAGAGAAAAAGATGATTTTTACCGAAACACTCAACACCGGCAATATCGCCGTGGAATACACCAAAAATATCGAAACCCGTGGCGATGAACGAAAGCAATTTTGTATCTCTGACGAGGATGTGATGGTGCTGGCCGACTATGCCATCAAGGTGGAAAACCACTATTCCGGCAAAGCCGGTTTTTACAAACCCATGGATATGGAGTGGGCCAGGGACGGTATCGACGGCCAGCTCTACATGGTGCAGGCGCGCCCCGAAACAGTGGCCTCGCAAAAGAAAGGCGCCATCCTTGAAATCTATCACCTTAAAGAGCGATCAAACCTTCTCGCCCAGGGTCAGGCTGTCGGCACCCGCATTGGCGCCGGTAAGGTGCGCATCGTCGATGATATTAAGCATCTCAGTGATTTTCAGCCGGGCGAGGTGCTGGTAGCCGATACCACCACGCCAGACTGGGAGCCGGTGATGAAAACCGCTGCCGCGATTGTCACCAACCGAGGTGGCCGTACCTGCCATGCCGCCATCGTTTCACGGGAGCTTGGCATTCCCGCCATTGTGGGCACCGACAACGCCGCCGGGGTGCTCAATAACGGTCAGCCGATCACCGTCAGTTGCGCAGAGGGTGAGACCGGCAATGTTTATGAGGGAAAGCTTGATTTCGAGATTCAGCAGACCGATCTCAGCCAGTTGGCACACCCCAAAACCGAAATCATGATGAATTTGGGCAATCCGGACCAGGCCTTTAGTCTTGCCTCACTGCCAGTGGACGGTATCGGCCTGGCGCGTATGGAATTCATTATTAATGATTACATCAAGGTGCACCCGATGGCGCTTATCCACCCGCAAAAGGTGGATGATACAACACGTAACAAGATCGCTGCGATCAGTACCGCCTACGATGATCCTACGGATTTCTTTGTTAAAACTCTGTCAGAAGGCGTCTCTACGATTGCCGCAGCAGTGTATCCAAAACCCTGTGTGGTGCGCATGAGCGACTTTAAGAGCAATGAGTACGCTACCTTACTAGGTGGAACATTTTTTGAGCCGGAAGAAGACAATCCTATGATCGGATTCCGCGGTGCCGCCCGTTACGCTCACCCCGCCTATGCCGAAGGCTTCGCGCTGGAATGCGCGGCGATGAAACGGGTGCGTGACGAGATGGGCCTGAGCAACGTCAAGTTGATGATCCCTTTTTGCCGCCGGGTGGAGGAGGGAGAAAAGGTGTTAGAGGCGATGGCAAGTTACGGCCTTAAGCAGGGTGATAACGGACTGGAGGTTTACGTTATGTGCGAGATTCCCAACAATGTGATTCAGATCGATGCCTTCGCCAAACTGTTCGACGGTTTCTCCATCGGCTCCAACGATCTAACCCAGCTCACCCTCGGTGTGGATCGCGATTCACAAATCGTCGCCTTCGATTTTGACGAGCGAGACCCCGGTGTAAAAGAGATGATTCGCCTGGCGGTGGAGGGCGCAAAACGCAACGCTCGCCACTCAGGCATCTGCGGACAGGCACCATCCGACTATCCTGAGATGGCCGAGTACCTGGTGCAGATCGGCATCGACGCCATGAGCCTCAATCCTGATACCGTACTGGCCACTACCCGGCATGTGCTGGAGGTGGAGCAGCGCATGCGGGAATCCACACAAGGCTGAGGCTATGATGAGCAAGGCGGAAAAGGTGGTGGAAATGCGGGTAGAGCATGGCAGTCCCTTGCCCCTCGGCACCTTGCCCCATGACGGCGGCATCAATTTTTCGCTGTTCAGCCGCCACGCTGAAAAGGTCGAATTGCTGCTTTATGACACTCCCGATGCCTCCAAACACCGGCTGCGTATTCCCCTGGACCCCGATGTACACCGCACGGGTGATATCTGGCATGTATGGGTGGGGGGCTTGCGTGCCGGTCAAGCATACGCTTATCACCTGGACGGTCCCTGCCGGCCTGAGTTGGGCATGCGTTATAACAGCCATAGGTTATTGCTCGACCCTTACGCCACTGCGCTGGCGGGCACCGACCATTGGGACTTTGCCAAGGCATTGGGTTTTGATCTTGCATCGCCCTGCGGCGATCTGTCGTTTTGGCATAAGGACAATGAGCAGTGGATGGCCCGTTGCCTGGTGACATCGACCACCTTCGATTGGCAGGGCGACCGGCCCCTGCGCCACCCCTGGCAGGACACTATTATTTACGAAACCCATGTGCGGGGCCTGACCATCCACCCCTCTTCGGGGGCGACCCGGCCGGGCACCTTTCTCGGTGTCGTGGAGAAGATTCCTTACTTGCAGGAACTGGGCATCACCTCCCTGGAACTGATGCCCGTGCAGGAATTCAATGAACAGGAACTGACGCGCTGCAATCCACTCACCGACGAGCCCCTGCGCAACTACTGGGGCTATAGCAGCGTGGCCTTTTTCGCTCCCAAGCAGGGCTATTCCAGTCGTACTCGACCTGGATGCCAGGTGCACGAATTCAAGACCATGGTGCGCGAACTGCACCGTGCCGGTATTGAAGTGATTCTCGACATGGTTTTCAACCACACCGCCGAGGGAGATGAACGCGGCCCCACCTTGAACTTTCGTGGTCTGGACAACACGATCTACTACCTGCTGGACAGCGACCCGCGCCACTATCGCAATTTCACTGGCTGCGGCAACACTGTCAACTGCGGTCATCCCGTAGTGCGTGACTACATTCTCGACTGTCTACGTTACTGGGTGCTGGAGATGCACATCGATGGTTTTCGTTTTGATCTTGCCTCGGTGATGGCGCGGGATGAGGACGGCGAATTGCAAGCCGATGCGCCACTGCTGGAACGTATCGCCGAAGATCCCATTCTGCGCGATGTCAAACTTATCGCCGAGGCCTGGGACGCCGCCGGAGTCTACCAGGTGGGCCGCTTCCCAGGACAGCGCTGGTCCGAGTGGAACGCCAGCTTCCGCGACGATGTACGCCGCTTTTGGCGCGGTGATCCTGGCATGCGGGGCGCCTTGGCCAGCCGCTTGTGTGGCAGTGCCGACCTCTACCAACACAGCGGTAAAGCCCCGCTCAACAGCATCAACTTCGTCACCTGCCACGATGGATTTACCTTAAATGATCTGGTGAGCTATGCCGTGAAACACAATCAGGCCAACGGCGAGCAAAGCCGTGATGGCATGACGGAAAACTTCAGTGCCAACTATGGCATGGAAGGCCCGACTGACGATGTAAAAATAAACACCTTGCGGCTGCGGCAGATGAAGAATTTTATCGCCACATTGATGCTCTCCCGCGGCGTGCCCATGCTACTGGGTGGCGATGAATTCGGTCGTAGTCAAGGTGGCAACAACAATGCCTATTGTCAGGATAATGAAACCTCATGGTACGACTGGACTTTGCTGCAAACCCATGGCGAGCTGCACCGGTTCACCCGGGACATGATCGCCCTACGAAAACGCCATTCTATATTGAGAATCGAGCGCTTTTACACGACTGATGAGCTGAGCTGGTTTGATTCAGCGGGCCATTATCCCGACTGGCACGCGCTTGATCGTAGCCTTGGTTGCCATATTCACCCACAACTCTCGGTTGAAGAACAACTCTGTCTGTTGTTCAACGCCGAGGCCCATACGGTCAGTTTTCAATTACCCGACAACGCGAGGTGGCGGGTGATGGCGGACACTGCAGTAGCGTTCACCAGCGAAAATGCTATCGACAGCAAAGAGGCGGCTGTGGTGCCCGGGGAGTGGTTTGTTGTGCAACCGTGCTCGTTTGTTGTGCTGCACTGTGGTGTGTTGAGCCGGGTGTAACTTAGGTAGCAGCAAAGACGGACCGCTGGCATTCGTCAAGGATCACTGGTGCAATTTGCCTACGAGAAAAATAATTTATTTGACTGTAACCTGGGTTACAGACACTCACACCTATTAAGACCATCGTGCAAGTGTGAATTCGGGTTCTCTTTCTGTATTTTCAAAGGGCAGCTTTCCCGGACACATAACCTAATAGCATGTTTGGTTTCAGGGTAAATTAAAAGGAACGCGGAAGTTAATCATGATTATAAAGCGCAAAAAAGGTATTAGCACGGCGGCGATAGTGATTCTGTTGGCCTTTATGGTCGCTCCGTCATTCGCCGCCGACAAGCTGTCAGACCACGGTATCAGTTATTGGGTGCGCGATTCCCTGCGCATTGACCNTCGAGTGGATGTAGCAAAAGTTACTGTGACCAGCAAACGGGGTATTGTTACGCTATTTGGCAGTGCGAACANTCTCGCAGCCAAGTAATGTGCCGATCTGGAGGCCCAAAAAATCAATGGTGTTCTGGGGGGCATCAACGAAATCGCAGTGACTCCTACATGGCGCTCCGAGCGCAGCGATCAGGCCATCAAAAAGGATGTTACTTAGACTCACATTTCAAGTGCAACATTTTCATGGGGAATATTTTGATGACTATTTATTGCCATTTAAGCTCAAAAGAACGAGCAGTTATTACCAGGTGAAAACCGCCGAGCAGGATGTCGATAATTGGTCCGAGCACCAGGAGGCCGGTCGCGTCGCGTTTTGCACTGATGGTGTTTGGGCGGTGGATAATCGGCTGACGGTGAACGGTTACGATTACCAATGGGACGAATGGCTCGACAGGAACATCCCCGAGCAGTATGACCTTTATTACTATCCTGACTACACTCTGTACTAGTACCCCTACTACTGGTGAGATAATAGCTAAGCCGACCCCCCCGGTTAGTCAACAATAGGAGAAAAGACTATGAACAAACTTTTTATTGCCATCCTGAGTATGATGTTACTGACACTTAGCGCATGCGTCAGCAGCGGCGTTAACGAAGTCAGTCCCGGTTCAGCGGATTATCTGATGCACTACGAGGACGGCAGGATTACCGGAATTAAACCTGTTGTCATCAAAGACGCGGGTGGCGGTGGCTTTTTGGGTGCGATCACCGGTGCAGTGCTTGGGTCAACCATGGGTAGAGGCCGCGGCAGCACACTGACGACCCTGGGTGGCGGATTACTGGGCGCCTATGCCGGAAATGAAATTGCTAAGGCCAACGCTCAGGAGCTGATGGTCGATCTAGACAACGGTGACTCGGTTGTTGTTATCGCCAAAGATCAACTATTTGCGGTTGGTCAGCACGTCAGAATCGTTTTAAAAGAGGGTGGTGTTGTGTCGGTGGAACACAATTGAGCGACGCTTAAACCTGTAAACTAGGAGAAGGCGAATGAACACACTACCTACTATTGATGAAAAACTCTTCAGTAAATTTGGACCGTATACTCTTGTAACGGGGATTCTGCTGGTTGTGCTGGGAACGGTGGCTATCTTACTGCTAGGTGTAATGTCTTTAGGTGCGACGATCTTTTCCGCCTGGAAACTGCTCATTGGCGGAGTTTTTTTGGGTATTCACACTTATCAGTATGATTCCAAGAGTTGCATGAACAGGCTCAAACCGGCCCTGATGGTTGGTGTCGGTCTTTTGATGCTGTATTTCCCCCTGAATAGTGTGGCGGCAGTGGGTCTGCTGTTAGCGATTTATCTATTGCTGGATGCCCTTGGCAGTTTTGCCCTGGCCTGATCAATTCATCCGGCTAAAGGCTGGGGCTGGATGGCCTTCAATGGTGTTATGTCGTTCCTACTGGCGATGCTGTTTCTGGTAGGCCTGTATTGGGCATCAGTTTGTTGTTCGATGGCTGGGCGCTGATTGCTATTGGCTGGGTGCTACGCAAAGGAGTAAAAGATTGAACCGTCGCTTTGCCATTGGATCGGTCACCGCACGCGAAATCCTCGATTCCCGCAGCAATCTCACCGTGGAGGTGGAGTGCGAACTTGAGGAAGGCAGCTGCGCCCGCGCCGCCGTGCCCTCCGGCGCTTCGACCGGCAGTCATGAGGCGGTGGAGCTGCACGATGATGATGTCAAACGCTATCGAGGCAAAGGTGTTTTACAAGGGGTAGCCAACGTCAATGGGACCATCGCGCCGGCACTCTAGGGCATGGATGTACGGCAACAGGCCGTGATCGATCAGACTATGGTTGATCTGGGCGGGACGCCGAATAAAGCGCGCCTGGGGGCCAATGCAATCCTGGGTGTGTCGCTGGCAGTGGCGCGCGTCGCCGCTGCAGCTAGCGGATTGCCACTGTATCAATACCTCGGTGGCCCAGGCGCAACCCGCTTGCCGGTGCCGCACATGAATATTCTCAGCGGCGGGGTTCACGCCCACTGGCAGGGGGCGGATTTTCAGGAATTTATGATCGCCCCCTACGGCGCAGACAGCTTCAGCCAGGCACTCGAATGGGGCAGCGAGGTCTACCATGCCCTGCAATCCCTGCTGGAACAAAAGGGGCTGTCCGTCGGTGTTGGTGACGAAGGCGGTTTCGCCCCACAGGTGTCTTCCAACGAGGAGCCCTTCGAGCTGATTGTGCAGGCGATCCACAGCGTGGGCCTGAAGCCAGGGCAGGATGTAGGTATTGCCTGCGATCCGGCTTCTAGCGAGTTTTATGAAGATGGCCAATATCGTTTGCGTAGCGAGGATCGAAGACTGGACCCCGCTGCGATGTGCGACTATTACGCCAGGCTGGTCGACCGCTACCCGCTGGTGCTGTTGGAAGACGGCATGGCCCAGGATGACTGGTTTGGCTGGCAGCTACTCAATCAAACGTTGGGCGAGCGCATCGAACTGGTGGGCGACGATGTGTTCTGCACCAACCCGGAGATTATTGCCCGCAGTATCGAAGAGAATATTGCTAACGCCGTGCTCATCAAGCTCAACCAGATTGGTACCCTGACGGAGACCATTGCCGCTACCCGCCTGGCCCGTAACCACGGCTGGGGGGCGTTTGTCTCACACCGTTCGGGGGAAACGGTGGACAGCTTTATCGCCGATATGACCGTGGCGCTGGATACCGGCCACCTCAAGACCGGGGCGCCTGCGCGCGGTGAACGGGTAGAGAAATACAATCAACTATTGCGCATAGAACAGCAGTTGGGCTTGGCGGCCACCTATGCCGACCCCAGGGCCTACGTGCGCAAACCATTGGGATAAATTCCGTGAGCCGACTATTTCTGGTCAGGCACGGTCAGTCGATCTGGAACCTGCAAAATCGCTTCACCGGTTGGGTAGATGTTTCCCTCAGCCGGCAGGGGGTGATTGAAGCGCAACAGGCGGCGGCATTGCTGGCAGACGAACATTTTGATGTCGCCTACACCTCCACCCCGCTGCGGGCGCAGGACAGCCTGTATGAGATCCTCAGGGGGAACCATCATTGCGCCCAGTATGTGCGTGTGCATGAACAGAGCAGTGAATGGTACGAACACTTCACCCCGGCCAAAGGGGATGCAAACGAGTTGAAAATCCACGTCTCAGAAAAGCTCAATGAGCGCTACTACGGCGATCTGCAAGGCCTGAACAAAGAGTGGGCCAGCCAGCACTACGGTGTGGAGCAGGTGCATCTATGGCGTCGCAGTTATGATATTCCACCGCCCAAGGGTGAGAGTCTGCAAATGACGGCGGCAAGGATTCTTCCTTATTACAAGGAACGCATTGTCCCGCATCTTGAGAATGGTGAGAGTGTACTGATTTCTGCCCACGGTAATTCTTTGCGTTCCATCATCATGCACATTGAGCAAATGACACCGCAGCAGATTCTTGACTATGAGCTGGCGACTGGTGCGGCACACTTATACCAATTCGATGATGAGTTAGATCTTATCGACAAGCGGATTTTTTCTAATCCCAGCAAGGAGAAATAGGTATGAATAAGCACCCCGATTATTTTGTTGGTGCAGTGTTTGATAACCCTGACCAGGCTCACGCCTTGGTCGAGGAGGTGATCAAGCACAATTTTCCGATGGATCAGATCTCCATCCTGCACAGAGCGGGAGGCCAGGGTGATGATTTTCTCGGCCTTGCCTATATCAATGAAAAAGAGCGTTTCAAAGTGTGGGGTGAGGAAGGGGCGTTGTGGGGTTCGCTCGGCGGCTTGCTGGCAGGGTCTGCGGGGTTATTTCTGGGGCCCGATTCCGTGGATGATCGAGGTGGCGGCCATTCTCTCTGCGGTGATGCAGCACTGGGCTGATTCCTGGATCATCCTGGCACTGCTGGGCTTGGCTTCTGGCAGGAGTTCACCGCCGGCAATGCTGTGGAGGCGTTGAGGAAACAACTGGCCCTGCGGGCGTGGGCGCTACGCGACGGAAGCTGGCAGGAGATCGACGTCAAGCTACTGGTGCCGGGCGACGTGATCCGCATTCGCCTGGGCGATGTGATTCCGGCGGATGTGACATTGATCGAGGGGGATTACCTGAGTGTGGATCAGTCGGCCCTCACCGGTGAATCATTGCCGGTGACCAAGCGGACTGGGGATGAGGCCTACTCGGCCACCGTGGTGAAACAGGGCGAGGTGGTGGCCGAGGTGGGCACCACGGGCGGGCAGACCAAATTCGGCAAAACCGCCAGCCTGGTGGCGCAGGCGAAAACCGTTTCTCACTTCCAGAAGGCGGTGTTGACCATCGGCGACTATTTGATCTATGTCAGCCTGGCNCTGGTGGTAGTTCTGGTGCTGTTTCAATTGCACCGCAGCACCGCGTGGTTGGGGCTGGTGCAGTTCGCGCTGATCCTTACTGTGGCCTCCATCCCGGTGGCCATGCCANCGGTGCTCTCCATGACCATGGCGGTGGGGGCCATGGCGCTGGTTACCAAGCTGGCGGCCACCGCACTGGCGGCCTACGGCTTTGGTCTCATCACTCCTATTAGTTGGCCGGAGATCGCCCTCATCTGGGGCTATTCCATGTTCTCTGCGCTGATGACTGATCTGGTTAAAGCTCAGGTTTATCGCCACCTGCAACACCGTGCATCGCGGCACAAAGAATTACTCGCCCGCGTAAAGTAGCTGCTGCATGATTCTGGTCAAAAAATGAGACGGCATGGCCATGTTTCGACAAATTGTCTTGGTAATACTGTTATGGACTTGCTGGATCTGGACTCTTGCCGCGGCACGGGACGATGCCAAGTTGCCAATAGGTGGACGAGTTGAGGTGAGCGGCTCTATCACCGTTGCCGATCTCGGTAGTGCTGTGGGGCAATGCTCAACAGCAGACGGCGCGACTTGCGGATTGCTTTGGTTATGAGCCAACCTTCACCCCGGTGGCCATGGATGGGGTAGAGGTGTACGTTGGTGGGTATCCAAAGAGAAGAGCACGCCGAGCAAAACAGCAACGAAGGCCGTGCTGGTTATGAGCACGATAAGGGGTGAGGTTTTTGTCGCTATGACACTAGCGCCCTGTGCTTTGAGTATGGATATGAATCGGGGGTGGGTGTGCTCCAGAGAATAGACTAAAAATCACAGCCTCCTACGTCTATTATCTGGCTAGAGCTTTATTTTGTTGTTGTGTCCGCTTGTTGATCGCTGTCAACCTGCTGACAGCTGGGGATATTTAATTGCAGTATGTCCTCCAAACCACCCAGTCGTATGATGGACAGCAGATCGTCGGGGGTGTGGGTGAGCGTTACGCTTTTTTTAGTATCGGCAGCGGCCCTGAACCACGACAGTAACAGCGTGATACCTGCGCTGTTACTGTATTCAACACCACCGAGGTCGATGTAACACTGTTGCAGAGCTTGGGTAGTTAACCACTGCCTGCCGAGAAGTTCAGCGCTGACTACGCTATCGAAATCAAGCCGACCGCGCACATGCAGTGTCTCGGGACTAAGAGTGATTTCACAGGCATGCTCAATTACAGCATTGTTATTCATATTGCACTCACAAAGCCTGCCCATCCTTGGAGGCTGTCACTGCGTTTTGTTCGCTGCTCCAATTATCGATGGCGAGATTAACATTCCCCTTATGTTTTTCAACAGAAGAAGCAAACTGGTTGCGGAAAATATTCCCAATGTTGACGCCGTCAATAATGACATTGTAGAGTTTCCACGGCTCACAAGGTTTATGGCGTAGTGAGTACTGGACGTGGTGAGTAGCTCCTGTGCTGCTATAAATTTTTTGATCTACGCGAGCATAGCGACTATCAATGGGCTCATCGTCTGACGGCAATGTCTCGATATGCTGTCCGTCAGCATCCAGTAACGCTTGAGCATAAGTCACGATAAGAGTACGTTTTAGTATTCCAGAGAACCGCTTGATACGTGCGGAAAATAGCGCTTTTTCTGCTTCGGACTCCAGCGCACGGTAGAGTCGTACGCTGGCGTAAGTGGCCATAACACCGCGGGTAAATCGCTCTNTATCGACTAAGTTATCGACCATTTTTTCTATCTCCCGGTAATAGCGTTCAGGATCCTGGTCAAAGTAACTTTGAGCTGTTTTGGNCGTCGACAGGACATTGGCTGTGGCATCGATGATTAGCTGCCGAGGGGGTTTAGCTGAGTCGTCACAAGCATCTTTGCCATTGGTCGCTGCATGTAAACCAGGGTCGAAGGCCAGCAGAGGTAACAGCGCCATCATTACAAAAACTCTGGTCATTTGCTGTTTATCTTGGATGTGAACATTTTGCCCACCAGTTCTTCCAGTATCAGCGATGACTGGGTGTCGCGAATTTGCTCGCCGTCTGTCAGTATTTCGTCAGCGCCGCCGGGCGATAGCGCAATATATTTTTCGCCCAGAATTCCCGATGTCTGAATCGCTGCGATAGTATCTTCACTGAGGTAATCAACATCTGCATTAATTGCCATATCCACGCGTGCACGAAGTGTTTTTGGGTCTATGGAGGTACTTATTACCTGTCCGATCTGCACGCCGGCCACTGTTATACGTGCTCTGCGATTAAGCCCTGAGACATTGTTGAATTTGGCGTAGAGCCGATAGCTTTTATCACTATTAAAGTTGCGATTCAGGCCGCTTACCTGAATGGCTAAAAAAGTTAACGCCAAGATACCCATCAGCACAAAAAGACCGACGATGATTTCTACGGTTCGCGTCTGCATTCAATTTACCCCGAACATGACTGCGGTTAATAAAAAATCCAGTCCCAGCACTGCCAGTGACGAGTAGACCACGGTGCGGGTAGTGGCGCGGCTTATGCCTTCTGAGGTCGGCTCTGAATCGTAGCCTTGAAAAACGGCTATCCAGGTGATTACGGCACCGAAAATAACTGCTTTTATCACGCCATTTAGAATATCTTCCCGAAATTCCAGAGAATCCTGCATGTTGCTCCAGAAAGCGTTGGCATCGATGCCCAGCCAGTCTACTCCGACCAGTACAGCACCCCAGATAGCGACAACATTGAAGATTTGCGCTAGCAGCGGCATGGCAATAATACCTGCCCAAAGCCGAGGGGAGATGATGCGGCGTAGGGGATCAACACCGATCATTTCCATGGCAGCGAGTTGTTCGGTCGCTTTCATCAGACCAATTTCAGCGGTTAGCGCCGAACCTGCTCGCCCGGCGAATAGTAACGCGGCAACTACAGGCCCCATTTCCCTGACCAGGGTCAGTGATACGCCCTGGCCAAGTGAGCCCACGGCATCAAAGCGCACCAGTACATTGTAACCCTGTAAGGCGAGCACCATGCCGACAAAGAATCCGGATATAACAGTTATGAGCAGTGACAATACACCTACACTGTACAACTGACGAATCAGCAAGCGAGGGCCATTGCGAAAATCTGGCAAACTCCAAAGCGCCATACTCCAAAGGATACTCGCGCGTCCGAGAGTGCTTAGTATGGCTAATCCACCTCGGCCAAGACGGGCTACCTGGTTTAACATGTTGCTGCTTGTGTTTTGAACCCCAGATCCTGACGGTAATCCGGTGCTGGATAATGGAAGGGCACAGGACCGTCCGCCAGGCCGTGTATAAACTGGTGTATTCTGGGATCGGCACTATCGAGAACAGCTTGTGTCGGGCCGTAGCCTGCCACTTTGCCATCTGCAATGACATAAATGTTATCGGCAATTTTTGCGGCTTTGCTAACGTTATGCGAAATCATCACGCTGGTAAGCTTAAGGGTCTGACCCAAGCGCTGCATCAATTCAGCAAGCATTCCGATAGAAATCGGATCCTGCCCGGCAAAGGGTTCGTCGTAAAGAATTAACTGTGGGTCCAATACTATCGCCCGCGCCAGTGCTACCCGCCTGGCCATACCGCCGGACAGTTCAGCGGGCATCAACTTCCTGGCCCCGCGTAGCCCTACTGCTTCCAGTTTTATGAACACTATGTCTCTGATCATCGATTCTGAGAGTGTGGTATGGACCCGGAGAGGGAAAGCGACGTTTTCGTAGACTGAAAGATCGGTAAACAGAGCCCCACTTTGAAATAGCACACCCATTTTTCGGCGTTCGACAAATAGCTCCTTGCGATTCAGGCGGGAGATGTCTCGACCATCGACAGATATGCTGCCCTGTTGTGGTTTGATTTGCCCGGCAATCAGGCGCAGCAGGGTCGTTTTACCACTACCGCTGGGCCCCATAATAGACGTTACCTGGCCACGGGGTATGTCGATATTCACATCGTTGAGAATGATGCGATCACCATAGCGGAAACAAAGGTCGCGAATCTCAATAAAGTTGCTTTGTGTAATGCATGGTTTTACCAATTTCAGGTATCCATAAACTTGATTTAAAGGCGATTTCATTGTGAATACTGCAAATTATCTTATACGTAACTTCCGGGAAACGCTAATAAACAAGATCGCTGATGTTGATGATTTGCACAATTCCCCTAGACTGTTCGTTACAAATTCGCAGGGCTCGCTCATTAATCGTTTGCTCAAAAGGGCGCTAATGGCATTCGCTGTTAGCTGTTAAATGGCACGCCAGGTTATGCAGTCATCGATCACCAGCAGGCGTAGTCTTAGCCGCCAAGCTGGGGTGCTAGTTGCGTATGTGTATTTATTTAGGGTGTGCTTATGAATTTGCTCAAACAATTGCAGACGCTGGATCAGAGCCTCTGGCTGGATGACATACGTCGCGGTTTATTCGATAGTGGTGAATTTCAACGGTTACTGGACGAAGATGGCATTTGTGGGGTGACCTCTAACCCCACTATTTTGAACAAATCGATCACTGAACATAGTGACTATGACCAGGCCGTTCGGCAGTATGCGCTTGCCGGTGGTGATGAGCACCGCTTGTATGAACAACTGGTGCTTGCGGATCTCCAGTGTGCAGCCGATCTATTATGGCCAGTTTACCAGGACAGCGATGGCCGTGACGGTTATGTGAGTATGGAAGTTTCACCTCACCTAGCTTATGACACGGGTGAAACGATCATAGCGGCCCGCCGTTTATGGGGGCTACTTGGTCGACCTAACGCAATGATTAAAGTGCCGGCCACTCGCGAGGGCCTGCCTGCGATACGTACATTGATTGGGGAAGGCATCAATATCAATGCTACGCTGTTATTCAGTGTGTCGAGATATAACGAAGTCGCAAGCGCCTTTATCGAGGGCTTGAGCGATAGAGAAAAAGCAGGAGCACCGGTTGGTGGCATTACTTCGGTTGCCAGCTTTTTTATGAGTCGTATCGATATGTTGATTGATAAACAATTGGACACACTAGCCGTGGCTAACAATGCCAAACGCGATGAGGTAGATAGATTGCGTGGACAGGTGGCGGTCGCCTCGGCGGGGTGCGCGTATCGTGATTTCAAAAAACTGTTTTCCGGCCCGGTATGGGAAAGCTTGCTCGCCAGGGGTGGGCAGGTGCAACGGCTATTGTGGGCCAGTACCGGCACCAAGGATCGGGCCGACAGCGATGTCAAATACGTCGAAGCGCTGATTGCCCCCGATACCGTTAACACGCTACCTCTCAACACATTAGCGGCGTATCGCGATCATGGTAATCCGGCTGCGCTACTGGAACAGAGTATCCCTGAAGCTGAATCCGTTTTGCAGCGTTTAGCAATATTGGGTATTGATCTCGACAAGGCTACCCGGCAGCTAGAACGCGAAGGCGTGGAAAAATTTATCCAAGCCTATGACAGCTTGCTCAATACACTAAGTCAGAGAATTCAAACCATTCGCGCTGTGCGATCATAGCTAGTGAAAAAACCTATCTAGAGGACACCCACAAACCTATCTAGAGCCTATCTAGAGGACACCTATCTAGAAGACACCTATCTAGAGGACACCTATCTAGAGGACACCTATCTAGAAGGAAGTCGGACCAGATAATAGTAGTGAATAAGCGGGCGAACAAACCAGGGTAAAAAGTGCAGCGGAGCCTGTGGAGCGAAGTGTCTGGACAGAAAGAAATTCTGCAAAATCACCTGTGACCACGACCCAGAGCGTGGGGCAAACAGACAGTGGACTGAGCAGAATACGAAAAGCGGCGAAAGAGAATGCCGATCTACAATTCAACAACTTGTACAGCCATCTTAGCCTCTCCCCGTTATGAGATGCTTATTTCAATCTAAAGAAACAAGCTGCGAGCGGTGTTGATGGCGTATCGTGGGAAGACTACGGAAAGGATCTAAGGCCCAAGCTGAAAATCCTTCACCAAAAGCTTCACACCAAGCGGTACAAGCCCCAAGCTTCAAAACGTGTGTGGATTCCGAAACCTGACGGTGAGCAACGACTGCTAGGCATTGCCGCCGTTGAGGACAAAATAGTCCAACAAGCACTGTTATGGATTATGGAGAGCGTTTATGAAGAAGACTTTCAGGGCTTCAGCTACGGGTTTCGACCTGGGCGCAGCCAGCACAATGAGCAATCTAAAGAGCAATCTAAGACACCCAAGCAATCTAAGACACCCACAAAAATATTTCCAGGAAGGTAAGTGTGCCCAAACTTTGCATGTTGGTCCATTTTCAGAAGAAGGGCCTACAGTAGAGCGGGTTCACTCGTTTATAGCTGATTGTGGTAATGAATTAACAGGCAAACACCACGAAATTTATTTAACCGATATTAGGCGTGCTGCTCCAGAAAACTGGAAAACAGTCATTCGGCAGCCCATGTCGTAAAATTGGTATAACGAATAAGGTTAGATCGTGATTCGAGCGCAGCGAGAAGCCACGATCTAACCGTTTGTTGGACAAGCCCGGTGGTTGGGTTACTCAGGAGTTAATGTAGAGGCACTGAAAATACCTTTTANACAAAAGAAGCTCTGCTGTGAATTTTATCCGACTATTTTTAATGGCCTCCCTGTGACGCATAATATCCTCGTTAAAATNGATGTTTTGTTGAATTTTCATCGTGTTTTTCCGTGTTTCACCTGATTTTTTTGCAAGCGATTCCCTCAGCGATAAACACTGCCTTTTTATTTCACTAATGGTCGACCTGTTTATTAGAACACANCATGA
>JGI24025J20009_10001607_pt1 | contig 16968 bp, 13 predicted proteins | sample Cruoilmetagenom3_FD_20009 | JGI IMG/M metagenome (IMG submission 20009) | reverse complement strand
GTCAACGTCTGCTTCTATCTTTGAGGCTGAAGCAGGCGAAGCTAAAAAGTTGGCTCCTAACATCAGACATATACCTATCGCGCAGATCAATGAAATGGAATGGACACGCATCTATCCACCTACCTCCTCTCTCCACATATTATCAAATATTCTAACTCAATGCTCACTAAAAAACACCTATGGAAGAATATTACATTTTAGTCTACTGCTAAAACCGCAACTTGCACAAATCACACGCAACTGGATAAGTCATATATCTAATGTGCGATTAATAAATCATACACGGAAGTGAAGACGTCAATCTCACAAGGCGCGCGCAGCGAGGTCTACGACTCAACTAAGCGTACACCGATGGACGAAGCTCACCCACTCAACCCTTACAGCACCTATTCTGTGGCCAAGGTTGCAGCCGACATGTGGGCTCGAACCTTCTATTGGGAGCACAAACTTCCTGTTGTGATACTGAGGTCTTTCAACACATTCAGGCCTCAAGAGTACAATTAACCTTGGATTTGATTTTTATACAAGTTGAAGCATGCACCTATTTTTCTAGAATTATGTTATATAACGATATGAAGTAACGTTTAATAGAACTCTTTTTTACAATATGTAACGGCGTTCCCGTCTTTCCACACGTGCAAGGGAGCCCTAGCTGAAAGAGTGAGAGGAGAGGTGACACCGTTTGCTGACTAGACAGGGTCTTATGCGAGTGAAGAGTAGAGCTCTGAGACGAGGGGTTTGGTTCAAGGTCACATCAAGGTTAGAGAGGAGCATAGTTGACTTAACTATACGCTGTGTAGAGAGGATTCGAAGCCCTGTTCTTGCAGGAATTGTTTCAGAAATCGTTAGAAAGATATCCATAGTTATGGGAAAGGTTTTCTTGGAGATTGTGAACCAGGTTGGAGGCGCGGTTGCCGAGAAAATTTGTGCGATCGCAGAAAGATGGGGCAACGAGAACGCTTCAAGCTGGAAGCATGATTCACGTTTTATTAGGTTTCTTGGCGTGAGCGCTGTGAACAATCGGGTGACTGGTATTTGAAGGAAAATATTCTCATCACCGGAGGTTCAGGTTTTATAGGTTCGCATATTGTTGACGCATTTACTAAGATACATAAGCGAACTATTGTGTCTTATGACATTGCGGCGGCCAAAGATAGTTGTGTTGGTAACATCGTTACTTTGAAAGGAGACGTTTTTGACTCTGACAAGCTTGTTAAGGTTATGCGTGACAGAGAGATTGCGAATGTTATCCACCTGGTTGCTTTAGTGTCTATACCTGAGTGCAGAAGAAGACCAGATGTTAGTTTTCGCCTGAATGTTTCTAGTGTCTATAGAACGTTGGAGGCTATGCGGCTCAGCGGAGCTGAACGTCTTGTTTTTCCGTCCACTGCCGTTGTGTATGAAGCAGTCGATGATACGAAGGTCAGCGAGTTGGTGCAGCCGAGGCCAACAAGTACGTATGGCTGTCACAAGTTGGCTGCTGAGTCGATTATCCGTGGGTATGCTGAAGACTATGGTTTCAAAACAACGATTCTACGCATCTTCAACGTCTATGGGGATCTTGAGAGAGAACATGGAGTAATATCTCTCTTCATTAGAAGAGCGCTGGCGGGAAAGCCCATAATCGTGAATGGAGGAAAACAGATCCGCGACTTTGTACACGTGCAAGACGTCATCGAAGCCTTTCTCCGATCATTAGATAGCACAGCGACCTATGATGAAGTCATAAATGTTGGATCAGGGGTTGGTGTGTCAATCGAGCGAATTGCTGAAATGGTCATGCATAGTTTTCCCGGCGTTGAGGTTAAATATCATCCACTTACTGAGGAAAGTCACGGCCATTATGCCGATGTTTCTCGTATGAAGGCTTTGTTGTCTATGAATCCAGTGAACCCAAGGAAAGGCATACCAGCGTTCATTAAAGAGTGTATGATCTGAGAGTAGAGTGATGGGTAGTCCCAGCGTCAGGTTACATAGACTGAGAGATGAGAACGAAGTAGATGTTGAGCGTCTGCTATATCAATACGGAAACAAACTCAGCTTTCCACTCCGCATTCTGAGGGAAAAAGAGGTAGGTGAAATAGTCAGTTCTCTTCGAAAAAATGTTTTCTGCAGAGTCTTAGTCAGTGACGGCGACGCTTTTGGGGCGATTGTTGCTGAGAAATCTGTATGGGACTCCAGCCACTTCGGCTTCGGGGTGGGCAAAATTAGGCGTGTTGTAGTCTCCGACGTTGTGAAGGGGCAAAATGTTGTAGAGGCCCGTGAGGTTTTGATTAGAAGTTGCATGAAGTGGATGAAACGGAATGAGGTAAAGTGCGTTTTGACTCGGGTTGATCTTGATAATGTTGATGATATCCTTGCTTATGCTAAAAATGGTTTTCAGCTGGCAGATGTTTTGGTAACTTTTAACCTAGATGTACACGCTGTGAAACTGGCTTCAGATTCGCAGTCAGGTGAATCCATCATAATTCGTTCATCACGCCCCGAAGACGTAGCAACGTTAATGGAGATTGGCCGAACCTCCTTTACGAAGGATCACTTTCACAGGGACCTTCATTTTCCTCAGGATAAAAGCGATGAACTTTTTGCCAAATGGGTGTACAATTGTTGCTACGGATCAGCTGGCATAGTACTGGTTGCAGCTGAGGAGAACGAAGAACCTTGTGGTTTCATTACTTGCAAAATAGAACAAGTGGGACGAGAATCAAAATACGGTGTCATAGATCTCGTTGCTGTATCACCATTACGTCAGGGCATGGGCATAGGAACGCGGCTTGTAAGGGAAGCTGTCGCATGGTTCGTGCGTGAGCAGAATATTCAATCAATATTTGTGGGTACCCAAGCAAATAATGTCTCGTCTATTAGAACGTATGAGAAAGTTGGTTTTAGGCTGTTGTGCACAGAGTTGACGCTTCATAAATGGTTCTGAAGATAGCGACGTACAGCTTGAAACAGGAGAAGAAAGAAAATGACTAAACGTGTGATCCCCTTTTCAAAACCTTTCTTCGATGAAGAGGATATAAAAGAGATTAACGCGAGAATTGAAGAGATCTTGCGTTCAGGTTGGCTGACCTCTGGACCTGTCGTAAAAAGATTTGAGAGAGCTTATGCAGAGTTTGTAGGAGCAAAACATGCGGTTGCTCTAAACTCGTGTACTGCAGCCCTACACACCGCTCTTCTCGTATCAGGAGTGAAAAGCGGGGACGAAGTCGTCGTTCCATCGAATACCTTTGTAGCTACAGCGAATGCAGCCTTATATGTAGGTGCCAAGCCTGTGTTCGCCGATTCTGATCCATTAACATTTAACGTTACCCCTGATGAGGTTCAGGAGAAGATTTCGAGGAAGACAAAGGCAATAATCGTTGTGCATGTGGGTGGCAACCCGTGTGATATGAATGAAATAGAAGAGGTTGCTGCTGACTATAAAATACCTGTGATTGAAGACTGTGCCCACGCTCACGGAGCTAAATATAAAGGTTTCAGCTGTGGAACATTCGGTATAGTTGGATGTTTCAGCTTCTATCCAACGAAAATAGTCACCACCGCCGAAGGGGGAATGGTGACAACAGATGACGAAGCTCTTGCAAATGGAATTCGCATCCTACGAAACCACGGAAGAGCTACCTCTGGTCCATCAGAAGTTGTAGAGTTGGGTTTCAACTATCGTCTTTCAGAGGTCCATGCAGCAATAGGAATAACCCAACTCAGGCACATAAATCGTTTCTTAGAAGTGCGAAACAAACTTGCTGAAATGTACAATGAAAGACTAGCCGGTATCAAGTGGCTTGAACCTCAGCACATAAGGAACGGAAATCTCTGTTCATATTATGTCTACATCGTCAAACTGACCGATGAAGCGCCACTAAGTCGTGATGCGCTGATGAAGGGACTGAGTGATCGGGGAATTGAGACGAGCGTTCTGTATCATCCAGTTCATCTGCAGCCGTTTTATGTTAAGCTTTTCGGCTACAGAAAAGGTGAACTTCCGGTTGCTGAGGAGTTGGGGGAGAAGAGTCTCGCACTTCCCCTCTTTAATGGAATGAAAGTTGATGACATCACAAGAGTAGTGGACACAATCAGAGAAATATCAACCAAAGTCTAGACGGCGAGATAAGTGGATAGACGACCGAGAACTCTTGTTATCATTCCAGCCTACAACGAGGAAAGCAATCTAGCAGGCATAATTAAGGAGGTTAGGAAGAAGGCTCCATGGGTTGATATCATGGTTGTGGATGATGGGTCAAAGGACGATACGGCTAAAATAGCTAGAGAGCTGGGAGTTGCAGTGGTTACGCACTCTTTCAACTTGGGTATAGGCGGTGCTGTGCAAACTGGCTTTAAGATTGCAAGAATGTGGAACTACGATGTTACTGTTCAGATTGATGGTGATGGACAACATGATCCCGCGTTTATTGGCCGGTTGGTGAAGCCTATTGTTGAGGAAAATGTAGACATTTCGGTGGGTTCTAGGTTCCTGAAGAACAAGAAGGCGACCGGTTCTTTCATACGACATGTAGGCATACATTTCTTTTCACGTTTGACGACTCTGATAACTGGAGCGCGAATTACCGATTGTTCTTCTGGTTTTCGGGCTCTGAATAGGAGTGCGATAGAGTTATTCTCGGATGAGTATCCTGTAGATTTTCCAGACGCCGAAGCTCTGATCATTGCCCGTCGAGCTGGTTTAAGAATTGGCGAGGTGCCTGTTCCATTTCGTCCTAGAAGAGGAGGTAAGAGCAGCTTATACTTCTGGAGATTCTTGTGGTATCCCATTAAGGAAGGTTTTTCTATACTGATGCTTCTAACAAAGAGGTAGAGGTAATAAAATGACCAGAGCATTAGACGTGGCTGCGATAGTTGGGGTAGCAATAACCATTTGGATCATATACCTGTACAGAAAAAAGAGGTTAACGGAAGATCATGCTATTCTATGGATTTTCATATCATTAAGTATAATAATAATGTCAACGACACAAGATTTGCTCTGGATATTGAAATGGACGCTTGGAGTGTGGAACGTCACAGAAGTCGTGTTAGCCGCTTTCATCGGCTTCCTGCTTATTATGAGTATTTACTACTCGGTGAAAATATCCGAATTGACGGATCAAAATGAAAGACTTGTGCAAGAATTGGCGTTGATTGAAGCCGCTGTATTTCCATTGCGTGAAGATGAAAAGAAGAAAACTTCGTGAAATCACTTGCGAATCTGTATTATAAGTCAGTATTTTCCACCTGATATGGGTGGAGCTAGTACACGCGTTTCAAACGCCATCAAAGGGTTAAAGAAGCGGGGTCATAAAATTGTTGTTGTTACTGCGTTTCCTCACTATCCTCACGGGAAAATTCCTCAGAAATATGGGAAAAAAGCTCTGGCTTTTGAAAAGAAGGATGGTGTTGACATCGTTAGGGTCTGGGTTCCGTCACTCCCACACAGAGGGTTTGCTAAGAGGCTAGTAATGTATCTTTCGTTCACCTTATCTTCGCTGATGGCATTGCCTTTCTGCGGCAAAGTGGATGTTATATGGGCGGTAAGCCCCAATTTCTTTGTATATATATCGGGTGTTGCGTACAAAATCTTCAAAAAAGCTTCCTTAGTTCTCGATGTCGTTGACTTGTGGCCTGAAGCTCTTGTAAATCTGGGGTTCTTAATATCATCATTGACCACTTCCGCGGTGAGTCATAGTGTTAACATTCTATACAAGCTGTGTGATGCAGTGACGACGCTAAATTCGGCTATGAAACGAGAGATTTTGAAGCGTGGGGTCAGTTCACTCAAGGTTTGGGTTATCGAAAATGTCGTGGATTTAGAAATATTCCATCCTTATGAAGTGAGAAAACCATTGATGCTGCAAGACAAGTTTATTGTCATGTATTCAGGGAATCTGGGACCGGCGTACGATTTTGAAACGGTTTTGGCTGCTGCTGGGACCTTTTCGGGAAACAACAAGGTGACCTTTGTTTTAAGAGGCAGCGGCGAATGTGAAGGAGAGATAAAGAGACGATTAGAACGTTTGAAACTTGACAACGTTGTTTTGCTCACTGAGGTTTTGAGGGTTGAGCAGGTTGTTGATTTTCTCAATATGGCTGACGCCTTCTTGTTGCCTATGAAGCGTGTGGAAAGGCCGGAGGCTTCCTTTCCTTTGAAGCTTCTTGAATACTTAGCGTGTGGGAAGCCTGTGATATGTTGCGCAGAGGGCGTAAGTGCGAATTTTGTTAAACGTTCTCATTCTGGTGTTGTTGTTGAGCCAGGGGATGCGAAGGGCCTAGCCGGGGCTACCTCATTGCTTTTGGAAGATGAAAAGCTCAGAGAAGAGTTCGGGAGAAGCGGAGTTGACTATGTTTCGCAACGTTTTTCTTGTGATGAGATGCGGAGAAAACTGGAAAATGTTTTTATGTCTGTCCGGGCTGTTTGAGATGCACATGTTATGGAGATAGTTAGAATGGAGCGAATATTGGTTACTGGTGGTGGAGGGTTTATAGGAAGCCACCTTGCGAGGCATCTCTATTTGCAGGGAAACTTCGTCAGAGTGGTTGACATAAAATTCGATGATTACATCAAAGAAAAATACTACAGCGAAAAACTCCTACTAGACTTAAGAAGTTGGAAAAATTGCCTCACTGCAACAAAGGAAATCGATGAGGTGTATAATTTTGCTGCTAACATGGGGGGCATAGGCTTTATAACTGCTGTGGGTGCTGAGGTGATGCATGACAACGTTTTGATTAATACACACATGCTTGAGGCTGCCAAGCAGAATAAGGTTAGAAAGTTTTTGTTCAGCTCATCTGCATGTGTCTATCCAACGTATAAGCAAACTGACCCGAACGTGAAGGGCTTAAGAGAAGAGGATGCCGTTCCTGCTGACCCGGATAATTTCTATGGTTGGGAAAAACTGTACACGGAGAAGATGTGCGAAGCCTGTCAAAGAGACTACGGTATGAACATCAGAGTTCTAAGGTATCATAACATCTACGGGCCTGAGGGAACATACAAGGGTGGAAGGGAAAAGGCACCAGCAGCCTTATGCAGGAAAGTGGCGGAAGCATCGAATCCGGGGACTATAACAATTTGGGGGGATGGAAAACAGACGAGATCCTTCTGCTACATCGACGACTGCGTTAGAGGAACAGTGATGCTGATGGAATCCGACTACGATAAACCAATGAACATAGGCTCAGAAAGGCTCGTCACAATAGATGAACTAGCCGACATGATCACAAAAATCTCTGGGAAAGACATAACTAAGAAATACGACCTGTCTGCGCCACAGGGAGTGAGAGGAAGAAACGCTGACATAACTCTAGCGAGAAAGGTGTTAGGCTGGGAGCCAGAAGTAAGCCTAGAAGAAGGGCTAGACAAAACATACAAATGGATAGAAATGAAATGCAACGAAGACAGGCAAAACCCAAGCTGACTTCGCCAAATGGAGAACCTTCAAGAAACCTCAGCATATGCAGCCAAGATATCCTTTAATAAGAACTTGAAACAAACCATGCAGTGGTACTTATTCAACTGCTGATAGTTTCAATTAAACTTCATAAAATTATCCTTGGAAAGATAAGCTGAAGAGATAGAAAGAGGAAACAGACGTTTGATTGCATTTATTGTAGATGCGTGGCCAGATACCAGAGTGGAAAAGGAAGTGCAGTCCTTAACAAGTCACGGGTTTAAAGTAACAATATTAACGTGGGACCGTGAGAAAGTTTTTGATGATTTTGAATCATCCGGCAACAAAACAATACGTAGATTGCGGCTTCGTTCTCCTTACAACAGTTTACTGATTCCGAGCTACTACCCACTTTTTTGGCTGTGGATTTTATCAAAATTGCTGAGAATACATCCCACCGTAATCCATGCTGATAATTTGGATTCTGTAGTCCCGGCTCTTTTTTATCGGCTCCTGCGACCTAGGACAAAGGTGATCTTTGATGTCTCTGATAGTTATGCAATGCTAATCCGGCCAAGAAGCAAGATATTAAGTAATGGCATCTTGTGTTTGGAGCTTCTGGCTGCGTCGATGTCGGATGCTTTCACAACTGTGTCAAGCAATCAACTCGCCCTTTTTGAAGCAGCAAAACTCAAGATGGTGAGAATCGTTATGAACACACCGCTTCCCATGCGTGGGTTAACATCTTATGTTCAAAACAAAAAGCAAATGAAATTTAGAATAGTCTATGCCGGCGTTATATCAGAGGATAGAGGGCTCTTGCAGCTTTGTGAGGCGACCAAAGATATAGACGATTTAGAATTGATTGTAGCGGGACGTATAAACAGTGAAAAGATTATAGTTAATATAAACCAATTTTCGCATATACAGTATGTTGGTCAATTGAGTCACGAGGAAGCTCTAAAACTTCAAGCTTCGGCCGACCTTATTCCAGTACTATACGACCCAAAAATGCCGATAAACCGCATTGCCATGCCCAATAAGATATTTGAAGCAATGATGTTGGGCGTTCCAATAATCACAAACGTAACACACCTAGCCGAAATGGTGAAGGATTTTCAGTGCGGCATAGCAGTAGATTATAACAACATAGAGGCCATCAAACAAGCTATTTTATACATTAAAAGACACCCTGAAATCAGGTCGCAAATGGGTCTTAATGGCAAGCGTGCGTTCGAGCTGAAATTCAGCTGGTCCTATATGGAGGAGCGACTGTTGAATCTATATGATCAGCTTTTGTCTTCAAGTAATTGAATCGTAATGGCTAAAAAATGGAAAGTGAATATAAGAAGATAATGGATAGGTTTATGACTGACAAAGAAAGTTTTTGGCAAGCTTTACGTCTCTGCTAGAATGGTGGATCATAGAACTGCAAGTTAAGCGAGCTTTCATGCATATTTGCTTGATTACTTCGAGCAGACTATATGAAGCGTTTCCCGGCGGTGAAGGAAAATTTGCGATATCGCTCAGAGAATGGATCATAAAAAATGGCCTCGATGTGACGATTGTGGGGCGTAAACTATTCGGAGTCCAAGTCGTTAAATCTGACGACGCCCCTAGAATTAAACCCAGCACGAAGTTAATGCGCCCACGCGCGCTACCTTTGCCTTACCTAATGTTTATTGTGAGCATGTTGATAACATCGCTACTTTTCACGCTACGAATCATCGCTATCAATCGCAGATCAAGAATATCTATAATTCATGCTCAAGACACAGGCTATGGTGGCTTGTCAGCGGTTATTTCAGCAAAAATATTGAAAGTACCTGTTGTATTGTCTTCGCATGGAATAAGACATATTACCATATACAAAGCTCTGAAAGGCGTTTCTAGAAATTTATCGTTCCCATTTGAACGCTGGTTAGATGCTGTTACAAGTAGAAACGCCGATTCAATAATAGTTGTCGCTTCATCACAAAAAGACGTATTCGCTAATCTTGGTGTAAAAAAAAGCAAGATAACGATGATACCCATCGGCATAGACATCAACGATTTTAAAGTCCGTAGAGGCGTAAGACAGGCTGTAAGACAAGAACTCGGTGTTAGCAATGATGTTGTGATAGGATTTGTTGGAAGATTTTTCACGGAGAAGAATCTCTTTACCCTCCTAGAATCGTTCGCTCAAGCATTAAAATATACTAATAAAATGAAGCTCGTACTTGTTGGAACGGGACCCTTAGAAGACCAACTAAGAACGTTTTGTCATGGACGGAGTATAGATAATAAAGTCGTCTTTACAGGGTTTCGATATGATGTAAATCGGCTGCTTTCGGCGCTGGATGTATTTGTTCTTCCATCATACACGGAAGGATGTCCAACCGCCTTATTGGAGGCTATGGCGTCTGGCAAGGCAATAATTTCGAGCAACATACCGAGCATTGAAGAGATTGTGAGGCACGGCAAGGAAGCTATTCTTGTAAATCCTTATGATGCCGAAGAATTGAAGCAAGCCATTCTACTGCTCTGCAATAGTTCTGACATTAGAGCGGAGTTAGGTCACAACGCCGAGAAGAGAGCTGAGTTTTATAATATTTACGAGGTTTGCGGGCAAATACTAAAGTTGTACAAAGAACTAATTCACCATACGCGTGCAAAATAAAGCATAACAGCGTCGTATGCTTTGTGAAAAACTATGCGGGAAAATGAAGTGCGGAGAAAGTTCGCTGTGTTTATCCAATTTGTGCGCACAAGCGATGTAGTTGCGTGTAGTAGTTGGCAGACTGGATTGGAAGAGGGTTAGACAAGAATTGACAGGAACAAACTTTGGTCATACGGTCTTGATTTTATCGAGGAATTCGCCCGAATCCTATAGTCCAGCAGGAGAGAGAATTCGGCACATCGCTCTGGCGAGTGGATCAGTCTTTGGGAAAGCAATTGTTCTCGCTCTAGGAAGCAGAGATATCAAAGAGGTTGGAAAAGCAGATTCAAAAGTTCTCCTCCAGCAAGTGATACTGAGAAATGAATTGCCTTACCCTATCATTGCATACTTTGATCCTCTGAAGTTCATACTGTTGTCTATACATAGTTTTTTTCTCTCCTTGCGATACAAGGCCTCGTATATACTAGCATCGATGCCTCCGCTTGAGGTTGGGGTAAGCGCCTTGTTCATAGCAAAATTATTGGGTATGGATTTGATTGTTGATTTGAGAGATGATTGGGAGTCTGCAGTGGAGAGGAACCTATCTCGCTATATCCCAGAACAATTGTTAGAGGTTGTGTTCTGGCTTGCGCGTAGGGTTTACTCTTTTGCAACTGTTGTTATGGTTGCGACACCTACGATAGCCGAGATAGCTAAAAAGCGGGGAGTTGAAACGCCCACAATTCTGGCATCTAACGGAGCGGACACGTCCGTGTTCTTTCCGCGGGATGAAGATTGGCGCAAAAAGATGAGGATAAAGCATGCTCTTCCTCTGAACAAGACTGTGGTATCGTATTGCGGAAGTGGATTAAATTCTTACTATCGGTTAGACCGTGTCCTTACTTCTGTTGGTTCTTTGCCTGACTACGTGAAAAAGCATCTTTTTTTCGTGTTTCACTTGTACAAAGGGATTGAAAATGTGAGGGAAATGAAAGAAGAATTGCGGATACCTGATGATCTGGTCGAGGTGCGAGGCCCTATCTCACGTGATGTTTTGGCTGGGGTTATGGCCGCATGTGATGTTGGGTTAGTGCCTTTTGACAATGCGCCCTATCTACTATGCGCGAGATCAGCTAAATTATATGAATATCTGAGTGCAGGACTGTATGTTATCGCCTGTGGCCCCGAAGGTGGAGAATTAGATCAACTTTTTTCGCTCAATCCTCAACTTGGTACTTTTTGTCTGCCAACAAGAGAAAATCTCGTTAACGTATTCTTGCGGATTGTCGAAAACGGAGCACACTTATTTGACAATAGAAATAGGTATTTACGGCATAATTTTATACGAGAAAACTATGAACGGAGGGAAATTACAATGAAGGCGATAAGAACGATAGGCTCCTCATGTATTTCGACTTCTGCCAAGACCACCCGCATGTGATCTGAAGTGAGAATGTGAAAGTGAATGTAAAAGATTCAAGAAAGGTTCTCATCTTGCTGAGCCTTTGGCTTTGCATTCTATTAAACTCTTTATACGTTAAATCAGCGATTATTGGGGTTCCCCTTTCTCTAGCCTTCTTTTTTGTTGCCTCTTGTGCTGTCGGAGATGTATTCTTCTCACGAGAAAAGAAATTTTTTAGAATGACGTTAGGACTTGCGGCTTTCCTCGTGTTGACGGCTTTGTTTGGAAGTATTCTGATTATATCCGCTAAATTTAGTGAAATTTGGTCTTTGGTCATGGTTGGTGTTACCGCTTTGATCTTCAGCGTTTTGTCCCATCGCATGACGGATGTACCTGCGCGGGTAAAAGGCTCACAGTCCGAAACAAAAGAAAAGCATGGAAGCGTGGGCTTGTATCTTGCTGTTGGTGCTTTTGTGGTTTTTACTGTAATAGGGTTTTATGCTCTTGCTACAGCGAGAACTGGTGAAGGTGGAGCATCGGTTTGGCTTACAATACCCTATTACTTCTTGCCTTCTTTTCTTATTGCTTCATTGCTTTTGGTCTTTATTCTTTTTTTCACACGTGCGAACCTTGGTTTTAAGCTTTCTCTTGTGTTTGTGTATTCTTTCCTTATGTGCAGCCTGTTTTGGATTGTTTGGTATCCTGGTAGGTATGGAGATCCATGGACTCATCTAGGTCGGGCGAGGTTCATAGATAGGACTGGGATGCCTTATGCCTATTCGTGGTTGCTTCAGAGCTTCTTAATTGTCGATCTTGTTGGCAACAAGGCGCAGTATGCACTTGTAGTGCTGTTAACAAGGATGTTTAGGGTTGATATTTATTGGGTTCATGTTCTTTTTGTTCCCTTTCTCTGGTCTTTCCTCGTTCCTTTGTCTTCGTACAAGCTTGCTGAAATGCTTGCAAAAAGGCGAAGCGAAAAGTTTCCGCTTGTTGCTGCTCTGGCTATGGGTCTTGTTCCGTCTTTGGTTGTTTGGGGAACGGTTTCGGTGCCGAACTCTGTTGGCTTTGCTTTCCTCTTTTTCACAATGTTCCTGCTGCTGTATTGGATGCGTACAGGGGAGCGGCGACTTTGGTTCTTATCTTTGCTGACAACTATGGCGACGTTTCTTGCCCATTTCCAGCCTGGAATTTTTGCGCTTATGTTTTTCTTTCTGGTGACAGTTTTTAGGAAGGTTTCGCGGACTATGAAAATTGTTTTCTACGTGCTCTTGTTCGCTTTGTATCCTTATGCTTTGTACTTGTTCGGTGCTCATTTCTCGCTTGAGGGGCTTATCGAGATTGAAAATTTGGTGTCACTGCAGTCTGATATTCTGACGGTGATCTTTTTTTTCGGATTATTTGGAATAGTGTTGAGTGTTAAGAGCTCGCGTGTTGATCAGAAGAACGCATTTTTCGTTTTTGTTTTTTACGTAGCAGTGGTTGCGGAGTATTATTTAAGTATGTACGGGATGCTTGGATTGCCTTTTGGTCCGGAGCGGATTCTTGTTATTGCTGATCTTCTTCTGTTGCCGTTTGCTGCGTTAGGTGTGTTTGGTCTTGTGGACGTGTTGGCCAAGGTGGTTTCTTATGTTAGAGTGAGTCCTTCGTTTTTGAAAAGAGTTGGAGTTGGGTTTTCGCCTCGTGCTGCGGGTTTTATGTTGATGTGTGTTGTCTTGTCGGCTCAAGCTACATTAACTCTGTATCAAGCGTATCCGCATGAGGAGATATTGGCGCTTCAGCCGTCGGTTTATGAGATGAAGGCGATTTATTATATTAATTCTACTGCGCATGGGCCGTATGTGGTGTTATGTGATACGCAAGTGGCAAGCTTGGCGATTGGTTTGCTTGGGATGGATTACGGTTATGCTGGTGGGGGGTGGGGAATATTCGGGATTCCTGATTTCAGTTATCCAACGATAAAGATGTATGGTGAAATGATTTCTTCGCCTTCCTTTTTTGTTATGCAGAGGGCAGTAAACTTTATGGAGTGGGCGGAAGTTGCTTATTTTGTTGTTTCTATAAAGGTTGGCCCCGATTTTAAAAGGATTGTAAATGAAACGTCTGCTATTCTTCCAGTCGAAGCTGTCTTTGGGGATGAGAAACTGTACGTCTTCAAATATCCGATTGCTGTCGTAGAAGGCGTTGGCCCCTCTTTAAAGGTTGTTTTTGACGATGGCGAGTCGAGTGCGGTGCCAACAACGTTTAGTTACATGCATAAAAGTGATGTTGATTACACAGTGTCACTTTCTGACTATTCCAGTTATAATATTACGGATTATCCTAACCATTGGATTTTTTCGAATTTAACTGTGAATGGGATTTCTCGTCCATTTGATGAGTCAAGTGACGTAGATGAGTTCATATTCATTAGTGGTCTAGATCCAAGTAGCGTATTGACTGTGACTTGGGAGGCTGATGACCTCCATCCGAATATTGGTTGGAAGGACGTTTCGTTTAAGAGCGGTTGGCAAACGCATCCTAAATACGAAGGCACGATTAGGCCCAACATCACTACCGACGGAAATGTTTTGGAAATGTCATGGAATTTCACCCCTGGTCCGTACCAATATTATTATTATGTTAAGCCTTGCAACGTTTCAACTGACGAGTATCAGCATATAAATGTCAGATGGAAATCTACTGGACCAGTTGCTGTTGTTGCAGTTTATTTTGAGGAAGGCTCGCTAGAGATTGTTCCCGTCAGCAGTGAGAGTTTTGGATGGACAACTACTGTCAAGCAACTTCCACCAGGTAGAAATATCACAATGGTCATGGTTGGAGTTACGAATTTGAAAAACATGGAGATTTCTGGCATTAGAACCATGTCCTTTGATTTCATATTAATATCAGGTGAAGACTAGTGATGAATGTTCCTGAGAACCTATTAAGCGCCTCACAAGAGATATATCCAGAGTGAGAACATTGAGCGTAGATTACCTCCTGATACGTTCGATTGCAGGTGCATGGTTGGTGAGATTCTAACATGTGTTCCCATCCCGGACGCAAGCGCATGAAGGATAAATCCGTCTCACTATCTAAAAAGGTACATCATGGAATAGTTCTTGATGTGTCCCAAAATGGATTTGACAGAGGTTCTGTTGACTTCGGTTCAATCTTCGTTAACGGTGATGATCCTAGCGTCATGTTTCTCTTCTATTGCGGTACTCTAGATGCTGAATGGTCGCGTTCTACTATAGGATTAGCGGTGTCAAATGGTGGATTCAAATTTCGAAGGACAAGTGACAGCCCTATACTTGAAGGAGATTCAGATTCATTCTGCCATAGACAAGCTTTTACCCCAGCAGTAACCCGAGTCGGTAACAGATTCTATATGGTTTTCTCAGGAAGCCGTTGTTCTGATAAGCCAAGAAGAATTGGAATAGCGTATGCAGACGACCCTAAAGGCCCATGGCGTATAATAGGCGAGATACTCAAACCGACTCATCTGTGGGAGGGAGTACATCTTGACAACGGACCCACACTCGTGAAGTTGGACGAGACAACGTTTTTAATATTCTACAGCAACATCACAACTCCCCACAACCTTGACATCTTCGCCCGTCTTAGACGCTACCCAATAAGAAGGATAGGCATAGCCAAGATAAGGATCAGAGGGCCGTCACTGTCCCAAATAGAAGTAAACAAGCTTTCAACCCCACTAAAACATCTAAACGGAGCAAGAGGTAACTGGAACGAATCAGTATTCTGCCCCGGATACTTTCAGGTAAATGAAACGCGCTGCCTAGTCCCAGCGGCATCAACTTACTCTGTAGGGTTCCCGTATAAGCAGTACATTGGTATAGTAACCAGCAACAGTCCATTTTTCAACAGATCTCAAACTCGTATCAAAAAACTGATAGATGGCCCATCCGAAAAATCCCAAATAATTCCAAGCATCAAAAGTGAAATAGCATTAGACTCCCCCTCCCCCCTCATCATTAAAGGTAAAGGCAAACTTTTTCTCTACTACTCCGTGGCGGACCGAGTCGACTACGTTTGGAAGATAGCTCTTACAACCTTCGATTTACCAGATACATAGGCTCTTGTAACCCATCTTTTGAGTTTCATCGAAGTTTTCGCCAAAACTTTTGAAGCTTGCTTAGGATGGCTTGACTCTTGGAGAATATCAAAAAGAAGAATGCGATCCATGCGATGAATAGAATGTAGCCTATGTTGGTGTGGATTTTGCGCCAGTCTTTATATCCAAAATAATAGATCACAACGAAGATTAAGCTAACGCGAACGATGTTTACGCAAAATGTTCCTATGATTCCAGCAACCGACCACAACAACTTTGTTCGCAGGCTACCCGGGTCTTCCATCATTGTGACGACGATTACGATGGCAAATATCAGGAAGCTATAGATACCGATGCAGCCAGCTTCGACGCCTAAGTGTAAAACGTCTCCATCGGGCATCCGTAGACTAAACGTGCGTGGATTGGAAATAGTGGCAGGGATGCCCAGAATCCATAGAATAACTCACATGATCTGGACAAAATATGGCACCAAAGGTTCCAAATAGAATTTCATCCATTTGCCGACAAAGACGCTGCCATTTGCTCCAACTATCAGAAATAGGGTAGCGAACGATTCTTTTAGGGAGGAGAGCTGAAAGAAGAGGAGGAACAGGCCGACAACATAGACGATGTAGTTAGCTACACCGTAAAACTGAGCGAAGGGATAGACTAAAGCCACAGCGTAGTAGACGAAGAAACTCGCTGACATAAGAATTAAGCCCATAAGTTGATACGCTCTGTCAGCTTCGCTAAAAAAGGAAAGTTTGTCTTTTTTAATTAGTAAGAGAAGGAATCCGTAGAGTGGAATTAGTGCGGCAAAGAAATCATGGCGTCTAACGTAGCCAAAGTATTGGATTAGCAATAACGGCGCGAAGGCTAGGGTATAGAAAAGGTTGAGTCTATTTCTTAGCAGAGATGTAGTCAAGGTCAGTCTTTAGACTCACCGAATGTTTAGACGTGATTATATGTGCGAGTATATATTTCGTTAAGTTTCTTGATAAACCTGCTGGTTTTAACTTCTGCAATTGGATTATCCCAACTCGTTATATCATGTTGAGCCTTCACCTAGATGGAGTTGGCGATTAAGTCATAGTCTTCCGTACAATGTGTTGCGTGCGTCAATCCTATTTTAACACTAGAAGATATCTACACAACAGATAAAACTATGTAAGCATTTACTTTTAGTATTGATAGATGAGAAAATGATGTAAGGTGGCATCAAAACTGCGCGGGATTGTTTCCCTCTCGTTGTCGATATTATTCTTGCTAGGGCTAATTGGAAACATTTTGCCACAAGCAGGAGGCTATAACCTGCGACCAGAAGAAGTGACTCCAGCACAGAGTGAAGAGGTCTATGTAGATTTGAACGCTTTGATGTTTGAAGAATTTCAAAAGTGGGATGCCATGATGACTCGTTACATCAGCCTAAACGGTTCTCTGACGGAGTATTACGATTATTCTCGTGCCCCAGATTACAGTAAAC
>JGI24025J20009_10001605_pt1 | contig 16979 bp, 15 predicted proteins | sample Cruoilmetagenom3_FD_20009 | JGI IMG/M metagenome (IMG submission 20009) | reverse complement strand
TGATCTACGATGTGCTTGGCGATGTCGTCTGCGGCGGGTTTGCGATGCCTCTAAGGCAGGGTCTGGCTGACGATGTCTACATCGTAACAACCTGCGATCCTATGGCGATCTATGCCGCAAACAACATCTGCAAGGGCATAAAACGGTTCGCAAACCGTAGTGCAGTAACCCTTGGCGGAATCATCTACAACGGTAGGAGTGTGGTTGATGAACCATCGATAGTTGAGGGCTTAGCAGACAGATTGGGCACGAAGGTGTTGGGAAGGGTGCCGATGAGCCTGCTTGTGCCAAGGGCTGAGTTGCGCCGTAAGACCGTGATCGAGTATGCACCCGACTCAGAGATTGCGGATACGTTCAGAGACCTCGCTACCGCCATCTGCGAGAATAAAGATCGAGTTATGCCTGACCCCCTCTCGGATGACGAACTCGATGAGATAAACGAGGAGATAGAGGTTCTCCTGAAGGAAAGAGAGGAGAATTGAGATGGCAGATAATGAATCAGGGTCAAGATCATCGTTTCTAACGTCGTTTGTGAAGGCATACGGCACGCTGCCCCTGCACGGGATAACTGCCATACCCGGAAAGATCTCCGGGGCGTTGATGCTTACTGATGCGATCGAGGATGCTGTACCACTCATACACGGACCTGTCGGATGCGCGTTTCAGAGGAAGGTGAACCCCTTCAAACCCCATTCTCCGTTCTACACAACTCCGTGCACAAACCTGAACGATACGGATGTTGTCTATGGCGGAGAGGAGAAGCTCGAGCAGGGCATCAAGGAGACGTATCAGAGGTACCACCCGAATCTGATCATGGTGATAACCACATGTCCGAGCGACCTCATCGGAGACGATGTTGAAGCAGTTACAAGAGACGTCAGTTCTGAGGTCGGCTGTGATGTTGTCTATTCGACAGGGGACTTCGTCGGGCGGTCAAAACCGGTCGGCTATCAGGATGCGTTCTATGCGATCACGGATCAGATGCTCTGCAATGGCGATGGTAACGGGGATCCGGAGCGAAATGAGGGCTCTGTGAACATCGTCACATTCCCGATCCATGGTGCAGGCATCAAGGTGGCAGAGATGGCTTCTGTGCTTGGTGATATGGAAATCGGGGTAAATAAGGTATGTTTTGATCATACGCGAGTCGAGGATCTCTATGATCTGCCAAAAGCGGATCTCAACATAACCGATTTCCCGATGCAATGGGCAAAGCTGATGGATGAGCGATCAGATGTCGGATGTTACGAGATTCTGGGCTGGGGCAGGTACAGCGAGGAGAAGGACCCTGAGCTACTCAGCCCGTACGGGATCGGTGGCAGCTCCAGGGTCTTCAGGGAGATTGCAGAGATGATGGGAAAGGATGGCAAGGCAGAAGAGGTTATCAGAAGAAGGAGAAAGGAGGCAGAAGAGCGGCTCTCAAAAGTCAGGAAGGATCTTAAGGGCGTAAAGATTGCTGCCCTCGGTGGTCTGCACGGCGTCGGTCTGAACCTCTTCAAGGATGCTGGAGTGGATGTGAGCGTCCTGATATGCAGGACACAGATCATGGAGAGCAGGCTGACTGAGGAGGCGATCAAGGAGATCGTGGATATGAACATGAACCTTGCAGAGATATGTGGCTTCGACCCGGAGGCACTCGTAAATCCGACGATTGAGGAGGAGATAAAGGTGATCAAGAGGAGTGGAACTGATCTTGTGATCGCTCCGAGTACGAGCGCACACCTCTACAACAGAGAAGGGGTAAGAACGTTCGATCCAACCAGTTTCATGATCCATCACCAGAGGGTCGGGTTTGAGTGCCCGATAGAACTCTGTCAGATGTTGAAAGATGCGCTCAAGACTCCTCAGAGGAGAACGCCTCTCTTGAGCATGTTAGAACACGATTCACAGATGCACAACATGACACCACACTGGGCAAAGCTCTCCCTCGCGTTCAACCTGCTCAGATCTGACGCAATCGGTGACAGGGTGAAGGTGGATGCAGATATTGGCGGGGCAGAGGGGGGGTTTGACCGATGAGCCTGATCTATGATCCGCCACAGGACTGTAAGCTGGTTGGTGCAATGAGAGCGATTCACGGCGTGCGAGATTCGATAACGATCATCCATGCAAGACCAGGATGCCACTGCGGAATGATCCTCTTGAAAGCACTCGGGTCCAATCAGAACGATGTGAGAGTGATCAGCAGCGGCTTCAGGGCACACGATACGGTGTATGGTGCGGAGAAAAGGCTCTCTGCTGCAATACAGCTCTCGCATGAGTACTTCGAGCCCGGACTGATCGCAGCATTGAACTGCAGCGCCCCTGCCATCATGGGTGACGACATCGAGGGCGTCGCGTCCTCTATGGAAGAGAAGATTCCAGCAGCCCTGATGACGATGGAGACCGGAGGCTACGAGGGTCCGGCATGGATCGGTTATGAGGAGGCGCTTGCAAAGCTCACAGACTATATGATCCCGGTTGAGAGACCGTCCGCAGACAGGATAAACCTGATCGGCATCAAAACTGATGATATCAATGCAGGTGGCGATTTAACAGAGATCAGAAGGATACTGAAGGATCATGGAATAGAGGTCAACACTGTTCTAGCTGATGCAAGCTTCGATGAGATAAAGAATTCGCCGGATGCGTCACTGAATGTTGTACTGGGTGGCGATGGGCTTGAATGCGCGAAAGTCATGCGTGAGAGATTCGATATCCCATACATCATAACTCCATATCCTTTCGGTGTAAAAAAGACTACAGAGTTCGTAGAACTTGTGGCAAATCGTCTCGGAAGAAAGGTTGACAGCGAACTGATCGAACGAGAGGTTAAACTGGTCAAGGACGGTATAGAGAGGGTATGCATGTTCCTGCAGGGGATATATGATATGCCGGTCGCGGTGATCGGAGAGAGTGGCAGGGCTTTTGATCTGGCAGAGTTTTTGAGCGATGAACTGGGTCTCAATGTCTGTTTCCTTGCCATCTCTTCAAAGAACCACCTCACATCGAACCGGATCGAAGACGGAAATGGTCACTTCGGAGACGTGTTCATCGAACCGGATCGCTTCGAGATGAACGATCTCATAAAGGGAGCCGGGGTCAGTATGATCTTTGGCTCAACCTTTGAGAAGCATCTATCATCTGAAATAGGGGCGCCATTGATCAGAGTCTCGTATCCTGTGATCGACGAGGTCTCAATCACTGATGCACCTTATGCTGGATTCAGGGGGACGCTGCACCTCTGTGAGACGATCATAAACGCAGTTATAACACAGAATATTGAGGAGATAGAGGAATGAAAAAACTACAACAGATCGCATTTTATGGCAAAGGCGGCATCGGGAAGTCAACGATCGTATCAAACCTCGCAGCAGCTTACGCAGAGAGTGGGCTCAAGGTCATGATCGTGGGCTGCGACCCGAAAGCAGACTGCACCCGCAACCTGAGAGGGGACGCTGATATCCCAACGGTCCTGGACGTCCTGAGGGAGAAAGGCGGTGCAAAGATGGAACTCACAGAGATCATCGGAGGTAAGAAGATCGATGTGGACGAGATAGTATACAAAGGATATAACGGGGTTCTCTGTGTTGAGGCTGGTGGACCCGAGCCCGCGGTTGGATGTGCAGGAAGAGGCATCATCGTTGCGGTCGATCTCCTAAAGAGCCTCGGAGTATATGACAGGGATCTCGATCTGATTATCTATGATGTGCTCGGGGATGTTGTATGCGGCGGCTTCGGAATGCCGCTCCGGAAGGGGCTTGCGGATAATGTCTTCATTGTCACCTCTGCGGACTATCTCGCCATATATGCGGCGAACAATATCTGCAAAGGTATCGAGCGTCATGCGAGCAGGAAAGGGTCGCCGCTTGGTGGCATCGTCTACAATGTGCGGGGCGCAATCGATGATCCGGAACTTGTTGGGGAGTTTGCAGGAAGCGTTGGATCCAAGGTGGTAGGGGCAATTCCGAATGATTCATTGATATCAGAGAGCGAGATCTATGGTAAGACGGTTATCGAGTACATGCCGGATTCTATCATTGCAGATAGGTTCCGGGAGCTTGCAGGCGCGATTCTTGAGGATGGGAGCGGTGTAACCCCGCAACCACTCTCGAAGGAGAAGCTGGCTGAACTTGCAAGGAGGATACGAGAGAAGACGCGGGAAGCTGCGGATAAAAGCCGGTAGTGCTTTTTGTAAGAGGGTTTATGGCGTTCAGGTATGCTGTCAGGAGGGCGAAGATATATGGAGGGGGTCTTGTACCCTTCCATACTTTTCGATGTTACGAATCAAAAAGTTTATATCATAAAGATTGTAAGATCACAGAAAATGAGATGATGAAGATGAACTCTATCGCAGAGAAGCTGCTATCAATCGCACTCCTTGTGTCACTCACGATTGGTGCGGCAGCAGCAGAGGATGCAGACGTCAATGTCCGCGTCAACGCGCCCGAATACGTCTCTGACACGTTTGAGGTCACGATCGATATTACGAATGTCAGTGATATGGATGGAGGACAGTTCGATCTCACATTCGACCATAATGTCATAGATGTCATAGATGTGGAGGATGTCAAATCCAAATACGGAAACATCGATGACACAGAGATCCCTGTCGATATGTGTAGTGCTATGGATGATGGCAGGATCAGATTGCTCTTCAATCTTCCGGGTGCAGATGGTGTGAGCGGATCTGGATATGTAGCAAGGATTCTATTCGAGGTCGTAGGAAATGTCGGAACTACCAGTGCCATTGATATATCCGAAGATTTTACGAGAAGACTCAGTGATACCGGGGCTGATGAGATCCCTACAAACTGGTTCGGCGATAACATGACCGTTGGCACCGCCACCTCGATGCCAGTTGAAACACCAACACCCACCCCAACGGTTGTCGCAGCATCAGTATCAACACCAACACCGACCGCAACTTCGATACAGACTTCGGCACCCAATCAGGACTCGCCTGCATTCACGGCAAGAGCGCAGGACGCGCCGTCTGCGGCAGTGCCAGCCGCATCATCCGAAAAAGGTGGATTGCAGGATATATTGACAACACATAATTTTACTTCCATCTACTCGATCATCGGATTACTCGCTTTCATCTATTCATTGACACTGTTCAGGTGATCACCACGCACGCAAAAAATCAAAGACAAAAACTTGCCGCAATCCTGATCTTGCTTGCGGTATCTGTAACCTATGCAGCAGCAACGACAGTGGGTATAGATGCACCTGACTATATCACTGGCAGCAAATTCGATGTCACAATCGAGATCGATGATGTCGAGGATCTGGCATCTGGACGGTTAGATATATCGTTCAATTCAAGTGTTGTGAACGCAACTGACCTTGATGAGATCGATGATATGGCAGGGGAGGTGGGGGGCGATGAGGTGCCAGCTGATATGTGCTATTTCACGGACGCGGGCTTGATCACTCTGCTCTTCAAACCTGGTGTCTCTGGTGCTGTCAGCGGATCCGGATCGCTTGCAACGATCAAATTTGAGGTGGTGGGAGAAGACGGAGATACCAGTTTCCTCAATCTCTCTGATGGCATACTTGTTGACAAGGAGCAGGAACACAGGGAGTCAAACACAATACCTGCAGAGTGGGTCGGCGGCATGGTAACCCTCGGAAGCCCGCCGGCTGGAACCACAGAAACACACACCGTTACCGTGTATGTGAAGAACGTCGATGATGACAAACTGGATGTTCATCTACTGGTCGATGGAAATGATGAGGGTTTCAAGAGCGTCTCATCTGGCAAGACCAAGGAGTACGATGATTATAGCATGGAAGAGGGAGCGCACACATTCACGATCAGATGGTTCGATACAGACACCGATAAATGGTATGAGAAGGCTGAAGAGCACACGATAACAGGTGTAACAACCATCGTACTCCTGACCGATGATTATTCCGAAGACGAGGATACGATCAGTGCTCATGTGTATGTGAACAACCTTGACGATGATGATCTGAACGTCTACCTCTACATCGATGGGAATTACAAGAAGTATATGAGCGTCGCCTCAGACAGTTCTGAAGACTATGGCGAGTACGAGTTCGAAGAGGACAAAGAGGAGTTGCATACGTTTAAGATCGAATGGTTCGATCCGGGAACCGGGGAAGATTACGAAAAGATCACCAGAAGCTACATAACAGGCGAAGAGGCTGTGACACTGTATGTTGATAAGCATACAGAAGAGGATATAGTTGTATTGCCCGATGATGCGCCAACCCCGATTCAAACCACTTCTACGCTATCCACAACCTCGACACGAAGAGTCAAAGAGTCATCAGGGGCAGCCCCCATGAGCACGCCAGAGGGTGCCACATTTCACACTAATCCGGAACTCTCGGAAGATTCTACTGAAGATACTCATTTGGAGAACGGCATCACCCCACTATATACTCTAGTCGGGTTCATCGCTGCTGTGTTTGCACTGTTTCAGATCAAAAGAATTTAGAACGCATGAAACTATTTGCATATCTTCTGTTGATCATCCTCCTGTGCACAAGCATCGCCTCCGTCTATGACGCGGATGATCTGGAATGGGCAAGGGTCAAGCTGGAACCGGAACATTGGGGACTCAGTGGCATATAAAAAGGAAGTATAACAATGAAAACGAAATATGTAATCTACTGCGCGCTGATAGCTCTTGCAACGTTCAGTGTACCAGCATCGGCTGATATGGTCGGCGATGCTAATAACGATAACAGAATCACCACAGCAGACTCAGCGCTCGCGCTGCAGATGTCGGTCGGGAGCATACCGCCTGATATCGAACGTGTTGATGTGAGTGGTGATGGTAAGGTCAGTTCACTGGACGCGCTCATGATTCTTATGCTGGTGCAGAAGACGCAAGTTCGTGTCAATCCTCATCCTCTGGATGTAATATCTGGCACATTCGACGCCACGATAGATATCTACAACGTAGTCGATCTCGATTCGGGGACATTCGATCTCTCGTTTGATTCAAGCGTTGTGAATGTGATCGATGTTGGGAATGGGTGGGTAAACGACACATATATGAGGATCGATGAGTGGAAGTTCGTAGACTCTGACACGATCCGTGTGAGCTTCAAGTGCACTGGCGACCATGCGGTGAGCGGGTCAGGATATCTGGCTACGATCAACTTCGCGGTGACCGGGGGCGATACGAGTGTTCTAGACATATCAGACGGGCTACTTATAGGAGTTACTGCAGAGGAGATACCCGCACTCTGGTTCGATTCTGATGTTATGGTTGGAGTGCCGGTCACTGTCAATGCCCCTGAAGTGGCATTAGTGACATTAGGCACATTCAACGCCACGATCGATATCGGGAACGTTCTCAACCTGAACGCAGGACAGTTTGACCTGTCCTTTGATTCAAGCGTTGTGAACGTGACCAATGTTGAGAATGGACTGGTAAACGACACGACGATGAGAATCGATGAATGGTGGTTCATGGATTCTGGCACGATCCGTGTGGTATCCAGTTTCCCTCTACCCTATACGGTGAGCGGGTCAGGGTATCTGGCTGTGGTCACTTTTGCGATAACAGGATCGCCGGGCGATACGAGTGTTCTGGACATATCAAACGGGACACTTGCAGGGATGCCTTCTGATGGTGCAACCGATACAGGGGAGATACCTGCAATATGGATGGATGACGAGGTCGCAGTTGGCGTGCCGGTCACAGTCAATGCCCCGGATGTCGTATCTGGCACATTCGATGTCACGATCGATATCGAGAGCGTAGTTGATCTGGCTGCCGGGCAGTTCGATCTATCGTTCAATTCAAGTGTTGTGAACGCAACCGACCTCGACGATATCGACGATATCTACAATATGACAGGATAGGTAGGTGGTGACGAGGTGCCGGTTGAAATGTGTGCCTTTATGGATGCGAACACGATCAGACTGCTCTTCAGACCAGGTGTCAGTGGTGCGGTCAGCGGATCTGGATCGCTTGCAACGCTCAAATTTGAAGTGGTGGGAGAAGATGGCGATTCCAGTTTCCTGAATCTCTCTAATGGGTTGCTCGTTGATAAGGATCAGGAATTCGCGAAATGCAACGCAATACCTGCAGTGTGGGTTAACAGCATGGTAACCATCGAAAATCCGCCGGCTGGACAGACGCATGCCGTTACAGTTTATGTGAACAACCTTGACGATGATGCCATAGATGTCTATCTCTACATCGATGGGAATTACAAGAAGTATATGAGCATCACTTCCAATAGCACCGGTGACTATGGGGAATACGAGTTCGAAGAGGATGAAAAGGAGTTGCATTCGTTCAAGATCGAATGGTTCGATCCGGGAACAGGGGAACATTACGAAAAGATCATCAAAAGTTACATAACAAGCGAAGAGGCGGTGACACTGTATGCTGATGCGCACACATAAGAGAATACAACCCTGTTGTCTGATTAAACACCAGCCACACCAACCAGAACCCCTACCCGATCTCTCAGAGAACCCAGAGCTAACCCCCACAAAGACGCCTACCACCGAGTTGCAGACAAACCCTTACCTGACGAAAGACGCAACCGAAGATAACGACTTTGCAAGTCATATCACCACCACATACACATTGGTCGGGCTCGTTGCTATCTTATTTGCATTTATGCAGATCAAAAGAATTTAGAACGCATGAAACCATTTGCATATCTTCTGTTGATCATCCTCCTGTGCACAAGCATCGCCTCTGCTTATGACGAGGACGATCTGGAATGGGCTTGTGGCAACTCAAAAAAGCTTCACCTTGGCGAAACGATATCGAACGGCAATTTTACCGTAGAGGCTTATAACTTTCCGAGATCCGACCGGAACGAGACCCGGTTTGTCGGGATAAGGTTGTATGAGAACGGTATCCCTGTTTCAGATCAAACGCTTGTGGAAGGAGAGGACTACATCCATGAAGATGAGATCAGGATAACAGTTCTTGAATTCTCGGTACCATCTTCGGACTGGACAACCGATCTGCCAGAGGAGCTCTGGGCAGAGATCAAGATGGAACCAATCGGTGTTCCGCGCTTTGATGTGGAATTTGTGACTGACAAGGATGAGTACTTTGCATACTCAGCCCATAGCGAGGTAGACCTCACCATCCAGAACAGAGGAGATGCCGAGGCATACGACGTGGATGTTAATGCGGATATGGACGGTCTCGAAGTGATTGGTGGAAAGACACATTACCATTGCAGCGCTCTTGAGAAAGGTAGACGTGTGGATGGTACAACCGATACCACGTCGTTTGATCCGATCACACTGCGGTTTGGTCTGCCTTCAGTCATTGAGGATCGTATATTCAATCTGACCGTAAACACCGAGTGCTATGATATAAGAGGTGTAAAATATTCGCATTCCGAATCATACCCTGTGAAAGTCTCTGGCATGTTCAGGATATCAAAGTCGATAAATGACAACATATACATGGATGAGATTGCCACGGTCACTATATCGCTCCGAAATGACGGCACACGCCCGATCAACTCGATCCGGGTGAGCGACACCGTGCCGCACGAATTTGAACCGGATGAGAACTCGTCGCTTCTCTGGGAACTGGATCTCGGAGCAGGCGAGTCCAGGAGTTTTACATACCGATTGAAGCCCATGCAGCCGAGCGAAGGAGGGTACGTTATCCCGGCTGCGGTTGCAAAATGGAGCTGGGATGGCAGAACGTATACTGTACACTCGAACTCCCCCGGAATTACAGTGTATGGTCCAAAGATGGAGCTGTCAAAACGAGTGGATCCGGAGACGATCGAAGAGGGCGGGATCATTGCCGTTGAAATCATGGTAAAGAATACAGGGAATGTACTGGCAAGCATTGATGTGGCTGATTCCCTCATAGAGGGTGCTGTGCTGATCGATGGTGCATCTGGTGGTAAAGCGGTTCTTGTGGCGGGCGAGAGCCACACATTTGGTTACAGCATGAGGATGAACCGGGCAGGTTCTGTCGAACTGCCGCCTGCTGTTGCGCACTTTGCGGATACTCACGATTATGATGGAACCGTCGTTTCAGAGAACATATCAATCACAGTGAATCCGGTAGTGCACTCTACACGAACGATCGATACTCCGGATCAAACGATCACCACTGCGGCTACCGCGAATACTACCACCAGAACAGATAAAGAATCCGGCGCAGGATCGGTTTGTACATTGGTTGGATTTTTTGCTGCTGTGTTTGTGATTATGCGGGTTAAGCGGACGTAAGCATCTTTTTCTTGACTTTCGAAGATAACCGAAAGTGACTCCATTTCCGGATTTTTTCGATAGCAGCCGCCAGTGTCAATCTTTTTAAGGTGTAGCCCCCTACTAATTAATGAGCATTATTACCCCTATCCATACAGATAAGTCTCCAAAATATTTATATGGTGTAGTCCCTCATTATAAATACATGGTTTTCCTTGAAAAGATGGGAAAGAGCCGGGATTGATCGATATTGATAAACATATCGAGCAAAAAGAAATGCATCAGGAGGTTTTGGGCTGTTGCATACGCGGTGTGAAACCTTTAATATAAAAAAGATCGAGAGGGTGTAGTGGTGAGCGAGTTATGCCAACCCAGAACATTTTGGCGGAAATTGTGCAGAAAGTTGTGGAAGAGGCAGTTCCTGATAAAATCATCCTGTTCGGCTCAAGAGCGAAAGGAGAACAGGCAAAGGATAGTGATTATGATATTTTCGTCCTGAAGAGCGGTGTTGTTCATAAGAGGAAACTTGCGCAGAGAATCTACCTCATGCTTGATGTAAATGTGCCGGTTGATGTGATCGTAGAGACTCCCGAAACATTTGATAAGTTGAAAGATAATCCTTTTCTGATATATAGTGAAATTGCAAAATACGGGAAGGTAGTGTATGAAAAATAAAGATATTATTTCAGAATGGTTAAAAAGAGCAAGAAGTAATTTAGAAAGAGCAAGAGCAGAAAAGATCTCTGATGAGATACTTTATGAAGACCTTTGTTTCGATGCTCAACAAGCAGTTGAGAAATCTCTGAAGGCGTTACTTGTCAGACTTGACAAACCGTTTCCAAAGACGCATTCTATAGGAATGCTTCTTAAACTCATTGAAGAGACTGGTGTCGAAATACCGGATGATATCAACCGATCTAAAATTCTCACTGGTTATGCTGTGGACACTCGCTATCCCGGCATGTACGAACCGGTAAGTGAGGAAGAATATAAAGAGGCGTTAAATCTTGCAGTAGAGGTTTTTGAATGGGCAGGTAAAATTATAAAGAACGAAAGTTAAAATCGGTGATATGGGTGGTAGGGGGTGAGCAACCCGTTTCATATTCGCGTCGCTTTCGATGCAAGAATCATAGAACATCGAGATCTTTCCTGCACTCCCCGCATGCAACGATCACAGACACCCCTTTTGCAGCAAGTTTCTCCCGGATCAACTGCTCGATTACCTGACTGCCCGCGGTCTCATCGATCGTGGTAACATCGCTGCAACATGCACGGACGATCCGCTCCGGATCCGGCACCTCCTGCCCTCCGGTCATCGCTGAAACCCTGTTTGCCAGAACTACCACCAGAACGTCTCTCTGATTAAATTCCGCATCTATAAGCGCCTGCAACCCGGAATGGACAAGCCCGAAATCACCTATGATGGCGATGCTCTTCGCAGGCATCCCTGCTGCGACCCCGATCGCACCGCCGAGCGCGTAAGCAACGTCCACAACCCCTGCCGGCGCAGTCCGTATCGAGCAGCCCATATCNCCNGCGATCATCATGCCGCTGTTCTTCTTGATCGCTTTAACCGCCNCATATACCGGTCTGAACGGACAGTCCTCGCAGATGCTTCGGGCGTATCCGCGGTTTTTTAGCGTCTCCGGAGTGGTGTCGAGAGTGATCTCGTTTTTATCCATATTCTCGATAGCAAAGAGGATATCCTCTTCTGTCAGACCCCCATAAGGGAGATGCCCTGATCTCCTTCCGAGAATCTTGTAAGTTCCGGTTCCGAGTTGACCCTCGATCACCGGCTCGGTCTCCTCAACGACAAGGACGCGCCAGTCCCCGATGAAATCTACTATCCGCTTCACCGGCAACGGATTCACGAACGAGAGCGAGATATGCGGCATCTCGATTCCTTTCTGGCGCATGATCGATGCGACGATCATCGAAGCGTAGCCGGATGAGATGATGCACATCTGCCCATCCTCCGATCCACCCCCTTCCTGGTAACGGTTGAGATGTGATCTTTCGGACAGATCCTCGATCATCGGATACGTATCCCTGTGAAACAACTGGTGCCTGCCATGCATTGAATATTCCCAGATCGATCGGTCGAACGGTTCTGGCATGTTCAGCGCCTGCACCTTCCCTTCCACGCATCCTGATCTGAGCACATGATCCGTCACCCGGACGATCACCGGCGTGCGCACGGTCTTGCTGATGCGGTATGCTTCAAAGATCGCGTCGTGCAGGTTCGTGGGGTTCGGATCGAGTACGGGCACCTCTGCAATCAAGCCCCAGTACCTGGAATCCTGCTCGTTCTGAGACGCCGCCGCCATCGGGTCGTCTCCAGCGATGATCACGATCCCTGCACCGATTCGGTGCGTGCTTGCTGTGATGAGCGGATCTGACAGAAGATTCATGCCGACATGCTTCACGATTACCATCGACCGGCTGCCAGACGCGGACACTCCGAGTGCGATCTCGAGCGCAACCTTCTCGTTGATGCACCACTTTGCATCCGCCTCTGCTATCAGGAGCTCTGCAAGTTCGGTTACCGGATACCCTGGCACGCACGTGATGCTTCTGACATCGCATTCACGGACTGCTGATGCGATTTTATCGATGCAAGGGGCTGTTTTAGTCATGGTTTGGGTGGTGGGGCAGTTTTGGTGGATGGGATGGTTGGCGGGCAGTCTGCTGGAGACCTTTTAATTCATTCTGGAAATGGGTCATGGCAAAGAAGATCAACCACAGAGGACACAGAGGTTCACAGAGCGTCATTGTTTTTCTCTGGGTCCCTCTGCGCTCTCCGTGGTTTTCCGAACTCATTCCGGAAGATACTAAAAAGTCTCGTCTGCCGTCGACGCTTGCGTTCGAATCTAATTGCATGGCGATCCCACTTGAAAAAGCGACAGTCCAAAAATCATGTGTAATATCCGGAGTCAGTATACACAGCCATTTAACCTTTTGTGAAGGGATTGTGTATCAGCGCCTCGATTCCCGGAAGCGTGCGCCCGGATAGGAAATCGATGCAAGCACCGCCGCCTGTGCTGATGTGCGAGATCTTTGACTCGATGCCGAGGGCGTACGCCTCTGCTGCGATGTGTCCGCCCCCGATTATTGAAAATTTCGATTTTGTTGCTGCAAGGATGAGTTCTTTCGTCCCGAGTGCGAAAGCATCCTTCTCGAAGATGCCGGCAGGTCCGTTCATGATCAAGGTCTCTGCGTTCTTGATCTTCTCTGAAAACGAAACCGCGGTCTCGATTCCGATGTCATTGATCGAGAGGTCGGTCGGCAGTTCGGATACCGGTATCTCGACACGTTTATAAGGATCGTCATGGCTGGCACCCGCGAGATCGGTGGGCATCTCGATCTTGTCGCCGTATTCAGTAAGCAGTTCGTGCGCTCGTCCGATCTGCGCGGTACAGCCGATCGAATTTATAAAATCGAGATTCTTACTGCCGAGATCGACGCCACTTGCTGCCAGAAACACGTTCGCGACAAGCCCGGTTACGAGAATCGCATCCACTTCATCACGCGCGGCAACGTTCTCGATAACATCGATCGAGTCGTTCGCCTTGACACCACCGAGTACGTAGACCGTCCCTTTCTTTGAAAGCCCCCTGCTCAGTGATTTGATCTCCTTCTCCATCAAACGTCCGGCAACCGGTTGCAGAACACTGGTAAACCCGACAACAGAGAGATGCGATCGGTGCGAGACCGCGAACGCATCGTTCACGAACATATCTGCGTGGGGGGCAAGGCTTTTCACCATGATGGTGCCTGCATGTTCGGCAGGGGATCTGGAGAGGGTCTCCTCCGAATAGAACCGCACATTTTCAAGCAGGACTATATCGCCGCATTCCATCGACCGGATCGTGTCTATCGCATGTGATCCGAATATATCGTCCACATACGTGACCGTCCGCCTGCACAGACGCTCCAGACGCTGCGCATGTGCCTTCATGGTCGTGAAATCAATCTTCCCGGGTCTGCTCTGGTGCGCGAGCAACACGACCTTCGAATCGATAAGATCGTTTAAGGTTGGGAGATGGCTTTTAAATCGAGAATCATCCAGAATCGTCCCATCCGGAGACATTGGCGAGTTCAGATCGACCCGTACAAGCAGAGTCTTTCCGGTTGTGGATACATCGTCCAGAGTCAGATAGCTCGTGGATGTCATGCATGATATTTTGTGCCAACCCCTATTAACATTTTATAGCACCGGAAGCCAATACCATGTCTGTGTTGGATATCATACTCACCGCACTCTGGCTGATGCTGCCAGCGTATCTGCCAAACCCGTGCGCAGCGCTATTCGGGCGCGGCACCGCAATCGATTCCGGCAGGAATTTCATCGACGGAAGACGGATACTCGGCGATGGGAAGACGTACACCGGCTTCCTTGCCGGGACTGTGGCGGGAATCGTGATCGGGCTGGTTCAGATACTGATCGCACCGTACACCCCCATACCGTTTCCGGCATTCACACTTGCCGCGATTCTCTGCCTCTCGATCGGTTCACTGCTCGGCGATCTCGGGATGAGTTTTGTGAAGCGGAGAATCGGACTTGCGCGCGGGGCTCCGTTTCCGATCGCAGACCAGCTGGACTTCGTAGCGGGTGCATGGATACTGACGTATCTTTTCGAGCGGGAATGGTTTCTCTCGAACTTTACAACGTGGATTGTGGTGACAATCCTGATCATTACCCCGATTATGCATCTGGCAACCAATATAATCGGATACAAACTCGGAAAAAAGGATGTGCCATGGTGAGTTCGATTCGTGACTTCCTCCCCACCACAAGTGACGGGGCTTCCTGCTTCAACCATGAGGGTTTCCATGTCCACAGGCGTTAATTCGACACAGTCCGTGCCTACATACGGTCGTTTTAGTTCGTGCTCTTGCGACTTTACGCGTGACAGAGCCATACGTTCACGCGACCAAGCGAGTCTACCCAACGAACGTAATGGCAAGGATGGTGGTATTGTATTTAAGTCCTGTGGTGCGGGATTCATCTCCGCTACAAGTAGCGGAGTCTTCTCCCGCGGAGACTATAAATATCAGGGCGTGATCGCTATAACCTGCGCGAATGCTTCAGAGGTAATGCGGGCGCTTGCTCCTGATAACCTCTCGAACATGAAGATGGAGAGCATTGATGCTACGTTGACGATCGAGGTGTCGGCGCCGAGACTTGGAACGCTGATCAACACAATCGATGATCTGCTGATGAATGCGAAGATAGCGTCTGATCTGGCTGACGATCCCTGATGAGGATGAGGCGGGGACGTTTTCAGATATCCGAAGCCAGGGGTGGTAGAGATGTCGGGAGCACTACTGTCTCAACAACTTAATTCTTAGACAATTTTTCTAAACCGATAAAGCCTATGTATTAAACCACAGAGGGCACAGAGATCACAGAGAGATTGTTTTTCTCTGTGTCCCTCTGTGATCTCTGTGGTTTTTATGTCTTATGGTTTGTGCAACAAAAACGCAAGTGTATTCAATGGCCAGTCAATTTCGATGCTTGATATTTGCGCAAATCCTTATGCTTAAAATATCTAAAAATTAAATTGTTATAACACTACCCGATGATCCGCGCCGATCCGCGTCGAAGCATCTCCATCGCTTCTTCCACCCGCTCACACCGTGAATCGAGCAGAGCAGCATCCTCGTGCAACTTTTCCTCAAAGACCAAAGTCACCTGCATCACATCATCAGGAGCAGGACCGCCACTTCCGCGGGCGCGGATGCTTGCCACTGGATCGAGCGCATCCGAGATAGCATGTTCGTCGAGACCGAGATCGCTCATGCGCTTGCCTGTCAACGATAGCCCGATCTCATCGATCGCAGCGAGTGATGGTTGACTACCCGCCCGTGCAAGCGTCCCGACGATCTGGTGAGCCGTCCGAAACGAGATCCCGCACGACCTGACAAGCGTGTCTGCAAGTTCGGTTGCCATGGCAAATCCCTCGGTTGCCTGCCGCAGAAGATTTTCCCTGTGCACCTCCATCGTATCGATCATCCCGGCAGTCATGCGGATGCTTGCGAGCGTATCAGAAACCGCGCTCCAGAGATGTGGCGTCGCCTCCTGCAGATCCCGGTTGTAACTCTGCGGGAGCGCTTTTGTTATCGTGAGGATGCCGGTTGTGGCAGCGATCACACTGCCTGCCTTCCCGCGCACCAGTTCGGCAACGTCAGGATTCTTCTTCTGCGGCATGATTGAGGAAGTGGAAGCATACCGGTCATCGATCGTGATAAAATCGAACTCGGATGTGGACCAGAGGATCAGTTCCGATGCGATGCGGCTCAGATCGGTCATGAGATTTGCAGACGCGGAAACAGACTCGATTAGAAAATCACGTGCGCTCACAGCATCCATCGAGTTCTCAATAACGCCATCGAAGCCGAGCAACCCTGAAGTTCGCGCCCTATTTATTGGAAATCCGGTCCCTGCAAACGCAGCCGCACCAAGCGGGCTTTGGTTCGTGCGCGTGTACGCACCGCTCAGCCTGTCAAAATCCCGCTCAAGCGCGCCTGCATGAGCGAGCAGGTGGTGCGCAAGTGTCGTGGGCTGGGCGTGCTGGGTGTGCGTGAACCCGGGCATCAGCGTCTCGATGTGCTCCTTCGCGCACGTTATCAGGACCTGCCTGAGGCGGATCAGTTCGCGCATCATTGTCAGCAACTCATCGCGCAGGCGCACGCGGATGCAGGTGGCAACCTCATCGTTCCGGCTGCGTCCGGTGTGCATGCGCCCGCCCACGTCCTCGCCGATCATCTCGATCAGTCTCGCCTCGATCGCGGCATGGATGTCCTC
>JGI24025J20009_10001603_pt1 | contig 16989 bp, 17 predicted proteins | sample Cruoilmetagenom3_FD_20009 | JGI IMG/M metagenome (IMG submission 20009) | reverse complement strand
CCGGCCCAGGGTCCTCTATCCAGTGGCTGGCCTGCCTTGCTGGAGCGGGATTCACACCCGCTGGAATATGCGACCTTGCCCGGCCGCACTGAACGCTTACACCATTTCCGACACCGGCTTGCCCGGCACATCAAAAGGATCGGGCACGCCTTTGTCAATTTCGTCTGTTGGAAAAGCTATTAACCCCTCCATGACCAAGGGATGCAACTGTTGCCTCAATGAGGTTTTTTGCGGATTTTCGCAGATAATGCGAGCAATGACTTTGCCACGCTCGGTGACTAATACATCCTCGCCCTTTTTTACAAAAGAGAGGTAGCGGCTAAACTGATTTTTTACATCCTTTACCCCTGCGGTTATCATAATTGCATCTCCTGTTATAGTTGCTTTAGACTAAGAATAGCTGCCACATGGCTTTTGTCAAACGAACTTCTGTAACCGTTCACGTACTTTTACCAATGCGGTGTGTTGACCGCCGCGCAATAATTTCTCAACTTCTTTTTCGATCACCTCACCGCCACATACAGGACACTTTTAAAAGTGCATAACTTTAAAGTGGAGCATGGCCTACGAAAAACCGCTGCACTGTTTGCTGTCCCTCTTAATGCGATTGTTCTGCCAAAATTCAGCTTATTAACCCAGAAAATGAATCATCCGTAATTTGATAACTCTTGAATATGACCAATTTTTTTCACCTTACAAATATGTTTCTTATCATTGGTTATGAAAACAGCATCATTCAAAATTGCCAAAGCATGATATAAACAATCCGTCAATTCAGGAAAGCCACTTTTCTTATTCCCTGACCTGGCAAGCTCAATAGCTCTCATGCGAACGTCACTATTTGGAACGACAATGTGCAACACCTCTTGTTTGGCTAATTTTTCAATATAACGCAAATGCCATTGAACCTGTTCAAGATTGTCTAAATTCCCACAAAGTACCTCTGTGATTTCATCTAACACAAGACTTGGAACCAAAATTTGAATTTGCTCTAAAATAGCATCTTGGAGAAGTTGTTTAGCTTTATTTTGCAGCGGCCTGGCATAGATATATTCCAGAAAAACATTCGCATCCAGCACGTAACGATTATTTGCCATATTTCACGTTTGCCTGAATTCTCTTTTGTCTGCGCATGGACCTTAAAATCTCAACAGGATCTTTGTTTATCCCAATGGCTGGCAAACTATTCAATTCTTCTAACAGTAGTTTTTGACGAGAAGAAATTGAAGGATGCCCCAAAGCTTGACGATTTGTCTCATCAAGAGGAACAATCTTCGCTAAAGGTTTCCCCTTCCTCTCAATAGTTACAATGTCTCCCCTATGAAAGACTTCATCTAATAATGTACCAAATTGTCTGCGAGCCGCCGTTACATCAATGATTCTTTCCATAATGTCACCCTCTTTTAAACCATATCAATCATATGACTTATTATAGTTGTGGTCGTAAAAATGTCAATCTTTTGTTTTCAGCAAGGATCGGGAGTTGAGTGAGGGAAAGGCAGAACGGCCGGTATCAGCTGACTGTCTTTTCATTCATTCCGGACTTGGCGGCTGCGACCTCCAACGTCCTTTTCTCCTGTAAATACTTCATCAATTTCCTCGCTTGATTGTATGTGATCATTCATGGTGACGATTCCTTCCGGTTAGGGCTGTCAAGATTTTAGAACTCAACAAGGAGGCATTGGAACCGGTGACAAAGATCTTAATATTTTCGAATTCATAGAGCCTATTCAGCCATTTTCCCCATCCACTGATATTCTGTATTTCATCAAGAAACAGATAGATCTTTCGTCGACACCTTACTGCGCATGGTTGCTTGAATCTACAATGCATAATTTCGGTGAAACTTCAAAAAAGAAAGATACAGGAAGTAAAAGAAGGATGTTCCTGGCACATATGAATAAGGGGGGTAAAATTTTGATTGCCAGGGTGCAATCGGTTATAAAAACAACTGCCGCAGTTTGTCTGTATCGTTTTTCAGGTTTTGGGGGGAACCGGAATAGGCGATGCGGCCAAGTTTGATCGAATAGACATGATCACATATTTCCAACACATCCCGGACCTTCTGCTCCACGATCAGGATGGTCTTGCCGAATTCCCGGTTGATCTTCTGTAAATGGTTCATCATCTGGCCGACCAGCTTCGGGGACAGTCCCAGAGACGGTTCGTCCATAAGAAGGAGGGTCGGGTCAGGCATCAGTGCCCTTCCAAAGGAAAGCTGTTGTTTTTCGCCGCCACTCAGCTTGCCGGAGTTCTGCTTTTGTCGTTTTTTCAATTCCGGGAAAAGCTGCCAGAGTTTCTCCAGTTCAATCTGAAATTGTTTTTTGGATAGATACAGGCCGCCGATCTCCAGGTTCTCCAGAACAGACATTTCGTCAAAAACCCGATTTCCCTGGGGCACGAAAGTTATGCCATTCTGGACAAGAAATTTGCTGTTTTTATTGGTGATATCGGCCCGCTGAAAAAACACCTTCCCTTGCCATACCGGTATCAGGCCGAAGGCGGCTTTCAACAGGGTGGACTTACCTGAACCGTTGGGGCCGATAATCGCAGTGATCTTGCCGGTCACAGCTTCCAGGTCGATGCCATAGAGGATCTGTTTTTTTCCGTAACCGGTATCAAGGCCTTTGATTCCCAGCATACTTACTCCAGATAAGCCTCAATGACCGCCGGATTATTCCTGACCATCTCCGGATCGCCTTCAGCAATTTTCTTGCCCTGATCCATAAAGATCAGGTTGTCGCAGACCCGCATGATGGCGTCCATATTATGTTCGATCAGGATCACCGTCACGCCCTGTTCGGGCAGCTTGCGAATCATATCAAGAATAATATTGATAATCTCCGGGTTGACCCCGGCAACCGGTTCATCCAGCAACACCACCTTGGCCCCGGCTGCCAGGCAGCAGAGCAGGGAGACCATTTTCTGCTGACCGTAGGATAGATCTTCAACTAAGGCATTTTCCTTATCACGTATTCCCAATGAATCAAGCAGTTCCTGTGTTTTTTTTCGATTTGCCTGTTCCTGAATTTTGATCAGTCTGGAAAAGGTAAAGATGTTCCGCAGCCGTTCTCCGGCCTGATTCTGGAAGGCAAGGAGGATGTTATCCAAAACGGGCAGGCGGGTGATTAATCGAAGCTGCTGAAAGGTACGAATAATTCCGTGGCGGGCGATCTTATATGGCGGCAGACCGACAAGTAGTTGACCATTGTATTGAATACTGCCGGAATCAGGTGGAAGAAAACCGGTGATTACATTGAAAAGGGTGGTCTTGCCTGCGCCATTGGGGCCGATGATCCCGGTGATGGATGCAGCCTGAACCTTAACGGAGAAATTGTCTAAGGCAACCGTACCATCAAAGTTTTTGTATATTTTATCAACGTGGAGAACAGGTTCCATGGGCTATTTTTCAAAGGAATATTCGCCCAAGAATCCCTGTGGACAATAGAGCATACAGAGGACAAGAAGAACGCCGTAGAATATCTGTCGCATATTGGCGGCAATGGCACTCGGCATGCCAAGGAAACGCAGGGCCTCAGGTAAAATTACCAGAAAAGCGGCTCCAAGAATGGAGCCCCAGATATTGCCGGCCCCGCCGATGATAACAATTGAAATAATGAAGATTGATTCCATCACCGTAAATGAAGTCGGGTCGATAAAACTGATGTAATAAGCATATATAACCCCGGCCACCGAGGCCATGCCTGCGCCGATTACAAATATAGCCACCTTACAGAATGCAATATTTTTACCGAGCGCCTGTGTGAATATTTCATCTTCCCTGATGGACTTGAGAATCCTGCCAAAGGGGGAGTGCCCGAGTATTAATGAAAAACTGACTATAATAAAGCAGAGCAAGAAAATTAGGATCAGAAAGTCAGTGTGTGAATTTACCTGCCAGCCAAGGATTACAGGCGTTGGGATGCCTGGCAACCCCATTGGACCATTAGTAAGTGAAACCCAATTATTCATGATACTGAAGGTGATGATCTGAAAGGCAAAGGTAGCGATGGCAAAATAATCATCCTTTATGCGCAGGGATGGGACTCCCACCAAGACGCCGAGCATCCCGGTTAAAAGTATGGCGCAGACAATATTGGCTAAAAAAGGACTATTCAACTTCAAGGCTAAAAGTGCGGCAACATATGCCCCGACTCCATAAAAGGCAGCGTGAGCGATTGAAAGTAAACCGGCATATCCGACAATGAGATTAAGGGAGACCGAAAGAAGAATATAGATGCCGATGAGGATCAGAATGTGGAGTAAATATTCCATCGACTTTTAGAGAATCGCCTTCTTAAAGTTTTTCCCAAAAAAACCTTGAGGTCTGAAAAGTAAAAATATAAGCAGGATGGCAAATGCAATAGTATCTTGCCATTGGGAGCCGATTTTCCATACGCCGACGTGTTGTGCAATGCCCAAGAGAAAAGCTGCAAGTACGATTCCAAAAACACTGTCAACCCCGCCTGCAATTGCGACTACCAACCCACCAAATAAAATGCGCATTCCCATGTTTGGCGACAAATCACTATCCATGCCAATCATAAAGCCACATATCGCAGCAAGGGAACAACCTATAGCACTTGCATACATTCGTATTCTTGGTAATTCAATACCCGACATCGCGGCTAGTTCCGAATCAGTTGCCACCGCCCGTAATGCAACACCTCCTTTCGTCAGCTTTAAAAAACAGGAGAGGCTCACACATGCGGCTATGGCTACCGCCCATGTAACCAATTGGATGGTTGTTATCCTAATTCCCAATATTTGAAGACTAGACCTCGGACCACCTGCAACAATCATTTCAACTTGTGGGCCATAGATAAGTTCGATAAGTCCATATAAGATTATGTACAACCCTATTGAGACAAGAAGCAACACTGAGGGGCCAGCCTGCTTCGCCCGCAAAGGTGAAAACAGCATTGCCTCAAACAGCATACCCAAAACAGCGCATAGACTTATTGCGATGGGAACAGCGATCCACAACGGCAGCAGTAACTTAACATGGAGACTAAAAACAAAGTATCCCCCGAGGGTGAATATTGCACCCAAAGCCAGATTAAAGAAACCTATTCCTCTAATAATGATAGCACACGCAAGGCCGGCGAGCACAAAGGAAGCGGAGGCAAGAATTCCATTAATGATGAATTGCATTTTTCATGGCCGCCTTACGTAGGAACACTGAATGTGGATCGAATAGGGCCTTTGTTGACCATTTATTTCCAGTTTCAACAGCTGGGGTTACTTCTTCCCCTTTTACTACAATAACACGGATTGTCACGAAAGCCTCTTGTTCATCGCCAACGAACTCGAGGTTCATGCCACGTTTCCACTTATAGCTCAGAGTTTCTATAAAGTTGCTATTTGGCTGTTTACCTTGCAAGACCTCTACAATAATTCTTGGTTGTTTAGAGTTCAATGTTGCATAGACGCGACCGTCTCTGCCATAGAAAGATGCAAAACTATCTGAAATAGATTCAACAAGCAACGTATGCCAGTCTGGACTTGCCTCAATCATTAAATTAAACACATAAAGAGGTTTCACTCGATCATCGACAGGTATATTTATCATATTCCAAAGTTCCTCTTTGAAAGCGTCTTCTGTTAAGCAGACTGGTCTCTTGTTTTCATCAAGTGCTGTATTTCCAAGCATGAGTATTGTGCTCCTCTTGAGATGCTTGGCAATATAACAAACCTTATCAACGTCATTCCGCAGTTTTTCATATTTCTGAAAAAAATGATCGCTGGAGATAAAACTGCATGACCCTATCCCGGCGGTAAAATGAAGTCTGTCATCATCGAGTGCGTCCATCAGTTCTTGTTGAGCAACCTCCTTGGTTTTTGAAATACGTTTTTGCCCTTTAAAATGGTCAACAGCATCTCCTATATAATTTCCCCACTCTGTTGATGTCGTAATATCCTCGCATAACCTTTTCAATGCTTCTTCTGGATCGGTTAGGCCATTTGAACCAGAACTCAAAACACCAATAAGGAACTCATCCCCCCCCCAACGACCAAAAAATATTTTAGCATTATTTCCAAAATTTGATCGGAATTCTTGAGTAATACTGGCTACTAATTCGGCAAATGCCCTGATTGCGACGGTACCGAGTATATGGGATTTAGTAGTATCGTTGATTTCTTTCAAACCGTCCATGTCCAGAAAGGCGAGAGTAAAATTCGCATCTTTTCTTTCTTCGCGAATAATACGTTGTACAGAAGTCAATACTGCCCGCTCAAAGCCCTTATTTGTCAAAGTGCATGGATAATCCGTTTCAAACTCAGAGTTTAAAAGACTCCTTGCCAGGAAATAATCTGAAACATAGCTATCCACAAGAAATAATATTTTAGGTGAAGGCATTGTGTTGAATGCAATAAGACAACCCCCACTTGGCATATCCGGTTTGATTCTTGAAGGAAAGTAGACAAGACACTGAAATGCATCATTGGGGTTCGTTTCGTGCAGGAAAACCCACATGATATGCTTGATTAATTTCTTTGCAAAATTCTCCGGATCTTTAAGGGTTGGATGTAGTGTGGTTTCAAAATGCTTAAGGATTTCCTTCCCAAGGTTTATTGAAGTTGTTTCCTCAATATTCTTAGTGAACGCCTCGTAACATTGTCCGAGGCCTTTCGCATAATCGTACTTAATTCCTATGGCACCAATTTTTCCCGCTTCATTCTGAACAATTGGAAGCAGTTGCTCCATAATCATATCAAGAGTCAAAAACATGTAACCGTATTTTTTTTTCAACGGCTCGTATCCACCTGGAATGCGATTCACATTCTCAACCCCGGATACATCTGAGTTCCTGCTGCATGAGATGATTACAGGGCACTTCCTTGACGATTGTGCAAACAGTATATTTCCGAGCAACTCGATAAGATCTTCCTCGTGAAGGAATTCCATCGCACCCGCAGCATGGTTGAACCGGGAAACGGCGATGGCGATGTTAGCCCAGTAGTCATCGTTATCCATCAGCTTTTGTTCTATTATATTGGGCCATCCGCAGCCCACAGCCCATCCTGTTCTGTCAAGGATATCGTACACAGGGTCCCACTCAAAGAAAGATGCCCATCGAAAATCCTTAATCTCACTGAGGAAAGGAAATGTACATGCTAGTGGAGCAAATGTCTGCCGATAGCGTACTGCCTTTTCCCGCTGGTCGCCCCTAGGTATTTCCATAGCAAGATCAGCCTGCTGCAGGCGAATTTGATTCAAAAGAATCGTCTTAGCTTGGATTTCGGAATGAGTTCCATATAGATACATATCATGAATAGATTCAGAAGCCTCCAGGATGGATAAGGTCTCAAACCCATTGGCAATACCCCATCCGAGCGTATCCAAAAATCGGTGTGCCACATCGTCATTCGTCGGGAGGGCACCTAAACAGACGACCACGCCCTGTGGGGGTAAACCGGGTTTTCGTCCAAAAAGAGTCTCCTGGGGCGACTTGAGGTAAATCCAAGCCTGTGCATCGGGATCATGGCACATGAGCCATGCGAAATAAGCTGCAAGTTCTTTCTTGGACCAGTCGTTCAAATACTTGATTGCAGTGTATTCCTCGGGGATTGATTTAATTACATTATCAATATAGGTCTTGAATTCTTCACATGCGTTATTGATCCACAGTTCTCTTTCTTTGTCGGCAGAAACTGCCTCTGTCGTTAAAGTGGGTACTGGCGTGAACGCGTCAGGCTTAAACTCCTGGTTAATCACCACTACATTTTCATCTGTAAGATTATCCCATAATTTTGTGAGTGAAAAATCTTTAAGCCACTGTTTGTATTGATCGGCCTCGCTTTTGTCACGTAAAACGATCACGCCATCTAACGAGTTAGAAGAGAATATCGTGGTAGATAATACTCTAGAGAATATCGTTGTCTGCGGTTCGCTTTCATTAAAAAGTTTGGTATCCCAAAGGCGCCGGAGTGCCTCATACCTGTCCTTGCGGTCAGCGTTAGAACGTGTTTCCTTACACGAAAGCATCCGCGTATTGTTTTCAGTCACTACGAACCATTTCAGGCTGGTTTGCTTCTCAATGTCGCAGAGCGGAATTGGTTGGCCGTCAGCCTCAATCATCAGGAAAGGTGAGCGTAGCACATGCACAAGAGGAAGAAATGCCCTCCAACATGCCTTTTTTGAATCCACAGGTGTTTTATCCATAATGCTCTCAATTAATAGATTGGCATGATTTTGTTATCCTTGACTACACGTACTGTCTGCGAAAATTCAACTTCGCGCGTTTCAGAGATTGCGATGGTTCCCATAACCCCCTCAAATGAAGGCATATGTGTGAGCCTCTCTCTTACTTCATCTGGAGATATTGCCCCTTTCATGGCTCGAGCAACACACATAAATGTATCATAGCCAAAGGCAGGGTAGTGGCTAGGTAAAGTTCCATACTTTGCTTTATAGTTGGCGATGAAGGAGAATTGCACACCCTCTGTGGGGTTTTCAGGGTCATAGTCGGCCATGGCAACGTATGCACCCTGGGCTGACGAACCGGCTTGCTCCAGCACCTTCGGATTAGCTAATCCCGTGTACGTACATAATATCCCTTCATAACCGAGTTCACGTATCTTTTGAAAAGCTCTGGCCAAGGCTTCATCATAGGCTATAACGCAAATTACATCCACTTTGGCTGTTTGCAGCTTTGTGATCTGGGCTCGGAGATCAGTGGCTTCTTTCGCATATCCTTCCGCTGTTGTTTCATTGATGCCCTTTTCCTTTAAGGCGTTGATCAATTCATTTTTCCCTATAACTCCGTAGTCATCGGTCAAGTGCAGGATGCCTATGTGTTGTGGTTTGATTCGCGTTGTAAGGAAATTTGCAAGAGCCTTTCCCTGAGTCCGTGTAGAATAGTAATTCCTGAATACCCACTTATTAATACTCGTTAGATCGGGTGCTGCCGTAACAGTACTAAATAGTACCACCTTCTTTCTCTCTGCCAAAGGGGCGAGAGCCTTCGATACAGAACTCATTTCAGAGATGATAACGAAAGGCTTGCCAGTGGTTGTCATTTTGTAAAACGCCGACACTGCTTCTTTTGGATCATTTTTGCTGTCCTCAGATACTAGAAGGACATGTTTGTCATTAATACCCCCATGTGTGTTGATTTCTTCGACAGCCATTTCAATTCCCTCAAGGACACCTTGACCTAAGAGGGAAGCGCTTCCGGAAAGGGGGAGGATGGCACCTACCTCTATGCTTTCTGGTTTCATTGTCCTTGATTGCCAAGTGAAAACAAAAAACAAACCAACAGCAATGACTACAGCAACGCCAATCCACGCCTTCTTGTCCATGATAATAACCCTCCTCTCAATGTGTTCTTAATTCGCTGGAGCAACTTCTCAAATCTGACGACCAAGCTATTTAACAGCAATAAAAATGGGGCATATTGAGCTACCCCCGTTTTCTTCTTAATTCAGGTTAACTCCACTTGACAGGTTGAGCAGCTAAACGTGAGTCATTCTCACTGGTCCCATAGAGTGCACGCAGCCGTCAGGAACTCCGTGCATTTTGAGTCTCGCCAAGTTACAGGTGAATCCTCATAGAGCAGTAAGTACTGCTCATTGGCACACACGAATTTGCTGCGATCTGCTTCGAGTAGCCAGTTCATGCAGTTGACGAAGGAATCGTTGTAGCTCTTACCGAATTTATCATCGAGCACGTTGTACAGCAGCCCCTCAAGGTAGTACGAGGGGGCTACACCTGCTTCGATCATTTTGTTTTCAATCAACTTTCCACGCAAATTCTTGAGGATACGCACCATGGGTTTGAACCATCCGTTGGTCGCTTGATGCTTCGCCGTGCAATTCGTTGAATGCTGCTTCGGGTAGTTTGCGATGCAGTCGCCAGCGACGTTGAAGAAGCATATTCCTTCGTCATAGGCCTGGTCGGAGGTGCTCAGAAACTTATGATAGCGACGATATTGGATGGCAGCAATCACGTCGGTCTTACGGCGACTTCCGTTGGCCGCGACGTTTATCGCTTTATCACCTAGATCGACATTGTCGCCGTACTCGGCTTTAAGAACACTAAGCACGTCTCTCTTGAAATCGCGGTGTGTGTACGTGGCGTCTGAATATGCGGCTTTGAACGCCGCCTTCTGGCCATCAGAGAGTTCATCGAGATCGTGACGGAAGCAACTGTTGAGCTTGATCACGATATCTACGTCGCTCTCGGCATAGATGTTCGTGTCGTTTCCGTAGGAGCCTTGAAGAAAAACCTTTTAGTTCATGCCAGCGTAAGGGCTTCCCACTGCATCGAGTACGTTTTTGATCGTGTTATAGGTGGTACTCGACTGTGTGACCGAACCTTGATGTGACCACGTATCGAGTTGCGATTCAGGAATAGCCATGCTCCTTCCCCTTTTGCAGACTTACAACAGAAATTCTTTAAGTTGTGATTCTCGACTAGCGAACGACTCACTACCACGTTGTCGTAGGATGTTGAGCTTTTCAAGGTTGTGTTCGAACAAATCGGTTGCCATGTCTGGCTTCTCGAATGTGTCACTGATGCGTATGGTTGGGATGTCCTTGAACAAGATCTCACGTAATTGATCCATCGACTGCGTGTTGATCTCCAGCGTCTTTTCCAGCAGTTGAACACTCTTTAGAAATTTCTTTGCGAACCACATCTTCAAAGACGACGGTGGCTTTGGATACACTCCAACACCCACACTAACTACCCTAATGTCGGCATGGGCTATCTTCAATGCTACAACGGCATCTGCAATCGCGTATAGAGTTGGATTGTTTGCACAGTAGCCACCGTCGATCAATTCTACGTGATCACCTTCCCCTGTCGTGACAATCTTTCGCTCGAAATACGGAAACGCCGAACACGATGCCTGTACAGCGTCAGAGATAGTGCATCCGAATCCTGGGACAAAGTTTCCGGCACGGCCGTGGGCCTGTGCGACATTGCCTTTGAAGATCATCGGTTTCTCAATGGCCCATTTCGTTGTGATGATGCCGACACCTGTTTTTACCGCATCGAACTTCTTGTCAGCGAAAACAGTGTTTGCAAGCTTTGCGAGTGCTTCCGACTTTTCCTCTGGACTAGGAGCTTGCATGATCTTGAGCACATGCTCTTTGTAGAGTGAATGGATCGCATCTACCTCGTAACCAAGGGCGATCAATGCGGCGATGATCGCACCTGTGCTCGTGCCGAAGACCAGATCGAACAGTTGGTAGAGTGGGCAGTTCATCATGCCCTCAATCTCTTTTAGTACTCCGAGGGTGTAGAAGCCTTTCGAGCCGCCACCATCCAGGCTCAGGATGCGGCATAGCCCATCCTTCGGCAGTTCAGCCGATAGCTTAGTTGGTGCTACAGCTGGTGTCGTCGTGTCCATTACGGCCTGCCCCCTTTTTTTTTGTCCCTTCACCGCGATCTGCACTCGATTTACAGTTGACTTTCTGTCCCTGCTTTAACTCTAAGTGAATTCCGTACGTATGATGGGGGCGTTGGTTCTAACGCGACTTATAGTCGAGATCTGCTGGGCATTTTGTCTATTAATTTTTGGCGATATTCCCTTGGCATTCTGCAAATAAATTATCTTACTTCGCCTGCCAACAATTCCCATACATTTTTATAATCGGACCCGGAAAGGGAAGCATCTTTAGGACGAATCCGTGCCCAATCGGTTTTCTCCATGCTTTTCAGAAAATTGCGGGCCTCGCTGACAGAAACTCCACCTGCCTCCTTGCCTACGCTAGCCTTGAACTCCTCGCCCAACCTTTCCGCCACACTCCGCGGTGCCGAGTTCATCCGCATCAGCACAGCTTCTTCAGTTTTAACTCCGTGATAGATCATGGCAGGGAGGGTGTTAATTCTCCGACGTTCGGATTCAGACAGCTTATCAAAATCTATCCCTGAATTTGGCAACTTGCTGAGTGCAGCTAACCCCCAAGTGCCAGTATTTGCAAGGTTTTTATAGATGGCCTTGCAGGCTGCGGTAATTGTTTTTGTTTGATCGCCTTTAAAGAAACTTTCCGCAATCTCATGAATGCTCTGTCCTTGCATCCATGCCTGGGTGAGTTCACCTATGCGCTTCTTTTCGAAACCTTCACCACCGATCTCCTCAAGGCTGCTCTTGAGTTGTGGTATGCGGAGCATCACACCAAACAGATCGGCTATTCCTGTCCCTTTTCCAAAAAGACTTTCCGAGGTCCAATCGGTAGGAGTAAGTTTGCGTGGCAGGTCATTTAATCCGGCAAGTGCCCTGCCGATTCCTTCAGGAGAAAAACCGGTCATATCCGCAAGCGTTGTTCGTTCCGGATTATCAGCCAGCTTCCGGGCATAGCTCTTGGTTACCTCCAGCAGTTTGTCCGCCTTTGCTCGCCCATTCGCCGATGTTTGGAGAACTCCGTAACCGAAGGTGTGTCGAAGGAGCTGTTCCGTATCAGCCAGCACTGCATCCAGATTTTTCTTCTCGTTCCACAGATGAGCCACATAACAACGGAAATCTTCCCACTGTTCATCTTGAATGACTGTCTCAAGCTTATTCAATCGTCCTGCGTTATCAAGTTCGTCCAGCATATTCACTAGGCGGGAAACCAGTTCGCCGGTGGCACGGCTGACATACTCGACAATCTTGTCCGGTTCATTGCCCGCAGCAAGACCGACAACGCCGATGCTGTCATGGCCAATCCGTCCGGCCCGGCCTGCCAGGTTCCAAAAATCACGCGGAGTCATCTCTTTTCCGTATGGATACTTATTGGTTGACAGGAAGACAGACGAAACAGGAAAATTTATCCCTTGAGCAATGGTTGTGGTTGCGCACAGGACCCGCAAATTCGATTCTTCGGCCAGCCATTCGATTAAGGTCCGCACTTCATCGGAAAGACCTGCATGGTGGACACCAACGCCGCGTGAAAGCATGTGGATGAGTTCAAAATCGGTACTGATTTCTGTTCTTAAAAAATTCTGAACCAATAGAATTTCTTCCGGGATTGGCTTCAAAGGTTCAAAAGATTCACTGACATGGCGGGCCATACTCCAGACATGGTCGGTATTATTTGCCACGGCAATACTGGTTCCACGCTCCGACAACACCTTGGCCATAGCAGCGGCCTGCATGGTTATCCCTTTTTGTTGGCCGGTCTTTGTGTTGATGATCTTACTCTTGGGAATCGCTAATGGTTTCACCTGGCCCACTTTGTGCTCTCCTTCCAGGTGAATCGTGTCAGGTGTTGTTGTCAGGGTCCGGAATTTGAGTTGCCAGCCGGCTCGAATCGAATCGTCCGCTTCCGCATGAAACATGCCAACGATTCGTTCATTGGGCTTCCATGGTGTGGTGCCGAAACTGATTGTCCTGCCACTGCTCACGTCCTGCGCCAGCCAGCGAACAAGCGATTCCGCTTTTTCAACGTAAGGCATGAGCAACAGAAAATTGGCAGAGGAACATTCCCGCCTCACGGTTGCCAGCAGCAGTTCGATGCGCAGTCCTCGGGTTTCATCCTCGATATTGTGGGCCTCATCCAGGACTATGAGCGCCAACGGCCGGGGTACCTTTTTATTGCGGATAACCAGTTGCAGTTTTTCCGGCGTAGCCACCAGGACATCGAATGTCCGTTCATCCCCATTTTTTGTGAGTAAATCATCCTCAAAGGCATCGATCTCGATAGCCCCGGTAAGTTGCTCGACCCGTACACCGATCGGTTCAAAATTACGACGTAATCGCCTGGTGATTTGAGCGGTGAGAGCCTTGGTCGGCGCCACATACGCCACCCAGCCGTTATCCGCATCAAATTGATTCAGGGCTTGCAGTATCCGGAACTGGGCCAACAGCGTTTTACCGCCCGAAGTTGGTATTTCGATCACAACAGCGGTAACGGCCTGATCCAGAAGACCTTGTTCCTGCAGAGCAGCCCGCTGGGGAGGAAGAAGTTCGAACAGGGCTTGCTTTGTTGCGTCACGGACAAAACGAGCAACCCGGGAGTTGACGGCTCGCGCTACCCACCAGAGAGAACCTGCCACCATTTGCCGGGCAGCTGCATGCAGCCAGCGGAGCATGACTTCCAACTGGGCGTCTCCGGCAGCGGTGGCAGCGGCAGTGCCTGCTTCAAAATGTTTGTCCAGAAGAGGACCAATGCCCGGAGGTTCGCCCTGAAGCATATATACAGCGAGAAGCTCGGTCCCTTTTGACCAATGATAAAGCGCAATCAATCGCAAGGCCATGGCCCGGTCTTTTACGTTGGAACCATTGTTCAGGGAACCGGCTTCATATTTCTTCTGGTCTTCGCGCAGGCCGGCAATGATTTCCCGGATACGGTCCAGATCATCCTATCTTTTCTTACGGAAAAGCCGAATCCAGCATTCGAACAGGCGATAGAGCAAACGACGGTCCCAAGTCGCGCGGGATACCGAGGGGACCTGTATTGATTTTTCATTTTCATTGTACCACCGCCGCAAATCGGACCAGCGGTCACCGCAGTAAGCCAAGGCTGAGAGGTGAAGAAGATGGGATATACGTTCGATTTCGTTTTCCGGAAGCGTGAACAGACGACGAATTTCAAAAGCCCGCCAGGCACCGGCAGAGCACTGATTGCGAAGTTCCTCTTCATTGGCGGTCGGATTAAGAAAGGCGTCCAATCCCTCGATGGCCGCCATTTCATAGGCCATGGCGAGACGATGTAACAATTCGTCATCACCACCATCTTCGGGAAAATCAATGTGCATCTGCTGCCCGACTGCCTGTTTAACCAGGCGGGCATCGGCGACCTTCAATCCATGGTCGCGTTCTGCTTCTCCGACAGCCAAGACAGCCCAGTGACGGTCTACATTATGGAGGTGTTCTGCAAGGATCACGCGTCACCTCTCTTGCCGGCCGCCACGACTTTATCACTGAGGGTGTCGATACTTCCGGCCGGCAGATAAATGGCCAGCAGCTCGATCAGGGTTTTTCCCGGGCAATTCTCAAAAAGCATTTGCCGGCTTGCTGCGAGGTCATCGCTATTGGGCGGGACATCTCGAACCAGGACACCAAATATCGTAACACCAGAGCCATGGGTCTTGATATAATTTTTTGCGGCTTTTTGGTATGTTCCTTGCCAAGCGGATCTTGTTGCCCTATGTCCCAGATAGACAACAGCCCTGTCTCGCAAAGGTTTCTTGTCCCGAAGATCCGTCAACTGTCTGTTCAGTGAGTGATCGCCATATCATACAACTTGTGGAGGTGACTTGTTTTCCTTGCTTGTTTTCACCTCACCAAAGGCAAATCTGGTTTCTTCATTGTTTTTATGAAAACCGATCAGATCGGCGCCGGGCAGGCTGGACTTGGGTTTCCGAATATCTCTACCATCGGGCCAAGGGAAGTATGAATTCCTATGATGGGTCAGATATGCTTCAGCAATGGCCTCTCCTACCTCCCAGTCCTTGGGAAGCATATCATTGTTGAGGATTCTGGCAATTTCATCACCCGCGAAATCCGTACCAGGTACGCTTTCAAGCAATGCTGCGATATCGGCCGTTCCCTCACTGTCGAACACTAAAGATGCAACTGGCCCGGCCAAAGCCGTATCCAGCTCCTCGGCGGTCCAGGATACCCCGGAACAGTTTACCCGCGAAGCGCCAAGCGTATATTCGATCGTGCCCAAGGCCATACTCATATTGTTGACCTTATTAAAATACCCTTTACCTACAGATTTTATTATATGCTCTGAACCAAAATTGAGGCATCCTTCATATAGGCATAAAAGTAGTTTACACTTTTTATTTTTTTGAACCGCAGAATTTCGAACAAGAAATATCGAATGTCGAAATAATACCTTCGAAATTCTGCGGTTCCTTGTTCTGCGGTTCGATATTCAAAATGGATGATTAAAGAACCAACCTCGAAAAGTGTAAACTACCTTTTTTGCAAATTTTTTCCTTCGCTTGCTGGCCTGCGAGATTGAAGGCCGTGAGACAGTTAAATTTTCAGATGGTGATTTTGCCCAAACCGGTTCGGAAATATCAATTGTGGTCATTTCGGTATCCAGCATATCTTCAGAACCACCTTGTAAAGATTCGATAAATTCCGCTCACAAAGAGTATATCCAAATCTTAGGGGGCAGGACTATACTCTTGACACATTGAAACCATCCTGTCAAAAACAAAGGGGGGCAGATCTACCCTTGTAAGTTTTCACGTTTGGATGCTTTCTGAAGTTTATCGTCAAAGCATGAGAAAGCTATGGGTAAGGACAATTCTTGACGTAGAGTTAAGGCTGAGGCTAAATGAATTGAATCAAAACCCCTTAAAACATGTTTTTCTGCCAGGTCACCTGCCAGTCTGATCATATTTAATGTGACACTCAAGATGAGATAATTGCTCCAATCTTTATCAAAAAACTCTTTTATGCGATCATGTTCGTCTGGTGTAAATGCCTTCTCTCGAAATCTGCGAGCGAACGCCGCCCTTGCCTCAGCGTAGGCAACAAGTGAGGTGGCTGTAAATTCTGAAGATCTGACCAGAGCATCAACTTTCGACGATTCATCTTCTTCCACATACAATTTCACCAGGCTACTGGTATCAAGATATACGATCATTCTACCGTCTGTCCTCAATAACAGCGCCGGATACACTCTTGCCCCTTGAAATAATTCGGGCCGGCATACCCTTTGGCTTGCCTCCGGACCAGCAGACCACGCCACGCCGGATCAATTGATATATCTTCTCTTCCCCGGCTTTTTTGGGGAGAGGCATTATGATGGCTATCTCTTTTTTTCGATCTGTGACAATGATTCTCTCTCCGGTTTTCACTCTCTTTATATAGCGGCTCAGGTTTTCTTTTAATTTTCTTATGCCGATTGTTTCCATAACGCCAATCCTCAAAGCTTTGTATAATGTGACCACATTATATTTTATGTTGCCTCATTCGTCAAGTGGATTTACTGGAGAGGCATTTGCGCTGTCCCGTTTTTTTATGCTCCCAGGCCAGGCCGACGATGCCTCTGGCAATACAGGAAACCGGAAATTTAGTGAATTCGGCGACTATA
>JGI24025J20009_10001600_pt1 | contig 16996 bp, 15 predicted proteins | sample Cruoilmetagenom3_FD_20009 | JGI IMG/M metagenome (IMG submission 20009) | reverse complement strand
CCCCCCCCACCGCTTTGACGCGAAATTCCGAATTTTCCCCGGTGTCGTGGTGATTGCACCGCCACGCCGCAGCCCCTACCTATTGCGCAATTCAAAAAGGGTCCGCGCGTGCAAAAATACCTCAACCTCTCTCTGCTGATCCTCTTCCCCATCGCATGGTTCGCCCCGCTGATGCGGGCAAGGCTGCTGCCGCTGTTCGGCACCTCGGAAATCTCGGTCATATCGGGGCTGCAAAGCCTGTGGGACAGCGACGTGGCCCTAGCCCTGCTGGTCACTTTCTTCGCCCTTTTCGCGCCCTACCTGAAAACCCTCGGCCTTGCGCTGCTGCACTTTGGCCTGCTGGACGCCCGTGTGAAGCCGGCGCTGAACATCATGGGTAAGCTGGCCATGGCCGATGTGTTCCTGATCGCCGTCTATATCACCGTGTCCAAGGGCATGGGCGTCGGGCGGCTGGAAACCGCGTGGGGGCTGTACCTCTTTTCCGCCTGCATCTTGATGTCCCTTGGCCTCAGCCTTTGGCCCAGTAAGGAAACCGTCGAACAATCCCCCGAACTCCGACAGGATTGATCTGGTTTTGGAAACAATCCGCGCCAAATCCGTGGCGCAGATCCACAAGCATTTTCTGCACGGGGCTGTTCCGGAAAAATCCGTCGCGGCCTCGCAACCGCCCCCCCTGCGCGCGACGGATCGTTGGCCTGCGCCGCGCCGCGGAAAGTCATGCCCCCGCGATCAAAGACCTGCCCGCAAGAAAATATCCCCGCGAAAGCGGTTGCGCGCGCCAAAATGGCGCGCGCCCAGCGGGGGTGGCGCGGGCGCCTTGCGCGCCCGCGCCACCCCCGCACCCCTCGGTCAAAGGACACCGCCCCAACCACACGCGCAGTGTTTTCCGATAGAATCCAATAGAAAATAAGCGCCACACGGGAACCTCTGCCAAGACCACTCCAAACCATTCGCAATTGACCACCACAGATGCTTGGGGCATCACTCGGCTCATGGCAAAAACACCCAGCTTCACCTGCACCGCTTGCGGCGCAAAACACAACAAATGGTCCGGGCGTTGCGACGCTTGCGGCGAATGGAACTCGATCATCGAGGAAAAGCCGCTTTCCGCTGGCCCTGCCTCGAAATCACTGGGGATGCGGCGCGGCCATCCCGTGCCGCTCACGAACCTCAGCACCGAGGAAACCCCGCCCCCGCGCACCCATTCGGGCATGGGGGAATTGGACCGCGTGCTGGGCGGCGGGCTGGTCCCTGCCTCGGCCATCCTTGTGGGCGGCGATCCGGGCATCGGCAAATCCACCCTGCTGTTGCAGGCCGCCGCGCGGTTTGCGCAGGCCGGGTTGAAAACCATCTATGTCTCGGGCGAGGAAGCCAGCGCACAGGTCCGCATGCGCGCGCAGCGCCTTGGGCTGGCCGACGCGCCGGTGCAGCTGGCGGCGGAAACGAACCTGCGCGACATCCTCACCACGTTGGAGGCTGAAAAACCCCGCCTTGCCATCATCGATTCGATCCAGACCATGTGGGCTGACAACGTGGACAGCGCCCCAGGATCGGTGTCACAGGTCCGCGCCGCCGCGCATGAGCTGACCACCTTCGCCAAGCGCAACGGCGTGTCGGTCATCCTTGTCGGTCATGTCACCAAGGACGGGCAGATCGCAGGCCCGCGCGTCGTTGAACACATGGTCGATACGGTTCTGTATTTCGAGGGCGAGCGCGGCCACCAGTTCCGCATCCTGCGCGCGGTGAAAAACCGTTTCGGCCCCGCGGATGAAATCGGCGTGTTCGAGATGACCGGCGGCGGGCTGGCCGAGGTGCTGAACCCCTCGGCCCTGTTCCTGTCCGAACGCGGGCAGCCCTCGCCCGGCTCGGTCGTTTTCTCAGGCATAGAGGGCACGCGCCCCGTGCTGGTGGAATTCCAGGCGCTGGTCGCCCCCTCGCCGCACAGCCAACCGCGCCGGTCCGTTGTGGGCTGGGATGGCGGGCGGCTGAACATGATATTGGCCGTGCTGGAGGCCCGCTGCGGCATCCCCTTCGCGGGGCTTGATGTTTACCTGAACGTCGCGGGCGGCATGAAGGTGAACGAGCCTGCCGCCGACCTGGCCGTAGCCGCCGCCCTGCTGTCCGCGCGCGAAGATGCCGCGCTGCCCGCCGAAACCGTGGTCTTTGGCGAAATCAGCCTGTCCGGTGCCCTGCGCCCTGTCGGCCAGACCGAGAACCGCCTGAAAGAGGCGCAAAAACTGGGCTTTTCCGCCGCCATCGCCCCATCCGGTGGCAAGACGGCGGAAAACGCGCCGAAGGGGATGCAGGTCAACCAGATGGGCGATCTGACCGCATTCGTGGGCGAGGTTTTCGGCGCGGGCTAGACGCCGCCGCGCCCATGAGGCATAGCTTGCACGACATGGCCGAAAGGCCACAAGCGTGGCAAAAGCTATGTTGCGGCGGTGAAATTCACGCCGCGTTAGCCCCGGAACGGGCATAGTATGCGCCAATCGCGCCCAGAACCGGAACCCGGAACAGGCGCATTGGCATCAAACGGACGGGCCACAGGGCCCTAAGACAGACAGGCCCGAACGGGCCACGGGACAGAACGGGACAGGCAAGAACCATGGAAGGTTTCACCATCATCGACGGCGTCGTGGGCGCTATCATCGTGATTTCGGCATTGCTGGCCTATTCGCGCGGCTTGGTGCGCGAAGGCTTGGCCATCGCAGGCTGGATCGTGGCAGGCGTTGTGGCCTTCTTGTTCGCACCGCAAGCGCAACCGCTGGTCAAGGAAATTCCCGCGGTTGGCGACATGATTTCCGACAGTTGCGAATTGTCGATCATCGCCGCCTTCGGGGCCGTGTTCGCCGTGGCGTTGGTCGTGGCCAGCTTCATCACGCCGCTGTTTTCCTCGCTGGTGCAACGCTCGGCGCTTGGCGGGCTGGACCAAGGGTTGGGTTTCCTGTTCGGCGTGCTGCGCGGGATCGTTTTGGTCGCCGTGGCCTTCTTTGTCTATGAAACCGTGATCACCTCGCAGAACATCCAGATGATCGACGATTCGCGCTCTGCCCGCGTGTTCGGCCGCATGACCGGACAGATCGAACAGCAAAACCCCGATCAGGCGCTTGGCTGGATCACCCGCCAATACGAGGAGCTGGTCGGCGTCTGCGAAGCGCCCGCAACACCCGCGCCCGCCTCGAACTAAGGCAAAACGCACCAGACCACAGCAAAAGCCCGGCAGCCTGACGATGGCGCGCCGGGCTTTTTGCTTTCGCGCGGCGCAAAACACTTCAAAGCAAAGAATATAGGTTGCGCAGAATAAAAAACGGTTGTCAGCGACGCAGGACATGCCGGCCCCGTGCGCGTGCAGCGGATGCAGGTGCAGACAGTCTGCGAACGACGCTGGCATATGTAGAATAGAGATTTCAGCGTTTCGGCACATTTCCACGTTGCGCTCATTGAAACCCGCCGATCCTGGTTCACGCCAGATCACATCTTTCGAAATATCTTTTTGAAAGGTCAGGTCACGATCATAGCATGATTTAGCGGTGTCGGTCGCAGCGAAACCGATGCCGACCGCACCCCTTAGGCTGTGGCCATGGGTCTGGCGACGAATTCTGAAGTCATGTGGAGCCTCTGGCAATCCTTGCATCAAGCTAGTGTTCGAACAGTCGCATCCATCAATCGGTGGCGCCGTTCCCTGCAATGTGCCCCAATACAGCAGCGGCGAGCAATCCGTTGCCAGAGAGATAGCCGCTGTCGCCGCTGCCGGACACGCCGCAGGCTGCGCCGCCACCTGCGTATAGATTGGGGATCGCCCTGCCTTCATGGGTCATGACCCTTGCCGCCCTGTCAACGCGCAAACCGCCCTGGGTGTGAAACAACGCCCCCGTAACTCGCACACCGCAGTAAGGCGGGGTGAGAACAGTCCGCCCAAAGCGGCGACCAAAACGGTCTGTGCCGTTTGACGGGATGCCGTCGATCGTTTTGCGCAATGTGTCGGCGGGCACACCAATAGCACTGGCCAGCTCTTCGGGTGTTTCGGCCGTCTTTATCGCGCCCTGTGCCTCGGCGCGTTTGAAATCTTCAAATTGCCGTGCAATGCCTGCGATCCGCTCATCGAAAACCGCAAAGGCCTCGCCACCCTGTTGCGACAGCACTGCGCGGGCAGCCTCGGAATAGCCCTGCGCCTCGTTCCAGAAACGGTTGCCTGCGCGGTTCACCTGCACGCCGCCTTCCGTGATCGTGGCCCATGTGATGAGGATGCCATGAGGATGCGCCACGTTGCCGTGGCCTTGATAGGCGCCCAGATGCTCCGTTTGTGCGCCGATCTGATCGGCCCAGAGCACGGCCTCACCTCGGTTGCCGTCATGGCCGAACCAAAGGCCTCCTTCGATCTCGGGCATATGGCGGGCCACTAGCGTACGGTTGCCGCCAAAGCCGTTGCAGGCCAGGATCAGGCGCTTGCAACCAATCGTTTCCACCCCGCCATCGGGGCGACGCGCGGCAACGCCATGCACGAGGCCGCCTTCAAAAAAGAGCGTCTCGGCGCGCCGCTCGCAGATGATGTCAATGCCCGCGCGCTCGGCGGTGCTGCGCAGCGCGTCGATCAGCTCAGCGCCTGCGCGCGTCGGCAGCCCGTGCATCCGGCGGCTCGAATGGCCTGGATAATCAAAATCATCGACGACAGAGAAGGACAGCCCCTGCGCCTCAGTCAGCCAGTCGATCACAAGTGCAGCATTTTCTGCCATGAGATCCACCAACGCCTGATCGTTCTCGCCATGGGCCTTGGCTTGAATGTCGGCTGCGAAGGCCTCGGCACTGTCTTCGATGCCGGCAGTTTTCTGTAGCTTCGTGCCCGCCGCGGGGATCAGTCCTGCCGAAAGCGCCGCTGAGCCTGAGGGGACGGCATCGGCCTCAATCACCAAGATCTCTTCGCCTTTCTCCTTTGCCGAGAGCGCCGCGATCAGCCCGCAAGCGCCCGCCCCGATGATGAGGCATTCCACCTCAAGGTCGAAGGCCGCAGGCGGGGCTTTAACTGTCGGTGCCGTCATAGCGTGCGCCTTTTTTGAGCATCTCATCGGTTCCGATCACGCCGTTGAGCCCGCCGAAATCAAACATGCGGTCTGCGAAAGGTTTGTTGGAACCGTTCTTCGCAAGGCTCTCATAGTAGTCCTGCGCGGTGTGCGCGAGGGCGCGGACTATGCCGCCCGGGAAAATGACGATAGAGAAGCCAAGCCCCTCAAGGTCATCCGCGCCCGTGATCGGCGTTGCCCCGCCTTCTACCATATTGGCCAGAAGCGGCACGCGCGCGGCAAAGCGCGATGCGATCTGTTCCAGCTGCTCGCGGTTTTGCGGCGCTTCGATAAAGAGCACATCGGCACCGGCCTCCAGATAGGCCCCGGCGCGGTCTTCAGCGGCGGCAAAGCCTTCCACGGCAATCGCATCGGTGCGGGCGATGATGAGAGTCTCTTCCGAGACACGAGCCTCGGCCATCGCGGCGATCTTGCCAACCATTTCAGAGGCAGGAATGAGCGATTTATCCGCCAGATGACCGCAGCGCTTCGGGTAGGTCTGATCTTCCATCTGAAGCGCCGATGCGCCAGCGCGCTCGTAAAGCCGCATCGTGCGCTGCGCATTGAGCGCATTGCCAAAGCCGGTATCGGCATCAATGATCACAGGCAGCGATGTGCGGTCTGCAATCAGCGTCATCGTATCAGCCATTTCAGAGGCGGTCGTGAGGCCTATATCAGGACGGCCAAGCCGCGTATAAGCGACGGCCGCGCCGCTGAGGTAGAGCGCTTCAAAGCCCGCCGCCTCGGCAAGCGAAGCTGTCAGCCCATCATATACGCCAGGGGCAACGACAATCTCTTTGTTCTGCAGGCGTGCCTTGAGGCTCATGATGCGCCCTCGATCAGGGCCAGCGCCTCGGCGCAGCTCATCTGGTGAGTCACCGTGCCAAGCGATAGGAGCGTGGCATCATGCACCTCTTGTTTGAACGCGGCGCAGCCATCGGTAAGCATCACGGTTTCGATGTTGCGCAAATGCGCATCGCGCAGGGTTGAGGCAACGCCGCCGTTGGTGACAATGCCGCCCACGATAAGGTGGTCAATCCCAACTGCGCGCATGAGATATTCCAGCCGCGTCTGATAGAAGGCCGAATAGGCCACCTTTTCGATCACGAAATCCGCAGGTTGCAGCGCATCCACAAGCGTATGGCCAAAGCTGCCCGGCGCAAAATCGCCTTTGCCAAGGAAGGGACGCAGCTCTTTTAGGTGCGGCGCGATCAGCGGCTCGCCGTCCTTATCGGGCACAAGCGTGAACTGCGCCGAGAAATAGCGCCCGCCCTTGGCCTGAAGCGCCCGCGCCAGCGGCGCGATGCGCTCTGGCAGCGCAGCGATGCTTGCCGCCGTTTGCCCCGCGCGGCCATAGGCGCCCTCGGGGTGGATGAAATCATTTTGCAGATCAATCGTCAAAAGCGCGGTGCGCGCGAGATCCCATGTGCTTGGATTGCTCATGATGCGTCCTCCAAGGGTTCGATGATGGTATTGCCAAAGCGGTCGACGCGGCCTTGCAAGTCAGGCTCGATAAGTACGGTCGTATCAGGCTGCGTCAGGATCGCAGGGCCTTTGATCACGGTGCCCACAGGCAGCGCGAGGCGGTCATAGATCGCCGTGTTGTGCCAGCCGTCGCCGAAATGCACTTGCCGCTGGGCGATGGGCTCTGCCGAGCCTTCGCCAGACGGGGCCAGGGCGCTCAGATCAAATTTCGGGCGCTTTCCCGTCACAGCGCTGCGCAGATTGAGAATGCGCCGCACCCCATTTTGCAAGAGCCTGCCAAATGTCGCGCTATAGGCGGCATCAAATGCCTCTTCGATCTCGGCGTTCGTAGGCGCGCTTACCTTGCCGCCTGTTGTTTTCACAGTCAGCGGAACTGAAACAGTATGCGTCTGCCCGATGTATGCCATGTCGAGTTCAAAGCTCAGCTCACGCGCTTCAAAGGTCGTGCGCGCGGCATCCAGCAGTGCCATGCCTTGATCGGCATGATCTTGCATGAACCCGCCCAGCGCGGCCTTATCAAGCGTATCGACAAGCGAGTTGATCGTTTGCACGAAATCCTGCCGCATATCTGCAATCACGCAGCCCATCGCCGATGTGACGCCCGGATAGCGCGGCACGATGGCCCGCGCGATGCCCACTTCGGCCAGCATTGCCCCCGCATGGAGCGCGCCGCCGCCACCAAAAGGCATGAAGGCAAAGCGCTTTGGGTCAAACCCGCGCTCGATGCTGACAAGGCGGATCGCACCGGCCATGCGGCTGTTGGCGACCTTGAGGATGGCCTCGGCAGCTTCAACCGTCGAAAGGCCGAGCGGCGCGCCAACATGCGCATCAATCGCCCGACCCGCAGCTTCCACATCAAGCCGGTCAAGCTTGCCTCCGATCGGGTTTTCCGGGTCGATCCGCCCCAGTACCACATTGGCATCCGTCACAGTCGGGCGCGTGTTGCCAAGGCCATAGGCCACGGGTCCCGGGTTGCTGCCCGCGCTTTCGGGGCCGATATTCAATAACCCACCCTTATCGACCCAGGCGATGGAACCGCCGCCCGCGCCGATGGTCGTGATCTCGATCATCGGGTTGCGCACGACCATGCCAAAATCAATCGAGGTCTGCGGCGACAGCATCGACTGCCCCTCAGCAATCAGAGAGACATCAAAACTCGTGCCGCCCATATCGCCCGTGATGATATTCTCAAACCCCGCTGACTGCGCAATATAGCCCGCGGCGATCACACCCGCCGCAGGGCCGGAAAGCGCCGTGCGCACAGGCAGGCGGCAGGCGGTATCCACCGCCATCACCCCGCCATTGGATTGCACGATCATGAACTCGCCATCGAACCCGCCCGCCTTCAGCGCGTTCTCAAGCCGACCCAGATAGCCGGAAACCTCGGGCTGCAAATAGGCGTTGAGCGCCGTGGTCGAGAATCGCTCAAACTCGCGAATTTCCGGCAAAATCTCGGAAGAGGCCGAGACATGCCCATTGTGCCAAATCTCGCGCAGCACGGCGACGGCGGCATCTTCGTTGGCCGTGTTGGCATAGGAATTGGCAAAGAGGATTGCCACAGCCTCGCAGCCATTGGCTTGCAGCTCCTTGGCCGCGGCGCGCACGGCATCAAGGTCAACAGGCGTGCGCACCGTGCCATCCGCCAGCGTACGCTCGGGCACTTCAAGGCGATTGCGGCGGTCCACAACAGGTTCGAAATCCCCGCGCAGGCCCCATGTGCGTGGCCGGTCGCGGCGGCGCATTTCCAGCACATCGCGCAGGCCTGCGGTGCAGATCACGCCGGTCTTCGCGCCCTTACGCTCCAACAGCGCGTTCGTGCCCGCTGTCGTCCCATGCACAACCACGGCAATCTCCGAGAGGTCATCCACCTCGCGGCCAATCCCATCCAGAAAGCCACCCGATTGGTCGGGTCGCGTTGTGGGAACCTTGGCAACACTTGCCGTGCCTTCTGCCTCGTTCAAAACGAAGACATCTGTAAACGTGCCGCCGACATCGACACCAATCATTCGGCTGCTCATGCTGTGCCCTCCCGCCAATCCGTGCCGTAGGCGTCGTCCGCCTCGGCTTCGCTTACAAGCCCGCGCGCCACATCGCGCGCCACGGCCTCCGGGCTGCGCTCGGCGGGCTTGCCGTATCCACCGCCACCCGGCGTTTCAAGGCGCACAGCCTGGCCCGCTTTGAGCTTGATGCCTCGCATCTTCGAGGCAAGGGGCGGGCTGTGCCAGCCGTCATCCTGCTCATATTGAAACGCGTTGAGCGCCGCATCGCCGCCGCCCGCGATACCCTTGGGCGCAAAGCGCCCGCGCTCGCCAAAGAGGAAGGCCTCGGCCCCGTTCTCTTCCAGAACTTCGATCTCATAGACCGCGCCCACGCCGCCTCTGTGCGCGCCTGCGCCTGCGCTGTCGGGCCTCAAAGCCCAAGTTCGGAACATCACAGGATAGGCCGCCTCCAAAATCTCCATGGGTGGGATCGTCGCTGTCGAAATGGGCGCATTGCCGTGGTTGAGCCCGTCTGTCTCGATCGAGCCGCCATGCCCGCCGCCATAGAAGCTGAACATCACCCATGGCTGCCCGTTCTTGCGCTTGCCCGCGATGGAAAGCGCATTGATCGTCCCATAAGCATTGGCGACAACGCGCTCGGGCGCGGCCTGCACAAAGGCCGAGAAGACCACGTCAATCATCCTGAGGATCGTCTCGGTATAGCCGCCCGTGGGCGCGGGGAACTGCGCCGCCAGAAGGCTGCCTTCAGGCACGATCACGTCAATGGGGCGCATCACGCCTGCATTGGCTGGCAAGGCAGGAAAGACATGTTTGATCGCCACATAGGCTGTGGCCACCGTCGTCGGCAGGGCGATATTCACAGGCCCCGCGCATTGCGGCGAGGAGCCTGTGAAATCAAGCACCATCTCATCGTCTTTGATCTCAAGCGCGATTTTGATCTTGAGGGGCTCATCTGTAATTCCGTCGTTATCAAGGTAGTCCTCCGCCTCCCAACGGCCATCGGGCAGATCGGTCAGTTCCGAGCGCATGAGCGCCTCGGCGCGGTGGCCCAGAGCCTCAAGCGCGGCGGTGATCGTCTCGGCGCCATACTCATCCAATAGCTCGTCCATCCGCTTGACGCCCAGATCAAGCGCGCCGAGCTGGCCATTAAGATCGCCCATCGCCGATTGCGGCAGGCGGGTGTTGCGCAAAAGAATGTCGATGATGTCCTGATTGATCTCGCCTTTGCGGGCCAGCTTCACAGGCGGCAGGTTGAACGCCTCTTGGAAGACATCCGTCGCCGCTGGATTGTAATTGCCCGGAACAGCGCCGCCCACATCATGCCAATGACCCACAGAGGCGAGATAGCAAAAAAGCTTCCCATCGCGGAAATAGGGCCGCACAAGGCGCATGTCCGACAGATGCGTGCCGCCGATATGGGCATCGTTGAAGATGTAGATATCGCCATCTTCCAGATCGCCGTCCTTGGCCGCCTTGTCGATCACGGCCTTCACCGCAAAGGACATCACGCCCACAAAGATCGGCAGGCCTGATTTACCCTGCACCAGCGTGTCGCCCGATACGGCATGATACAGGCCATGGCTTGCATCATGCGCCTCGGCGATGATCGGGTTGAAGGCCGCGCGAAAGAGCGTGGCGTCCATCTCGTCGGCAATCTGCTCCATCCGCCCCGAAAGGACCGAAAGCGTAATAGGATCAATCTCGCTCATGAATTTGCCCTCACTTCGGCCATATCGTTCCACACATCCTGCTTGGTGATCTTCCCGCCCGTGACCTCGAAACGGTCGATAAAGCGGATGCCTTCGAAGGTGCTGTCATCGTGGTACTCGCCTTGCAGCGTGCCGCGGCAATAGACGATGGCGGCGTCGCCCGCGCCCTGCATTGCGTCAAAGCCTTCATAGGTTTTGGTGACAAATTTGTAGCGCGGCCTTGACCATTCGATCAGTTCTTCAAGCGTGTGCATCGACGCTGTTCCGGGGAAGGTCATGGTAAAGCCGTCGCCCAGCATGACGCGCGCTTTTTCCAGCTCGCGCGCCTCCATCGCAGCAAGGTAATCCATCACGACCTGCGCAGGGTCTGGTCGCGCGGGCGCGGGGCTGCGCCGCGTGCGGCCACGGTAATAATTGTCTGCTGGCATATCGTGGATCATCACCGTCACAAGCTCTGGCGCGGCTGGCACGACGAATCGCACAGCATCTGTCAGCGATTCGCCAAGGCGTTCTTTTTCAACGGAATTATAACCCTCAAGAACATGCAGTTCGACTATCGGCATCGCTTTCTCCCCCCTGTTCGATTTGTATTATCTGTAATGCATATGTTGTATCTTACCAGAAAAAAATTATGCATATTTAGAATACTAATACTTGCTTTTGAAAGGAACACATTTATCCTCGACTTCGGAAAAACGGGGGAATCACGCTTGCGGACTGAAGCTGTTCAGATGCTGCCAGAGGGGGCCAAGGCGCGGCGCGTCTACCTCTCTCTGCGCGACCAGATCACGGGCGGCGATCTGCGCGATGGCGAGACATTGCCAAGCGAACAAAAGCTTGCGGAAACCTTCGGGGTAAGCCGCGTGACCGTGCGCCGCGCGTTGGATGCTCTGGCGCAAGGCGGCCTCATCGAGCGGCGCGCGGGCAGTGGCACGAAGGTGCGTGCGCTGTCCACCGGCGGACAGCGCGCGGCGATGAACTTCAACACGCTCATGCCGCAGCTTGTCGAGATGGGCCAGCAAACAACCGCGCGACTTCTGTCGTTCTCCTATGGCAGCGCGCCTGATTTCGTATCCTCGGCGATGGGGCTCGGCACCGAAAGCAAAGTCCAGATCGCAATGCGCGTGCGGTTGGCTGATGATGTGCCTTTCTCGCACCTGACAACCTACGTTCCCGCGCAGATCGCGCAGAACTACTCTGAGAATGACCTTGCCACCACGCCGCTCTTCAAGCTCCTGGAACGCAGCGGCGTGCAGATCGAAGAGGCGCATCAATCGGTGGGCGCGACGCTCGCAGGCCCCGATGTGGCCGAGGCTCTTGAGGTGGATGTCGGCTCGGCGCTCCTCTCGTTGCGCCGCGTGGTGCGCGATGTCGAGGGAAATGGCGTCGAATACCTCTCGGGGCTCTATCGCCCCGATATGTTCCGCCTTGAAATGCCGCTCACACGCGTGGGCCAAGGTGCTGCGCGCCATTGGGAGCCAGCCATCGGCCAAAGCGAGGGAGAAGGCTGATGCGCACGCCGCAGACCATGCTGGACAAGCTTTGGGCCGCGCATGAGGTGCTCCAGCGCGCAGATGGCGTTTCGCTCCTCTGGGTCGATCGGCATCTGGTGCACGAAGGCTCCCATCACGCCTTTGCCAAGATCAAAGAGCGCGGCCTGCCCGTGGCCGAGCCATCGCTTACCTTCGCCGTGGTCGATCACTATGCGCCGACGCGCGGGCGCACCAAAATCGCCGATCCTCAGATAGCGCGCATGATCGACACGCTGCGCAACAATGCCGCCGCGCACAGCCTGCGCCTTTATGATCTGCTGGATCCGCACCAAGGCATCGTGCATGTCGTCGGTCCAGAAGAAGGCATCACATTGCCAGGCCTTCTTATCAACTGCGGCGATAGCCATACGTCAACGCATGGTGCATTCGGCGCGCTGGCCTTCGGCATCGGTGCGACCGAAGTCGCCCATGTCCTGGCGACGCAGACAGTCTGGCAACGCAAGCCCAAATCCATGCGCATCACCGTCAACGGCACTCTGGCGCAAGGCGTCACGGCCAAGGACATCGCGCTTGGCTGGATCGCCAAGCTGGGCACAGATGGCGCGCAGGGCCACGCAGTAGAATACGCGGGCAGCGCAATCAGGGGCCTGTCGATGGAAGGCCGCATGACGCTTTGCAATCTCTCCATCGAAGGTGGCGCGCGCTTTGGCATGATCGCGCCCGACAAGACGACCTTTGCCTATCTCGAAGGCCGCCGCTTTGCGCCCAAAGGCGCGGCATGGCAAAGCGCCTGCGCCGATTGGGCCACGCTGGCCAGTGACGGGGGCGCAAGCTTTGACCGCGAGGTGACGCTTGATGCCGCCGAGATCGCGCCCACCGTCACATGGGGCACAAGCCCCGAGCAGGCCCTGCCCATCAGTGCCACGATCCCTGATCCTGCCGATGTGCCCGCCGCAAAAGCCGAGGCCGCCCGCGCGGCGCTCGATTACATGGGCCTCAAGGCGGGGCAAAAGCTCGAAGGCATGCCAGTGGATCAAGTCTTCATCGGCTCCTGCACCAACGGGCGCATCGAAGATTTGCGCGCTGCTGCGGCTGTTCTGCAGGGGCGCAAAGCCAAAGTTCCGGGCCTCATTTCGCCCGGTTCGGCGCAGGTCAAAGCGCAGGCCGAGGCCGAGGGGCTTGACCGGATATTCACCGAGGCAGGCCTTGAATGGGTCGCCTCTGGCTGCTCCATGTGCGTTGGCATGAACGGCGATCTTGTGGGCGAGGGCAAGCGCTGCGCCTCCTCCACCAACCGCAATTTCAAAGGCCGCCAAGGACGCGGCGCCCGCACGCATCTCATGAGCCCTGCCATGGTCGCAGCCGCCGCAGTCACAGGTGCGCTTACCGATGTGCGCACCCTCCTTGAAGGGCGGGCAGCCTGATGGCGGGGTGGAGCACACATACGGGCAAGGCGATCAGCCTGCCATTGGCCAATATCGACACCGATCAGCTTATCCCGGCGCGCTTCATGTCTGTGCCACGCTCGGAAGGCTATGGTCCGTACCTCTTGCACGACATGCGCCGCGATGAGGCGGGCCAATTGCGCGCAGATTTCCCGCTCAATGGCCACCCTGAGACCAGTGTGATCCTCGCAGGGCGCAATTTCGGCAGTGGCTCCTCGCGCGAGGCGGCGGTCTATGCGCTTGTCGATGCCGGCATCCGCACGGTCATCGCGCCCAGCTTCGGCGATATCTTCGCCTCGAATGCTGTCAACAACGGCCTTCTGCCGGCAAGGGTCGACGAAGAGACTTGGAAAATCTTACAGGCGACAACGAAGGACGCCCCACAAGGCATCACCGTCGATATCAAAGCTCGAAGCCTGACGCTTGGCGCCGTTACAGCCGCCTTCGCGCTGGATGAAAGCTGGGCAACGAAGCTTATCAACGGCTGGGATGATATTGATCTCACACGCAATCATGGCGCGGCTATCGCCGCGTTCAAACGCACTCGCAGTCAAACCGTCGCCTGGGCATGGCCCGCAGCGACGGATTGAAAAGGGCCGCGGCACGCAGAAGCTACGGCCAGAACAAGGCCGGACAAAGGGGGCAAAAGCCCCGAAACAGTGGAGGACGACAAGATGAAGATGAAACTACTGGGAAGCCTGCTTGCAGGGGCCACGCTCGTTGCAGGCACGCTCAAAGCCGAAGAAACCATCTCGGCGGTGCATGCTTTCCCCGAAACGCTGATCTACACGAAAAGCTTCCTGAGCTTTGTCGATAAGGTCAACGCGGCGGGCAAAGGCGTGATCCAGATTGATGTGCGCGGCGGCCCCGAGGCCATCGGCATGTTCCAACAGCCCGATGCCGTGCGCGATGGGATCGTTGATATGGTCTATACGCCCGGTTCCTTCTACGGCGGCGCGCTGCCCGAAAAAGATGCCATGGTGGCGTCCAACCTCACAGCGGTTGAAACCCGCGCGAACGGCGGTATCGCTCTGATCGACCAGATCCACCAAGAGAAGATGGGCCTCAAGTATCTCGGCTGGTTCGACAGCGGCGTGTGCTACAACCTGTGGACACGCGACGAGCCCAAGTTTGATGCCGAGGGCAACCTTGAGGTTGAAGGCCTCAAGCTGCGCGGCAATAACGTTTATAACGCCTTCTTCAGCAACTACCTCGGCGCGCAGGTGATCGACCTGCCGACAGGCGAGGTTTACTCGGCGCTTCAGCGCGGCGTTGTGGATGCGACCGGCTGGACGCAGATCGGCCTTATTGATCTCAAGTGGAACGAGTTCCTCAACTACCGTATCGAGCCGTGCTTCTTCTCGACAGACCTTGGTGTGATCGTGAACAACGAAAAGTGGAACTCGCTTTCGGATGAAGCCAGGAAAATCCTTCAGGATGTGGCCATCCAGCACGAGAAAGACAGTATTGAAGCGCTCCGTGCCAAGCGTGATGAAGACTTCGCCGCGCTCGAAGCAGCAGGCATGAAAGTCGTCTCGCTCGAAGGCGAAGCCAAGGCCAACTACCTCGCCGCCGCCCGTGAGAAAACATGGGGGCGCATGAAAGAGGTCATGGCGGGCCAGCCCGGTGGCACAGGCAACTATGATCGCCTGATCGAACTCTTCTATGATTTCGATGCAGCGAAATAAGTCCATTCGCAGGCCCGCCCTTTTGCGGCGGGCCTGCCTTTTTTGGCGGAGGCCGAGATGCTGACCAAGATTTACCAAACGCTGCTCTACGGCATGGCCACGATCTCTGGCCTCATTCTTGTGTGGATCATGGTCTCTGTCATCGCCTCGGTTGTCATGCGCAACCTTGGCCTGCAGCCCTTCGCATGGCTTTTCACATCTGCCGAATACGGCCTTCTTTACATGACAATGCTGGGCGCGCCTTGGCTGGTGCGCGAAAAGGGCCATGTGCATATCGAACTGCTCACCGCCCACTTGCCCGATGGCCCTCGCCATTTTCTGAGCCGCGCTGTGGCTGCAGCCTGCGTGCTGGTCTGCGTCATACTCACATGGAAGGGTATCGAACTGGTGATGAGCAATATCGCGCGGGGCGATTTTGATACGCGCGCCTATTACTACCCGCGCTGGCTTCTCACTATCGCCTTTCCGCTCTCATTCGGCCTCATGACTATTGAATTCTCCCGCTTTGTATTTGGCTCTGAACTGATGCACAGCGGCGAAGCAGGGATACACGAATAATGGAATGGTTCGAGGCGCTGGCCCTTCTTCTGGGCACAATCGTTTTCCTCATGGCTATTGGCATGCCGATCGCTCTGGCTTTCCTTGCCGCCAATATCATCGGCGCATGGTTCTTCATGGGCGGAGAGCGCGGCGTGATGCAGCTTCTCAACAATGGCCTCGGCTCACTCACCAAATACGCGCTCATGCCGATCCCGCTTTTCCTTTTGATGGGCGAGATTTTCTTTCACACAGGGCTTGGCGGGCGCATGTTCAGCGCAATTGACAAGCTCCTCGGCCGCCTGCCGGGTCGGCTCAGCTACGTTACGATTTTGGGCGGCACGGCGTTTTCGACGCTCTCAGGTTCCTCTATGGGGTCCACCGCGCTCCTCGGCTCTCTCATGGTCCCCGAAATGAGCCGCAGGGGTTACAAATCGCACATGAGCATCGGCCCCATCCTTGGCACGGGCGGCCTTGCGATCATCATTCCACCCTCGGCTTTGGCGGTGCTCCTTGCCACGCTGGCGCAGATCGACGTGGCCGCGCTTCTCATTGCAGGCGTGATCCCCGGCCTCATCCTCGCTGGTCTCTACATCGCCACGATCTGGCTCCAAACCAAGATCGACCCTGATGCCGCGCCGGCCTACGACGTCGAGCCAATGTCATTTCCAGCAAAGTTCGGGCTTCTCCTGCGCGAGGTTGTGCCCATGGTCAGCGTGATTGTCATCATCATCGCGTTGATGATCCAGGGGTTTGTGACACCCTCCGAGGCCGCCGCCTTCGGCGCGCTGGGCGTGCTTATCCTCGCCGCGATCTTCCGTTGCCTCACATGGGAGGCGATGAAAAAATCGGTCATCGGCGCGCTCAAAGTCACGCTCATGGCCTATCTGATCGTCTTCGGATCGGCCACGTTCAGCCAGCTTCTGGCCTTCTCGGGGGCCTCGCGCGGTCTGGTCAACTGGGCAACCAGCTTTGATCTCGCGCCCTTGGCAATGTTGATCGTGATGTTTGGGGTTTTGCTGCTTCTGGGCATGTTCATGGAACAGATCTCGATCATGCTGCTGACGGTGCCAATCTTCTTTCCACTTGCGCAAACGCTGGGCTTTGATCCGATCTGGTTTGCGCTCATCATGCTTCTGTCACTTGAGATCAGCTTTACAACGCCGCCCTTTGGATTATTGCTCTTTGTCATGAAAGGGGTGGCCCCCGCAGGAACGACGATGCGCGAGATATACTCGTCCGCCTTCCCGTTCATTTTCTGCTCGCTGTTCCTGGTGGCACTTTTGATCGTCTTTCCACAACTGGCCCTTTGGTTGCCATCACTTTGAACTCCAGCTCAGTGGATGCGAGTGACCACGTTTTTGCGGACACGCTGTAGTGAAAGATACCGCTGCGAGCGAAGCACTGGACAGCAGAAACCTACCGCGATCAGGCTTCTGTTCTGACAGGTTTCACCATTGAAGGCATGAACGACCGGTTTTCGGGGTGGTTTCAACAGGTCGACGCAACACTTTAATCTTTTTGGAAAGATGGAGTGCAAGTCATGAAGTATCGTCAACGTACGTTCTACACAGATAAGCAG
>JGI24025J20009_10001597_pt1 | contig 17022 bp, 12 predicted proteins | sample Cruoilmetagenom3_FD_20009 | JGI IMG/M metagenome (IMG submission 20009) | reverse complement strand
AAGAAAAAAATTACCACAGAGTGCACAGAGAATCTTTGCTAAAAAAGAACAAAAACTCTGTGCTCTCCTTTCTACCTGTCCATACGGATGCCGTGCATCGGTAGACAGGCAAACTCAAGATCTATTCAATCTCAACTATTCTAAACAAATACAAATAGCTCAACCATTTGAGCACACAGAGGATAAATAAATATTGTTTCTCCGTGTCCTCTGTGGTATAGTTTCCTATGCAATCAAGAAAAAATTTCGTTGCCACAGATTACATTCACCCCGTTAGATAATTTCATATCTAACGGGGCAAGGATTTTCTAAAAGTTTTTATGTCATTAGGTGCAAAGAGTATAGCGCTCATGGGTTGCCGTGATTGGGCGGTAGATATTGTTCTGGATTTAGTACGCTGTCTCTGTAATATATTTCATAGTGAAGATGAGGTCCCGAGGTTATGCCACTTGACCCGACAAATGACACTATGTCCCCTTCATTTACTTTGTCTTTTTCTTTTACAGTTACAGTTGAATTGTGTCCATATACGATTTTATAGCCTTCTTTGTTACTTATCTCTAATACATTACCGAGCAGGGAATCTGTCCACACAGCGGTTACAACCCCACTGATGGTTGAAACTATGGGTGTACCAATGGGAGCGGCAATGTCTACCGCCTGGTGGTAAGGAAAAAATCCCTGACTGATCCATCCCTTTGTTGGCCAGATTGAAGGTATATCACCCTCTTGAATCTCACTCTTTGTGTAATTGGGTTGTGTGTCCTCTATGCCGAGAAGCGTTAATAATCGCTGGTTTTCATATACTACTCGATTCAGGTCCGCCGTGACCTTTTCTATTGTTTCCCTCTTCTCTTTTTCGAGAAGCGTAACGCGTTCTTCCAGTGTGAGTGCCCTTCTTGCGAGGCTATAAATAGACCAATACCTGTATCCCAGAAACGCCAGAAAGCCAATTGCTATAAATAACAGGGTTATAAGAAATATAGCGGCACTCTTCGAAATGACTATTCTTCTTACTTTCCCTTCCTTATCGGGGATGAGTATTAAAGATATTTTTTTTGACATATTTGGATTGAGATTGTTTTTTTGTAAGTGATAAAGGACATTTACCTCTTTACCAGCAGGTAGATGAGGTTTTTTATTATACACTAAACCGAGGAATTTGTCAAGAAAAAAATATATCAATCTACCGCAAAAATTTCCTCGATTGCATAGAAAAGTATTTTTGGCGCTCGGATATTCTCGTCACCCTACCTGTCTACCGGCAGGTAGAAAGGGTGACCGACCAGAGCTGGTTGGGTACTGTTTACAGTGCCGATATATTTTTTCTTGACAATGTGGCAGAACTGTGGTATAATATTTACAATTTTCGTGTGAGTATATTTATCCCGCAGTTGTGAGCCAAGGCATAGAGATGTCGGTAGACCTTTTGCAATAGAGCGAAGCGACTTACTCGGTGTCTGAGTTTTCCACAATAACACATATTTAAAAAGGGGGTATCGTGAAAAGGTTGCTTGTTATCTTGATGCTTATCTCCGCGGTGTTTGCCTATGCACAGCAGGAGATAACACTGGTGGACGAGATGTTTGAGGCGGGAGAGTTCAGGGATATAGTAATTTGTGGCAATTATCTACTTACGCCAAATATAAAAGGACTCGCCATATACGATATATCAAATCCCTCATCCCCAGTCCATATAAATACCATAAATACCCCGGGGCGTGCCGAAAATCTGGTAGCGAAGGATAACTATCTCTATCTATTTGATGTTGGCAATGGGATAATACTGTTTGATATAACAGACCCCTCTTCTCCATCTATCCTCGATACATTTCATTTCTATAATGGAATGTATCTGTATTACCCTCACCACACGGTGGAGATTTACGGTAATATGCTCTACTACCCGGATTATGTGAATTACAATGCGTATCTTAAGGTTCTTGATATCACCAATCCCCTTAGTCCTGTTCCAAGAGATAGTATTCAGATTTCTAACTATTCCTATGACCTTCAAGTAAACTATCCGTACTGTTATATGACCGACAACACTCAAAGCATATATATTCTTAATTTGTCTGACCCTGATTCTATTTGTGTAGTAGATACCATTTCCCTTGGGGGCAGGGGCTACGGTATGGTAACAGTGGATAACTATCTTTATGTTGGAACTGATTATTCCTACGGTGTAGAGGTTTTTGACATCACAAATCCGGTGTCTCCCGATAGTGCTGGATACTTTCTCGATGAATGGTACGCCTACTATTCTTTAGTTGAGGAAAACAGTGTGCTTTATGGCTACCGTCACGGCGGCAGGCTTGCGATATTTGATATATCAAATCCTACCGAAATAGACACCGTTGGACTTGCTCCTTTTTCGTATGGTGGGGGTGGGGGTTGTATGTTCGGGGAAGACACCCTCCTTGCTATGACAGCCAGCCGTTCTACAGCTTCAGGAAATTACTATGGAATGGGCATTATGGGAATTTCTGACCCAATTTCTCCCAATAATCTCTCGTACACCATTACCGATAAGGGACCCATTCAATTTGTAAAAACCACGGGAAATAATTTGATTATGGCAAATCCTGGAGAGATATATTGTTACGGTATACAAAATCCCGCATCTCCATATCTTCTCTCAGATTATAATCCTTCTCCTTGCAATGTCTATAAGCTGGCAGTTGATTCAAACTATGTATATTATGCGAGCTCCTGGCATTACAGCCTGGGGGCACTCAGCCTGCCTGGCCTCTCTCCTGCAGGTTCATTTTCAACACAACAGTATCTCTTTGATATTGTTGCCTCAAATGGGTATGTCTATGGGGTAAGGGATACCCTCAGGGTGTTTCAGGTGATAGATGACAGCCTTCAGCAGTTAGGGGTCTATCAAGATTGTGTAAACACGATACATCTCTTTGTCAGAGATACCCTCCTCTTTTTCTATGACTATGACTCGGCATTGTTTAAAATATTAAATGTGTCCAACCCGTCTTCTCCGACGCTTGCAGGGGGACTTAACCCGGAGAAAAATCTCTGGTACTCTCCAATTCTCGTGGATGGTGATTATGGATATTTCCTGTATGGAGATAGTCTCCTGGTTTATCATTTTGGAAGCAACTTTTCCTCTATGGATTTTGTTGGCTCTTTGTTTCTTGATAATTATGTAGAGGGTGGTGATATTGCGGTTCAGGATACATTTATGTATATCGCCGGAAACGAATATCTCACTATACTCAAAACCACAACCCCGGATTCGCCTATTCTGGTAGATAGGTATAACACATCGGGAATTCCTGAAGGGGTTGCTCCCTATGGAGATTATGTATATGTGGCTGATAACACATCTCTCGGAATATATCATTTTCAGGTTACGGGTATAGAAGAGGAACCCGCTGGGGGTGAAGGAGTCATAAACCTTGCCGTGACACCCAATCCCGCGATGGAATTCTTTACCATCTCGTATTCAATTCCCAGAAAAAGCAGGGTTAAGGTAGGTATCTATGACCTCACGGGCAGGCTCGTCAGGTCTTTCCCAATTAACCAATCAACCAATCAACTAATTAACCATATTATCTGGAAGGGTGAAGATGACAGGGGTAAAAAGGTCTCTCGGGGAGTATATTTCTGTTTGGTTGAAACGCAGCATTCGATAACGAGCCGCAAGGTAGTGCTGCTGAAGTAGAAAGGAGGAGCTATGAGAAAAGCTATACTGGTTCTGGGTCTTATAATACCGGTATTCTGTGCGGCGGGAATTCCCTTTGGTGTGGAGGGAGGGGCGGGCTTAGCCATACAGGAGAATAACAATGCCTTCTTTACCGATGGAAGTGCAATCCTCCACATCTACAGAAACTTCTATGCGAGGACAGAAGTAGCGAGTCTGAGTTTCCCCTCCGGTGGAACTATTATTTCCCTTGGCACGGGACAGGGTTTTGATGTAATGATGTTCTTGCCCGGCGCGGGTATTACACCATACGGGTTAAGCGGGCTGTATTTTATGTCCGGAGGAGGATTATCTACATTTAACCTGAAGCTCGGTGGCGGCGCAGAATTCAAACTTACAGGTTCCAAGATGGCTCCGTTTGTCGAGGCTACCATAGATATTTTATCTACAAGTATAAATAGTCACTCGCATTCAACCAATGTCATCACCATAAAAGGAGGAATAAGAATGAGGTAATTACCGGCAAAAGGTTTTTTAAGACAAAGAGAATAGAGAGCGGTATCTATTATTGATAAAAGAGTACAGTGATAAATGTGAGCTTTTAGAAGAATTATTAGGACGGACACTGAAGCCAAAAGCGGTCAGAAGATCCAAAAGGAATAAATAAATGGTCGCTGTCCCTATTATCCTAGGAGCAAGGAAAAAGGTAAAAGGACATATGATTTTTGCACTGTTAATACTCATAAGTCAGCTGAGTCAGCCCACCGATTCCGTTGTTGAGTATAAGTATACAATGCACAGCGGCAGCACACTGAGTGAGATACTTGAAAACAGCGGGTTGGGCAGGCAGTCTTATGTGAGGCTGATATCCATTCTTGAAGACAGTATGAATGTGAGGAAATGCTATCCCGGAGATGAGATAAATATAAAGAGAGTCGGCGACAGATTAGTGGAGTTTGAGTTTGTTGGAAAGGGTGGGGACTTTAAGGTAGACAGCCTGTATAATTTCAAAAAACGGGTGGAGAAACTCGTGCTCTCACTTATCAGGGGGTCTATAAACGGAGGGTCCCTGTGGGATGCAATGATAGAGAACGGGGGTTCACCAAATCTCATTTATAGATTTGCTGACGAGATATTTACTTGGGATATAGATTTCAATACAGAGACACGGGTTGGGGATGAGTTCGTAATAGTTGTATACAAAAAGTATGCGGGAGAAAAATTCCTCTCTTATGGAGATATACTGTATGCATCCTATAAGAGAAAGAAGAAAAATTTGGAGGCATTTTATTACATACCCCGGGGGAGAAGGCACGACTATTACGACCCAAAGGGAAGGTCTCTCCAGAGGGTATTTCTGAGAGCTCCCCTGTCCTATAAGAGAATAAGTTCGAAATTCACCAAATCCAGGTTGCATCCGATTTTGCATATCAGAAGACCCCACTACGGTGTGGATTATGCAGCCCCAATAGGTACACCTGTAAGAACTATCGGTGATGGCAAGATAACCTTCAGAGGGTGGAATGGTGGATACGGGAATCAGGTGATTATCCAGCACGGCTCTCGTTACAAGACTTACTATGGACACCTTTCAAGATTTGCAAGGGGAATAAAAAGGGGGAAATATGTAAAACAGGGAGATGTGATTGGATATGTTGGTTCGACCGGACTTTCTACGGGTCCCCACCTGGATTTCAGGATTAAAAAGAATGGAAGGTGGATAAATCCCCAGAAACTCGACCCTCCCTCCAGGAGGGCACCCATCTCGAAAGAAGAGATGGAGAATTTTGAAAAATATAAAGGGCAAATTTTATCCCTCCGGAGAGATCTTGGGGCGTCCAGGAATCTCTCAATAATGATGGGAATAAGAAATGCCCTTATAGAATCACCGCTAAAATAATCTTAAACTGCCATTTTCTTTGCCAACCTTGCTTTCTTTCTCGCCGCGGTATTTTTGTGAATAATTCTCTTCTTCGCCGCCCTATCAATTGCGGAGTATGTCTCTGAAAGTGCGGTAGCCTTTTCATCGGGGACGGCAGAGAGTGCAGCAGTTATCTTCTTCTTTAGGTGCCTTTTGTAACCCCTATTTCTCAATTTTCTCACCACATTCTGTCTTATTCTCTTTTTTGCCGAGCGACTGTGCGCCATTATCCCTCCGTATTATCAAGTCCGATACTTCAAAAGTTGAACACATTATAACACAAAATTCATTATATGTCAAGGAAAATTTTATCGGCACCGAAGACAGTGCCCAACCAAGCGCCAAAAACACCATCAAATAAGCTTTCCTATGCTGTCAAGGAAAAAATAACTTGACTTTTTGTAAAATATGTGGTAAAATATGAATCTAACAATGTATTTTAACTTGTTTCAAGCCCGATTAAAGGGAGGTTTTATGGGCAAAATAAGAGTGGGTATTATAGGCGTCGGCAACTGTGCTTCTTCGCTTGTCCAGGGTGTTCATTTTTATAGGAATACAAAAGATGAAAAGTCCATCCCCGGCATAATGCACACAAACTTTGGAGGTTATAGAATAAGCGATATAGAATTCTCCTGTGCATTTGATATTGATGTTAATAAGGTAAAGAAAGATCTCGCCGAGGCGATTTACACAAAACCCAACAATACATATAAATTCTGCGATGTCCCAAAACTTAATGTGCCCGTTCTGAGGGGAATGACACACGATGGAATTGGCAAGTATCTCGCCCCCATTATAAAGAAGGCTCCGGGCTCCACTGTTGATATAATCAGGGTTTTAAAGGAGACAAAGACTGATATGTGTATTAACTATTTACCCGTTGGAAGTGAGGAAGCGACAAAATGGTATGTGGAGCAGATTCTACAGGCAGGTGTGGGATTTATAAATTGTATACCCGTGTTTGTAGCTTCTCAGAAATACTGGAGTGACAAATTTAAGGGGTTTGGACTGCCAATTATAGGTGACGACATTAAATCGCAGGTCGGTGCAACTATAGTCCATCGGGTCCTTACGAACTTATTTAAGGATAGGGGTGTTAGGCTTGAACGCACATATCAGTTGAATGTTGGGGGAAATACCGACTTTCTCAATATGCTTGAAAGGGAGAGACTTGAATCCAAGAAGATTTCAAAGACACAGGCAGTAACATCGCAACTTCCATATAAACTTTCGGAAGGTAATGTGCATGTTGGCCCATCTGATTATGTTCCCTGGTTGAAAGACCGCAAATTTGCATTTATAAGACTCGAGGGAACCACCTTTGGCAATGTTCCCCTTACGGCAGAGCTTAAGCTTGAAGTGTGGGATTCTCCAAATTCTGCGGGAGTTGTTATAGACGCAATAAGAGCGCTCAAAATCGCCTTGGATGCGGGGCTCGCGGGAAGTATGATAGAACCGTCCTCATACTTTATGAAGTCTCCTCCCATACAATATACGGATGATGTGGCGAGAAATAAGTTGGAGGAGTTCATAAAGAAGTATGCAAAGACGGTTTCTGCTCACAAGTCCGTTAGCTAACGGAAAGGCTTAGCCTATGCCAGAATTTCTTGTTACATTCGAAGGAGTAGAGGGATGCGGTAAGAGTATACAAGCGAGGCTTTTATACGAGTACCTGCAGAGTAAAGGTATCTCCTCAATTCTCACAAGGGAACCGGGCGGGTCGGATATATCGGAGAGAATAAGGGACATACTTCTCGACCGCAGACACCTTGATATGGTTCCCTATACAGAGTTGTTTCTTTATCTCGCTTCGAGGGCACAACACACTCAGGAGGTTATAAAACCCGCCCTTGCCCAGGGGAAGGTTGTCATCTGCGATAGATATATAGATGCCTCTGTGGCATATCAGGGAGAGGGAAGGGGTATATCCAAAAACCTGATAAAGCAACTCAATAAAACTGCCACCGGTGGTTTATTGCCCAATTTGACTTTTCTCTTGGATATGGACACCGAGATTGCTCTGAAGAGAATAGAGAGAGAAGATAGGCTTGAGATGGAGGGTGTGGAGTTTCATAATCGCATCAGAAGTGGTTATCTTAAGCTGAACCGGGAAAATCCGGAAAGGATCGTGCTTCTGAACGGTATGAGAAGCATAAAGCAGATACATAATGAGATAAAGGATATATTTGAAGCGAGAATGATGAAATTAGAATAGCTTGCATCGATTTTTTTTATATTTTCCCACCTATGTACCTTGAATCTATTGCTATCTCCGGTTTTAAATCTTTTCCCCAGAAGACCATCATTAAACTTCATTCGGGAATAAATTGCATCATAGGGCCAAATGGATGCGGCAAATCCAACATCATAGATGCAATTAGGTGGGCACTGGGTGAAAGTAAAACTTCCCTCCTGCGCGCAAAGAGTATGGACGAGTTAATATTTCACGGGACAGAGAGGAAGCCCCAGAGGGGAATGGCAGAGGTATCGTTGACTTTTTTTAACGACGGTATGTTATCCACCTCATCGAGTGAGGTTGTTATCTCAAAAAGGCTGCACAGGTCAGGAGAAAATGAATGCACGATAAACGGCAAAAAAGTCCTTCAGAGGGATATTATAGACCTGTTTGAGGTGGCGAATCCCCGGGGTTACTCGATCCTCTCAAGGGAGGAAATAAATTCTGTCCTTTCTGGAGACCCGTACTACAGGAGAAGAACGGTAGAAGAGATCGCAGGTGTATCAACCTATAGAAACCATAAACTCAATACACTTACAAGACTCCAGCGTGTAAAAACCGATATAGAGAAGTTGGATAATTTGATAAGCGAGGTTTCTACAAGAGAAATAAAACTGCGGAGCGAAGCCAGAAGATCGGCGAAATACGAGAACCTGATGACAGAGATGGGTTATATGCGATGGATGCTTATGGAGAGTAAGAGAGCCCAGGTTGAAGAAAAATCAAAGCTCGTCTCCTCTTTCATCCTCGAGGAGAAAAATATAATAACCAGAATAAAGGAACTGGAAAAGTCTATTGCCTCTATCGTGGGTTGGAGAAAAGATGAGGTCAAGAGGGGGAGAGAAATAGGAAATAAGATCGTTATGCTGGAAAAGCGTGAATCGTCGTTAAGGGAGAAGAAAGAAAATCTCAGGGAGAAATTAGATGAGATTGTGAAGGAGAAGGAGAGGATAACGAATGAGTTGATAAAAGTCGGTAAGGCAAAGAGTGGTATAGAAGATAAATACAAGAAGACACTATCTCTTATTGAGACTGAAAAGAACAAATTGAATTTGTTACCCGGGGTAGACAGGTCGTTGCACGAGAGAAGGGAGAAAATTGTAAAGGAGATCGAAGCTCTGCAAAAGGATGAGACATCAATAAAGGAAAATCTCATAGTCACACGAACCGTGCTCGAGACCCACGGGAAGAGAAAGGAGAATATAAGTAACGAACTCGAGAGGGTAAAGGAGAAAAAAAGGAAAGCTGAAAGAAAATTGGAGGAGAAAAAGGAATCACACGAGAAGTTGCAACCTCCTTCACGGGATGTAAATAATTTGAGAGATTCTCTGAGGGTGCTCGAAGAGCAGAGGGCGCAATTGTTGACTTATGTGAAAGACGCAATTTCCGATGAGGGTTTTGTGAAACTCGGCAGTGTAATTAGCCCGAAAAAGGGAAAAGAGAAGGTTGTGTATGGCGCACTGGGGTCAATACTCTCCTGTATACTGGTGAATAGACTCGAGGATATCTATTTTTATGATGGTTTGAGAAGGAAATTCATTACCCCCGAACTGATACCCGAAGTTGACCCCGGCATGGATTACGAATGTCTCTCATCTTTTGTGGAGGTGGAGAATGGATATGAGCACATAACGCCAATCCTGCGTAAGTTTGTCGTAACTCCAGACATTAAATCCGCTATCGCCCTTCACGGGAAGGGTGTGGTCTCTCCAATCGTGACGCAGAACGGGGAGTTGTTGACTCGTCTCGGTATTTTGGAGGTTGGAGAACCCGAGATCAAACTTGGCAAAAGCAAGTTGGAGAAGGAATTGGCTGATATTGAGAGAGAAATAGAAGAGAGGCGAAATACATTAATTGAGATTCAGAACGAGAGAATAGGTTACGAGAGAAAAAGGACTTTATTGAGCATCGGGATAAAAAATCTCGAGAGGGAAATAAATGAAATGAACGAGACTATTGAAAGGCTTGAAAATGAACTAAAGAGGGATATTGAGCTTGATGTGGAGTCGGCGGAAGAGACGCTTCTACATTTAAGAGAACTCCTTGAGAAAAAGGACGGAGAGAAAAAAAGAATAGATGATGAGATCGGCGATGCGAACAGAATGATCGAAGAGAGGAGGAAAAAAGAGGGAGAAATTTCTACCCTCGAAAATGAATTGAAGTTTCTGAAGAAAGAGGTAGAGGGGTTTGATAAAAACCTCTCTGAGATGAGGCGAAACCTTTCTGGTATCATGGAGAAAGAGAGGGGATTAAAACAGAATCAGAATGAGATAGGCATCTCATATAAAAGAGTGACGGAAGAACTTGAGAATTTGAGGAAGGAGGCAGAGGAGGGTTCTGATGAAAAACCGCCCGAGGGTGTCATCGATTTTTTTGAACTTGAGACAGAGATTGAGAAAGCGAGACATTCGCTTGATTCGCTGAGGGAGAACCGTCACTCCCTTGAGCTTGAGATCGCCCGACTCGAATCCCGGGCTGCCGAACTGAAGAGTATGGGAGTGAAGAAACCCAACGAATCGTACCATATCGATAATGTGGAGGAGAGATTGAAAAATCATGAGAGAAGAATACAGTCAATGCAGCCGGTGAACCCCCTTGCTGTGAAAGAACATATAGAGATAAAAGAGAGATTGAAATTTCTCGAGGATGAAAGGGAAGACATACTGCGAACAAGAAACATCGTGGAGGAGACCATAAAACTATTGGATGAACAGGCCCGTAATAAGGTCAGAGATGCTATAGTGAAGATAAACGAAAGATTTGATGATATTTTTCGAACACTTTTTCAGGGCGGTGGGGCAAGACTCGTTCTCTGCAGTGGAGACCCTCTCGAGAACAATATCGATATAGAGGTGTCACCGGGGGGGAAGAAACTCAGAAGGATCGAACAGCTGTCAACGGGTGAGAAAACACTCTCCGTTATTGCCCTGTTCTTTGGCGTATACGAACTCAGACCAACTCCTTTTATGATACTCGACGAGGTTGATGCCCCACTGGACGACGCGAACTTGCTAAAATTTCTCTCGTTAATAAGGAAGAGGGCAGATACCAATCAGTTCATCCTCATCACCCATAACAAGCAAACTATGGAAGCCGCAAATTACCTCTATGGCGTTACGATGGAAGAACCCGGCGTGTCTAAAATAATATCCGTGAGATTGAAGAAATGAGTTTAATTTTCGGGAATGTCCTAAAGTGTTGTGATGGCATTAAAACCATCTGTATTGGACTTTAAGAAGTTTAATCTCTATAGAATGGTTTATTTCACAGAATCTATCACAAGTTATAATAGTGATTATTGTGTTCATTCGCAATGATACAAGTATAGTCTGTCTTTGCGAATCCGTACGGATGAAGCAATCTCATATCAGTGATTGATATTAAGGAATGGGATTGCTTCGCTAACGCTCGCAATGACAGGTGTCCTTTTTTCTGTTACCACAACACTTTGGGATAACGTCTAATTTTCTGTGTCCTTCGTGTCCTTTGTGGGCAATTAACGAGTTTCTAACCCAGACAGGAAAGGGGCAGTAACATGGAGGTCCTTAAATCCGATGATATAAGGGGGATTCTGTCTCTCGCGAGATGGACATTAAGAGAGAATGAGGACTACCTTAACAGTCTGAATGTATTTCCCGTGCCCGATGGAGATACCGGTACAAATATGTACCTCACTGTAAACAGCGGATGGTGCGGTATTAAAACAGACAGTGATGGAACTTTCAGAGATTTACTACGAGTATTTTCAAGGGAAGCGGTAATGGGGGCGAGAGGAAATTCCGGAATAATTCTCGCCCAATTTTTTGCGGGCGTAGAGGACATAACTAATAGGGAAGAGTATATATCGCTGTCTCTCGTGCCCTCTATACTTGACCACGCAACGAAAGAGGCAATATGCGCAATAGAGAACCCCGTTAGAGGCACCATTCTCACCGTTATGGAGGATGTGTGCGAGGCGGTGAAAAAAATTAGTTTTAAAACTATGGAGAAATTATCGGAATTTGTTGTGAAGATTGGTTATGATGCCCTCGCCAGAACACCGGATTTACTGCCAATACTCAAGGAAGCGGGAGTAGTTGATGCCGGGGCACAGGGATTTTGTTTTATTCTCGATGCCTTCAATGCCTATCTGACGGGTAAAAAACCCAAGAAAATAGAAATAGAGGTAGACACAAGTGCCGATGTCTGGCATACAAAATCATACAACAGGTTCTGTGTAAATATAACCATGGACGCACATTCTTCCGAGATAAAAGAGAAAATTAGACAGCTGGGAGACAGTCTCATTGTGGGGCACGAAGAAAATCTTGTAAAGGTGCATATACACACCAATAACCCCCCCCTGGTTTTAGATAAATGTAAGGAGATGGGCAATATCGTGAGGGTACAGATAAACGACATGAAAAAAGAGCAGAAAGTCTTTCTCGGCGAAGAAAAGGAAGGACTGTCTGTTATTGCTTACGGTAATGGAGATGGCATAAAGGACATAATGATGAGCATGGGAGCATCACTGGTGCTGTCGGGAGAACGAAACCCGAGCACGGGTGAGATCGTGAGCGCGGTAGAAAAAGTGGGAAGGAAGGCAATAATACTTCCAAATGACGCCAATGTTATACCCGCCGCAATGAAGGCAAGGGAACTTTCCAACATTCGGTGCGAGGTCGTGAAAACGAAGTCGGTCTTGGAAGGTATCTCGGCATTGCTTACATTCAAGGAAGACGGGGATCTGGAGGAGGTAATGAGGGATATGCTGAGCTCGATTGGAAATGTGGTATCCGGTGAGATAAAATGGGCGGTGAGAGATGCGAAGATCGGAGAGAAAATAATAAGGAAAGGAGATTCCCTCTGCCTGAAGCACAAAAAACTCATCTCCGTGTCCAGAGACTCCGATACCTGTCTTTTGGGGGCAATACGCAGCCTGATTGAGGGACAAAGTCTTCTCACGATATACTACGGCAAGCCCCTAGAAGAGAAGATCTTTGACTCCCTTCTGGCTCGAATTAAGGATGAGTTCCCCTCGCTCGATGTTCAGATGTATTATGGGGGTATGCCGAACGCATACTATATGTTTTCCCTTGAATAGAGTTTTATGTGGTAACTACAAAAGTTTTGACACTAAATTTTATTCTTATCGCTTTCTCCTGCAGGCCTGCCGGTAGGTGAAGGCCCATGTCAGGAGGTAACTCCTGACATCACGCGTTCGAAATTTTTTAACAGGGACTCATACGAGACTGAGATGAGACTTTAAATATAAAAATTAGTTTGTCTCTTATAGGTCTCTTACCTGCCTACCGTCAGGCAGGCAAGGCACTGTTTTGCTTTTTCTAACTTCTTAGTATCAAATGTTTTATAATCGCCAAAAAATATACTTGTTTGGTGTGGTCATTCTATTGATATTAGGATGCGAGGAAAAAGTGGTTTGTCCAAAAAAGCCATTTGAAGTAACAGTTTATACTTCAGAAGGACAACCAATTGATGGTGCTTTTATTGAAGGTGGATTTGATTGGGAATTTTTTCGAGTTCAAACAGACAGCGAGGGTATTGCAATCCTACCAGGCCATGCTCTTGGAGAAAGAGCAGTAATTTACAAAAACAATTACTTTCCTCAAGTTGTCCGTTCACTATCGCCAACCCAATATATCCTTACGCCTACACCACAGCAATTTGAACTTATTGGAAATGTTGCCGGGACAGCTATCCGATTTGATTCTGGAACCTTGCTGACCATTGAATATGGAGGCGGTTATCATATGTATTCGTATAACGACCAAGAAATCACAGAAGTGGCTTTTGCACAGCTTCCCATAACAGTCAAGAAGATTAACCTTTATGGCGACACACTTTGGTTTAGCACGCACGAAGACGGGATTTATGTTTATACATTACAAAATCCGCTACAACCACAACAGCTATTTCATCTGGACATTTCCGGATACCTTGGGCCATTTGCAGTAAAAGATACAATCCTGGGTGTTGGTTATCCTTATGGACCTGGACCATTGCGAATCTTCTCTTATACAACGGATGGGCAGTATAAAGAGCTTTCTGTAATTGAGAAGTACTTTGTCAAAGAGATGACCTTCATATCCAATTATCTTATTCTCATTGGAAATAATGAAAGCTTACCAACTGTCTTCGATTTGAATGACCCATTAAATCCTGTGCTCGTTTACAATGGGTTAGAATGGGAATATAAATCCGCTTTTTTATTCGGTGACCATTTGATTTTAGTTCCTAAATACGGATATGCCATAGGTAGGGTTGATTACAAGTTACTAAATCTCTCTGACCCAGCTAATCCTGCAAGTACAGGAGGATTTTCGGCAGATTCATGGCTCATTGAAGTTGTAGATGATTCTTCGGCAGCTGGACATTATTATTTCCATTCACAGTCGATTTCTGTGCTCAGTGGAAGCATATCGGATTCGTTTTATACCATTGCAATAATATCGGAAAGTGCTTTAGGTGGATTTGGAGGGGGTGCACCACCTTATTTTATTATTGGGAATCAGCTTTGGAAATTAGAAGACAGATAGTTTAATGATTATGTCCCGCCAGAGGGGGGATCACTACGGAGTTTACCCCGTTTGAGACGGGGTTACGACGAGTAAGAAAATTATTGCATAGTATTTTTTTACTTCTTTAACATTCATCATGTATTCCAGCTTGTAGGTAGACAAGTAACTTATCGTTCAAATTAGATAAAAATTCAAGATATATTCGTTCCTTTTGAAATATAAATGTTTATAGTAATAGTTATGATATTCAAGTAATCTGGTACTACGATTAACAAAAAAAATCTATTCGGATTCTTGGTAGATGGTCCTAAATTGAACCTATAAGTTTTACCACAAACCATTTCCAAGTAACCACTCCTTAATATCTCCCCAATCTGCTCAATCAGTTTAATCCGCTGACAATATCTCTTAAATTAGTCAATCTGCTAATATTTTTCTTGACTTTTCATCGATTTTATATTATCATAAGAATACAGAGGGTATATCGTTTTTTAGTCAGATAAAAGGGGGTGTTTGAAATGATAAAAAGGTTTGGTTTTACCCCAATATTGGGCTGGTCTCTAAGTAGATACGATAAATTCTGTTCTTGTAAGAGACGGTATTATTATGATTATTATGCGAAATATGATAGGGATTACCCAGGAGAACAAATCGAGAAGTTAAAAAAATTGACTTCAATTCCCCTGGAAATAGGAAATATTGTTCACCAGGTTATTACAGTCCTTTTAGAACGCTTATTGAAATCAGAAGAAGTAGTAAATGTAACGCGATTTTTGGATTTTACCAAGAGAAAGACCGAAGAACACTGTCGCTCAAAAACATTTATGGAAGTGTATTACAACGAAGTAAGTGATATAAATACCGCTGAATTATTTAATAAAATACAAAATGCCTTAAAGAATTTTTTAAACAGCGAGAGATACAATTGGTTAACAACGAAGGCATTATTCAACAAAACGAATTGGATAATTGAACCTCCCGGATACGGGGAAGCCAGGCTCAGTGGAATGAAAATATATTGTAAAGTTGATTTCCTTTTCCCCGTTGATGATGTTATATTTATATTTGACTGGAAAACGGGAAAAAGGAACGAAGTAAAACATAAAAAGCAGTTATTGGGATATACCTCCTGGGCTTCTTTTCATCTGGGGAAAGACCCGGTTAAAATCTTTCCTACGATTGCTTATTTAAGACCATCCTACGAGGAAGTACAAATGAAATTTAACGAATACGACGTTCAAGACTTCGCAGGTCAGATTAAAGAAGAAACAGAAGAAATGTATTCCATGTGTAGCAATACGGAAGAAAACATTCCAAAAGATAAAAGGGAATTCACAAAAACTACAAACATAAAAATATGTAACTATTGCAATTATAGAGAACTTTGCAGATAGATTCTTCTACTGCTAAGCTTGCAAATCTTCAACGCCGATATTGACGAGTTATGTGTAATATCTGTTCAGGATAAATTGAAAATTAAAGGTAGAAGTAAAAGAATATGCCTGTTTTGGTGTTTTTACTTGAGGCAGGGCTGATTTCCCTATCCGGTGTAATGGCTCCTGGACCCATGACCGCTGTAACGGTGGCAAAAGGAAGCGAATCTCCTCGTGCCGGTGTGCTGATAGCGATAGGGCACGGAATAATTGAATTTCCATTGATGATAGCCATCTTTTACGGTTTCGGATATTTGGTAAATCTTTCTTATGTAAAAGAGATAATTGGTATTGTTGGAGGATTATTCCTTTTGATTATGGGCATTGGTATGTTTCGCAGCGTAAACAATGCCGAGGTCAGGGCAAACAGATATACCCATTCGCCAATAGTAGCTGGAATACTAATAAGTTTGGGCAATCCATATTTTATTATTTGGTGGGCAACCGTTGGTGCTGCTTTGATATTGCGTTCAGCTGAGTTTGGCATATTGTGGTTTTTAATTTTTGCATTGCTTCACTGGCTTTGTGACTTTCTGTGGTGTTCTTTTCTTGCAGCTTTGTCCTTCAGGGGTGGGCAATTCTTTGGTAGAAAATTCCAAAAGTATGTCTTCGCAATTTGCGGGGTGTTTCTTTTATTTTTCAGCGGAAAATTTATATTTGACGCCGTAAGTTCGTTAATTTGATAAAAATCGTTTTAAACTCTCTAAACTCCTTGAACGCCTTAAGACAGTTTGATAAAGCCCCTTAAAAGGGTCCAAAACTTGGTAGGTGTTATTCTACTTTTATGCACCACTGCTAAAGCAGCGGGTTACAGAAAATCAAATATGATTAAAAAATTAAAAGCAGTTCTCTTTGATGTGGATGACACGCTTTTTGACAGGAATAGAGCCCAGCGAGAGATACTTCATCTCATCGTGCAAGAGTCTATTGAGATATTCACGGGAATAGATGAAGAGACGATATTTGACGCATTCTTAGAATCAGACCGTTTGGCCACACAGGAATTCAACGGGGGCGGCCCTGCCGATGTGGTTCGTAATGGAAGAAGCAGGAGATTTCTCAAGATTCTCGGATTGAGTGAAGACATTGCAGATAAGATAACAACGATGTATATAAAGTCCTATTCCACAGTTGGGGCACAGGTCAGGGGTGCAAAGTTTGTAATAGAGAATCTTGTCGGGAAATTTCAGTTGGGCGTTATCTCTAATGGCTTTCCGGATGTACAATATCAGAAGCTGAAGACTTTGGGT
>JGI24025J20009_10001596_pt1 | contig 17023 bp, 15 predicted proteins | sample Cruoilmetagenom3_FD_20009 | JGI IMG/M metagenome (IMG submission 20009) | reverse complement strand
CCATGCCAAAGTCAAGGCCGGTAACCGTAGGGCCATTGTTAAGAGTAAAGGCGGCTGTTCCGCCAAGAAGACAATCGCCAGGGTTTAGGGTGGCGTCAGAAACATCAGCAATACTGGTAAAATGGTCGGGTTTAGAAAGAGTATAAACGTAGGTGGTTCCATAAGTAAGAAGGGTAGAATAATTGCCGCTGCCATTGGCATTAACATTAACCGTGCTGCCTGGCCCGGAAGAACGTCTAAAAGTGATTTGCGGGGAAGCTAAACCAGGGGCATGAGGATCGCTATCATCAAGGTTAGAACAGATAGTGTTGGGATAATAATAGGTGGTGTTGTAAACCCGGCCGCTAACGCTGATGTCGGCCCCATTCCAAATAATCAGTGTGCCCATATTGCTCCAATTGGCAACTGCTCCCGCCCAGTCCTGAGCAGACTGATAAATGTTGTAAGTGCTGGCCGCGCCTGGAGACATATTGGTAAAGTCAAGGGTAAAGTTAATGGTGAGATTATTGGCATTTTTGCTCCGGTTAAAATTGGCTAAGGTAATATTACTGGCTTCACTACCCCCGGTAATGGCCACGCCATAAGTAGAATCGCCATTATCAGTGTATTGGAGAAGCAATAAGGGATTAGCTGTTTCACCAAATCTCACTTTGCCATAACGAACATCATGGTACCTTCCGGCCGGGACAAGGTCAGCATCATTAAAAATGGCAATAAACTCAACTTGATTATTGCCATCGGGATCATGATCTAAAATTAAATTACCGGAATTAGGAGAAAAAGAAATATTACCGGGGGAAGAATTGGTAATGTTAATATTTCTGGTTCCTAAGCTCCAGTCAGGACAATCCTCTGGATCCCGAGGGTTAGTCGTCAAATTGATAGTGTGGGCTTCAGCGCCAGTAAAACCAAGGGAATAGAAATCAGTGATGATTGATTTAGAAAAACTACCGGTACTGGCATTAGCATTGGCTGTATAGCCACTGGTGCCGTTAATATTAATACTCACTGAATTGACGCCAGCGTTAGCCCCATTAGTGTCTTTGGCCCAGCCGGAAACAGTGAAAGGCAAATCATGAACAAAAGAACTACTGTCAACGGGAGAACTCCAAGAGGAAGAACGGTAATCTGCTTCATTACCACAATCTCCCCCGCAGGGATCGTTAGGCAAGCTGGTGCCGCAATAACGGCCATCGCCTGATTCAGAAGCACAATTACCAACATCAGTGCTGGATTCTGTCCCACACCAATTACCACAAACACTGCTACCACAATCCTCACCACAGCAATAAGCGTTGGAGCCGCAAGAACAATCAGCGACACAGCCCGTCCAATGATCAGAATCAGATTCAGTACCGCAGGAACCACCACAACCATCATTGCCGCAACTCTCGCCACAGCAATAACTATTGGAACCGCAATCACAGCCGCTGGGACAACAAGGGTTGCAGGGGCAAGTAATAGTGCAATTCTTCTCGCAACTGCTGCCACAGCAGCGCTTGCCCCCTATTGATTTATTGCCACAGTAAGAACCACAGCTATTGCCGCAAGCATCACAAGCGCAGGAATCGGAACAGTGGCAGCAGTTCTGGGTATCTGTTCCGCTGCAACTCACTGAGGGATCACTGCAGCCGCTACAACAATCACCAATACAGTTACATGTTCTTGATTTTGTCCCGCCACCACAGGAATTACTGCATGAACCAAAACTCCCCCAAGACTGGCTACTGCAACTACTGGAACACTGATCACTACCGGAACCGGGGGTATTGACACAACTAGTTCCCGAACAAGCTTTGTGATAGGGAGTCGGGGCAGGAGTCGAGGTGGGGGCAGGTGGCGGAGAACCACAATGCCAATCTATACAATCAGCACAGGCGAAAGTACTACAAGTGCCCCCACTTACCCAACAACCTTGATCACCATAACCGCTAGTATTACAAATAGAATACCAAGTACTTGGATCTTTTGGATCAGGTTTTACTATTTCGGTCACTCCACATTTAGCCCAACCATCACACCAGGCATAACTTAAATCAGGATAAATGATTTTACTTAAAAAGAAGGCCAACAGAAAAAAGCCAATTAAAAAGAATATTCTTTTTCTCATTTTATTTTAAAGAGACTCCTTTGGGTCTCAAGGAACTCAATTAAGATTCTTTTTAGTTCTTCTTCTTTGCTTTTAAAATCCTGGCTGGTATGAGAAATACGGTAGAGAGTGGTAAGAAAACTTTGGGTAATATACATTTCTTTTTCTTTGTTATCAAGACTGTCCAAAAACTTTTTTGAGAAACCCAGATGAATTACCAACTCCTTCCCTATTCTTTCTTCTTTAGCTGAAGAAATCAACTCGCCTTTGGAAAAAGCCCTATCTTTCTTGTAATTACTATAATTAAGAATGATTTTAATTTTTTGAGGAGGATGTTTTTTAATCTCTAAAACTCTTTCAAAGTCACGAATATAAACCCCCTCGTCCCAGATTTTAAATTGATTTAAAAGTTCTTTTAAGGGTTTTTTGTTTGTTGAAACAATGATATCATCCAGCCTTGATTCAACCTCAACCCGCTGGTGGAAATTAAACAAAGGGATAAAAGAAGAGATCTTGGAAGTATTCTTAAGATAAAAATAATAACCCAGCTCAATAATAAAAATCAAAACAACAATAATAAAAGAAATGTAGAGAAATTTTTTCACTAATCTTATTGTGAAGAAAAACTTATTTGTTGTCAATACGCTGTTATTCGATGGGGATTATTTCGGCATTAACCTGAGAAGCTTTTTCTATAAGAGTGACTGCCATGTCTCTCTGGTAATCAAAACTAGGAATAGTTCCACCCGCCTTTAAAAAACCCCCGCAAAGACTCGCTGCCAAAACTTTATGGGCCACTGCCGTTGATGAATCTAACCGCTTTCCACAATAATCTATAAAAACAAGCTCTTCCTCGCCTTTTTCATTAATCCTCGGAAACGGTATGATATTATATCCTGTTGGATAATTGGGGCTAGGGCATGTAATATATGAGCTTTTAGGCCATTGCTCCCTGAGTGGATTTTTGTTAAACTCCTTGTATGAAAGCTCAATAAAAATAATTCTTTTATAACCGCCAAGCTCTTCACGTTCTCTACCTCCAGTTTCATAATACTCGTCCCTCTTTTGCGCCCAATACCTAAGCATCTCTTCCACGCTTGCCGGTGAAGCTTGGCTAATATCAACCATATAGTCATAATCAGCATCATACATTACCACCAGTCTGCCTGCCTGAGAAAAACTCATAATTCGTTCAGTAGTTTTTTCCCATATTCTCACTATTTTTCCTTCTTCATTTCGCCAAACTACAGTTTCTAATTCCCCATCCCACTTCGCTGCTAAATTCTCCTTTCGAAGAAACTCGCTTTCTGAACCAGCCTTGCATCCTGCTTGCCAAATCTCTTCATTGGCTCCTTCCGGAACCAGGGGAATTTCTATTGGCTCTACCTCTTCCCACTCCCCTGTTTCTAAATTAAGGGTGGCCAGAGTTTGGCCATCTTCTGTTTTTCTGATAAAAGTTTCTAATTGGTGGTCATAGGTTAAAATATAATAATTGCCATTTTCATCAGTGCCGGCTGGGCTCATGGGAATAGGAGAACCATCATTGGCAAAAGTAAAAATAGTTCCTGGTGGATACTGTTCAGACGCTTCTGACCCTGGCGCCGGCAAGCCCACTTCTAAAGCTACCTCAGTAGGGGTTTCCACTTCAGAAGTGAAATCCAGAGGATAAAACTTCCAATGTAACTCGCTTACCTCTCCTGGTGCGGTACCAAAATAACCCGCTGCCTTTTTTCCTTCGATATGATTTTGTATTTGATTTTGCTGGGCTCTAATATCAGGAATATTAGAAAGCCCTGTTTCCGGGTCAAATGAACTTTGCAGCCATTCCGGATATTGATCACCCATAGGAGGCGCTTCTACTGTTGGCGTGGGTAATGCCGTTGGTTCTGGAGTCTCTGTTGGTTTTGGAGTCTCTGTTGGTTTTGGACTGGAACTTGGCTCGGGTTTGGCTGGTTCGGGTTTCGCCGGGGTGGGTTCTGGGCTAAGAGGTGTAGGTCGAGGCAAACAGCCAGTGGCACTGGCAGCTTCAGTGGCAAGCACGCTAGCCAAAAGCAAATAATTAGCTGTCTTTACTTCTGCTGTCATTTCTCTTATATCTTATAGTATATTATATTCTTTGTCAAGGGAGAAAACATGGGAGAAGATGGGGAAATTATTTAATCTTAGGAGTTGGTTGAGAGAAAATATGTTATGATTATCCTCATTGCGATTTAACTCCACTCGAAAAAATTCTAAATCCACCCAAGCCTAAAAATTTATCTTTCAACAAACGCTTGCCCCCATAAACATTAAATGCTAAAATTCTTGAAAGATGTCAAAAAAAAGAATTGAAAAAGAAATCCAAGACATTAAAAATTTGTTGATAAAAAAATATCGACCAGAAAAGATAATTCTTTTCGGTTCCACGGCTAGAGGAAATTACCAAGAGAACTCTGATATTGATCTTTTAATAATTAAAAACAGCAAAAAAAAGAGGGCTTTTAGAATTAAAGAAATTTTTAAAGCCCTACGAGGATTAAAGCGGGCCCTGCCTCTAGATCCTATTGTTTATACGCCTCAGGAAGTGAAAGATAGATTATCCCTGGGTGATTTTTTCATTAAAAATATTCTAAAAGAGGGGCGAATTCTTTATGAATAAAGTCAAAAAACTAGCTGAAGAATGGTTTAATTCAGCAAATTCTGATTATCAATATGCTAAATTGGCATTAAAACAAAAAATGGTGTTCCCCCAAACAGCCTTTCTTTCGCAACAAATTGCTGAAAAATTTCTTAAAGGTTTCTTAATTAATAATGATATCGAACCGCCAAGAATACACGAACTACCAAAACTTCTTGATGAATGTATCAAAATTAATCCAAAACTAAAAAAATTAAGAGGGGCCTGCGAATTGTTAGCGGGTTTTTACATTGAGTCTAGATACCCGCCTGATATTCCCGACTACACAAAAACAGAAATAGTAAAAGCATTTAAACAAGCAAAAATAATAAAAGAGACCATTGAAAGTAGATTGGTTCAAAGTCGTTCTTAGGCCAAACTTCAGCGGAAAACAGAATTTCTTTAAACGGGAAAAACTATTAAATTTGAGGGGTTGATCGGGGAAATATGGTATGATTGGCTTCGCCGCGTTGGTAAACTTCTTTAAATTAGTTATCTCTTTGAGGCATTTAAAATAAAGCTCCGAGGGCTAATAGCCCTCGGTTTTCCTTAATTATAGGGAAAAACGCTTTTTTTCGCTTAGTATTCACTTTGTTCATTCTATTGATACCGCCTTCATCCAAGGCTTAAAAAGCCTTGGATTTCAGCTTTCTTGAAATAAGATAACCGGCAAGACCCATTACCCATTATTCAAAGAGTTATAAATTAAGAATTAAGAGTTATGAGTTATGAGTTATAAGTTGTGAGTTAAGAAATACAGACATTTAGATCTTTAGACATATAGAAATTTAGTATTAAGTAGTAAGTAGTAAGTATTAAGAAATTTATTAATTTATTAACGAGTTAACGAGTTAATTAGAAATTAGGTCAATTAGAAATTTTTATCCTCGGATTCGTAAATTCGCAGATTTTTAGATTCGCTGACTTTTGTTCTTCTCTTGCCCTTTTTGCTAGCTCTTGTTATTATTGAAAAGTGGAAAGAAAGAGGGCTCGGCACACAGCTCTGGTCATTATCACTATTTTTGCCGGCGTGGCCGCGTTAACTTTTTTAATATCTCTTTTAATTCGGGGCTACCGGCCCAACTGGAAGCAACGCCAATTAAAACTCTTGCCCAACGGCCTCTTGGTGGCCAAATCTTACCCCGACGGCGCTGGAGTCTTCATTAATGGCAAATTAGCCACCGCCACTAACGACACCCTCAACCTCCCCCCAAAAAAATATCAAATTAAAATCGAGAAAGACGGCTTTTTGCCATGGCAAAAAGAATTGACCATTAAAAAAGAGGTGGTTGGCCAAACCAACGCCGTCCTTTTTCTCTCCGCCCCTGATTTGCGTCCTTTAACTAACACTGGGGCTGTCAACCCCATTTTTTCACCCAATGGAACGAAAATCATTTATGCCGTTACCAAGGCCTCCAGCCCTCGTAAAAATGGCATTTGGCTGCTAGATCTCTCCTCCGCGCTTCCTCTTACTCGAGCCAACACTAAACAATTAACTGGACCAATGGAAAAAATTGACTGGGAAAAAAGTCATTTCGTTTGGAGTCCGGACAACAAAAGCGTTATTTTAATTGAGAAAAAAAAGCTGCAGGTTTCCAAAGCTTATTTAATTAATACTGATCGCTTTACACCTCCAGAACAACTGAATGATGTCAGCTATCAGCTTTCCTTAATTTTGCGGCAATGGCAAAACGAAGAAAAAGAAGAACTAAAAAACAAGCTTAAAAAGCTACCCGAACAATTAGTAAAAATTGCTACTGAATCGGCCAGCTTAATTAGCTTTTCGCCTGACGAAAAGCGCTTTTTTTATCTGGCTACCGAATCGGCAAAAATTGCCGAAAATCTCATTCCCCATCCACCGGCCCGTTCAACTCAACCGGAAGAACGAGGTATCAAACCTAATAATATCTATGTTTATGACCTCAAGGAAGATACCAATTTCCGGCTTGGGACAACCGAAGAAAAGGCGCCAATTTATTGGCTGGATAATCGCCATTTACTTTTCATTAACCAAGAAAAAAGCGAAATCAAAGTCATCGAGGCCGACGCCACCAACGAACAAACTATTTATAGCGGACCGTTTGAAGATAATTTCATTTTCCCTTCGCCTTCAGGCAAAAGTTTAATTATTCTCACTTCTCTTCATCCTGACTCCCCAGGAGATCTATACGAAGTTAGAGTAAGATAAAATCTTCTATAAACCCTCGACCATGTCCCCAAGTATCTCATAGTTTTCAATGTCAGGCGTGGTTTCTAGCATAACGGGAATAATTTTCGCCTCCTCAGCTAAAACAACCCCCCTATTTCTATCGCCAACCAATTTTACCACCGTACCAATTCTTCTTCTCTGTTCGTCTGTGGCCTTAGTTAACTCTCCCTGATTATGCTTTCCACCAACAGGCACTGCTAAATGGACTAAACCAATTTTATTTTCTGCCAAAAGCCGAGGAAACAAATCAGGAGAAAGATTATCAAGTATCGCGTGTTCTTCGTCCCAGGTAATTCGAACATTTTCCAGTTGAGCCAACTTTTCTAACTGCTCCGCGGTTGCCCCACCAGTCTCCATGCCGATAATTACCCCATGTTTTTGGGCAAAACGCGCCAATTTTTTTATTTTTTCCCGGGCGGCTGAAAATTCATCCTTGTTTAAAAAATAACCCGGCGTCGAAAGATGAACAGTTAAATAAGGAATCTTTTCTCGCGCTAACGCTTCAATGAAAGAATAAAACTGCTCCGGTTCAATTTCCCGCACTTTTTCCGCCTTAACTAAATCAAGAGGGGGTTTTAAAAGAAGATAATTAAAATGATAAGGGCGTATTTCACCCGAAGGGACTTCTAAATAAGGAGCGTGGGCATAAACAATTAAGTTGGAATTAACAGTTTTTAAGGAAGCCATTTGCTCAATGAAATATCTCTCTTCAATAAGGGCCTCAGCGTCTGCCCAGGTTTGGCAGTGAATCTCAAGGAAAGAAAGTAATTGGGAGGGTAATTCCTTATCTAAATATTTTCCCAAATCAGTATAAGTTCTACCATTATTTACGGCTCGATTAAAAAAACCATCAGTATGTTCCACCGGTCCGCCAAGAGGCTGCCCAGGGTAAATACCAAACTGCTCTAGTTTTTCTTTAAGTGAAGCAACTGATTCAATTTTTGCCTGACTTTCGTTCATTTTTTTAGTCGGGGGCAGCGGACTCGAACCGCCAACCTCACGAACCCGAATCGTGCGCGCTGACCAATTGCGCCAGCCCCCGTTTAAATTTGTGAAACAAAATTATTGCTTATAGGCGAAACGTAATAATTCACTTTGTGAATTAAACGTTTCAGCAACGTAGAAATCTTCGATTTCGTACGTTGCGGAGAGTACAGGATTCGAACCTGTGCGGACTTGCGCCCACGGGTTTTCAAAACCCGCGCCTTAAACCACTCGGCCAACTCTCCGTGTCCCCGGGGTGACTCGAACACCCGACCCCCCCGTTAGAAGCGGGGTGCTCTATCCGCCTGAGCTACGGGGACCACTCTTTATTTTAACATTTAACATTTTCAATTTAAAATTTTGTATTTGTTTTCCCGATGTTCGATACCTGTTTAACCTTGAAGGTTAGAAAGGTTGGAAAAAATTCTATCTCCCTATATTTCTATATATCTAAACTCTTTGCTCCCTCTGAGTATGTCGTATTTTAAGTAGGTTTTTAGGAGTCTCAAATGTTTCTGAACCTGTTAAGATTTCGCCGAAACTGCTCTTGAAATTTCTTTGGTTCCCAAATGACGCGATATAGAAAGAAATTCTGACTAGGATCGTTTATAGCAATGTGATGTGTTTTAGTTGCTTGGCCTTTTGAAAATATCTTTTGTCACAAGTTAGAAAGGTTGCTTTTAACAAAATGGCAAGAAAATGATAAGAAGTGTCGTAGAAAGAAGTTTGTAATTTATAACTTAGTTCCAGTATTTTTTGGTAATGCTCTGGTTTTAACTCAAAATAAGTAACTGGTAAATTTAAAGATTTTTCTAAGATTTCTTTTGCTAATTTTTGATTAGAAATTGAATATCTTAATCCGTTGCCGATTTCTTTTGGCAATAAATGTGTTGAAAAAAACTTTGCCTTGTTTTGTTTTTGTGATTTTAAAATTTTGTTAAATTCTATTCGAACAATATTGTTTTTACCGATTAAATAAGTCAGGATTACTGATGCGTCTAAAATATATTTTTTCATAAACGACCTTTTTTGATCGCCTGCATAATGTTTTCTTGTTTTTGTTTAGGTGTTTTTTTGCTTAATGCTACAAATTCATCAATTGGATTGTTGGCAAAACTTTGTTCCAGAAGTTTTGTTTCTACCGCTTGACTAACAAAGTTACTTATTTTGCCTTTAGAAACAAAACCAATTAGGGTTTTATAAATATACTCAGGTATAGTGATAGATATTTGTGTAGTATTCATATTATTTAGAATAATATATAAGATATCATTTGTCAAGAGGCTGTACAAGTTACATGCCTTCGAGACATTGGAGAAACGCAGGGACAATTTTAACCTCGTAGGCAGCAAGTGCTTCTGAATTTGTTAAGATTTCGCTTCATCAAAAACGAATCCCCAGGGCGAGTAATTTGCCAATCAACTCGTCAGTGTTACTAAATAAAATTCCTTTTATGCCAATTCTCTCTGCCCCAACAATATTCTCTTTTTTATCATCAATAAAAACAACTTCATTGGGTTGCCAACTGCCATAGTGAAAAATTCTCCGATAGATTCCTGGCATCGGTTTGCGAGCACCAACTTGCCAAGATAAAACCCGAAAATCGAAACGGGTTCTACCGTTAATCATTTTTTGAATCGGCATCATAAAATTCTCGATGTTACTTAAACAACCCACCGCCAAACCCCGTCTCTTCAATTTTCCGATCAGGCCCAAAATTTCTTCGTCTAGACCTGTTTCAAAATATTCTTTAGATACATCCGCAAAAGCCCTCCTTGCTTCCTCCAGCGGGTCACTTCCACCCAATTCTCTTAGCCAGTCGTCAAGCTTCAATTGACCAAGTTCAAGTTTCTGATAAATCAAATCAAACTGTGCCTTCATTTCTTGGCCACTTTTATTGATCAAGTTTCCCCATCGATCAAAAAGGGCACTAAAAAATGGTTTATAATTCCAAACCACTCCGCCAATATCAAAAACAACACATTTAATCATTTGAGATTTATTTTTGGCCGGCGGCTGGAAATAACAGCAATTCTCGTTCTCTCCGGCACGAATATCGTCTTGGCCAACTTCTTTAATTGTTCAATTTTGGCTGCTTTAATTTTTTCAATCTTGGTTTTTATCGGCTCTATTTCTCCCCCCAAAAGCCAATTATCACAAACCCAATCGGCCAACGTTCCTGAATTTTCCAGGGAAATTAAAAACTTCCCTAAATAAGCGCGCTTGGCTCTTCTTAGCCATTCGCCAGTTATCTTCCCATCCAAATTAAAAACCTCATCGCGAATCAAACTAATGGCATCCTCCAATTTCTCCGTTTTCACCCCGGAGGCAATAAGAAATTTGCCCGTTTCTTGATAAGCCGCTCTGGAGCCGTGAACATAATAAGCCCAACCTCGTTTATCGACCAATTCTTGGTAAAGCATCGAGCTCATTCCTCCAGTAAGAATTTGCTGCAAAATTTTGGCAACTTGCCTCCCCGGATGATGATAGGACAAACTTGGCCAGCCAATAACAAAATGCGATTGCTTAACGCTTCTCTTTTCAAAAGCAATTATCTTTGAAGCCGACTTGGCTTCAACTACCGGCAGACTAAACTTTTCTTGAAGAAAGGAACCGAAAAAGCGATTAGCCAAGCGAATAATTCTTGGCCAACTCTTTTCTTTAATCCCGCCAACAACCGCCAGAACCATATTGTTGGCCAAATACCACCTTGATTTAAATTGAAAAAAATCTTTTCTCTGCAGGTTTTGAACCGTCTCTTTTGAACCAATAATCGGCCGTCCTAAACCATTATTGCCCAAGAGAAGTTTATCGATAAGCTTATAAATCTTGCTCGACGGCGTATCCTCATAAAGGTTCATCTCCTCTAAAATTACCCCTCGCTCACGTTTTATATTCTCCGATTTATAAACCGAGTTTGCCAAAATATCGCTGAGAATGTCAAAAGTCAATTCCAGATCCTTAACCGTGGCATGAATCCAATAAGAAGTCATTTCTTTGCCAGTGCCAGCATTATAAAAGGCGCCGATTCCGTCCAACTCTTTGGCAATCGCTAGTGTATCCGGCCTTTTTTTGGTTCCTTTAAAGGCCATATGTTCCAAAAAATGAGCTAAACCCGCCTCTTTTCCTTGTTCATATTTCGAGCCGGCGCCAACGGAGACTTGAAAGAAAACAGAAGGACTTCGAGTAGGCACGAAAACTAGCCGTAGGCCGTTTTCTAAAGTATCGGTAAAATATTTAAACATAAGTGAGATTATAACGCAAAGACAATTAGGGCTTGTTTTTTTTCTTTATCTAATAAAACGGCCGCCCGTTGTCCCTCTCGAATCTCGACTTTTCCGATCGGCCGGCGGCCGCGAAAATAACGAGTTTGCGGCGTCAATTTCAGATTGCGTTTACCAGCGGAAGTAATCAAAATTAGCCTTCCCAGGTTAATTTCCTTTGCTTTGCCAACCAATATTCTCCCCTGCCAATAGCGCAGAAAGTCCTTTCCCAAACTTTCTCTCATCACCCGACGCAAAGGCAAAGGCAAACGTTCCGGCAGAAAACAAAACTGGGTCTTTTTTAACCTCGACTGGCCGAGGAAATAACCGGAGAAAAAAATACCGACAACTGCTAAAGCGGTCGACAAAATAAGAATCAGTTTCCCCCCGCTTTTACTTAACCATCGCTCTAACTGCTTCCACCTGGCTTTAAAAAAATCCATATGTTTATTGTACTACAACTCCGAAAGTTTGAAAATTAAACTACTATGGGTTATACTAAATCATGACAGCGGAAAGGGCTCCTCAAAAATCAGTCAGGGCGTTTTATCTTGCAACAATCACTCACGGCTTGCATCCAAAACCTAAGCAAAGGGAACTTCTTGAAAGGTTTTCAACATTGGCCTTATCCAAAGTTGATCAAAGAGGAGATCCCAAAAACTATCCTCCTCACAGAAGAGATTTAAACGAAACGTTCTTTTATTACCACCCTGATTTAGTTGATAGGGGTCAAACAGAGCCCCTTGGGTTACATCAAATGGGCGGAAAAATCAAAAGCTGGCTAGAAGCCAACAAGTTATACTCCCCGGCCACTGAAGATTGGTTTCGTGCTAATTTAGTTTGGGAACACATTATGGGCGGAGGAAATCCGACTGACATTTCCCAAGAATGGAAAAAATATCTGAGGGTAGAAATTAATGGTCGAACATTTGACTTCCCCGATCCAAATTCGATTAGGCCATGGAAACACTACGAAGAAGAGGAAAAAATTCTTGCCTATAGAGGAGCAACAAATTATTGGTTTGTTCGGGCAATGACATCTATTGTTGATGCGGAAAAACTCCTCCCGGTTCTCTGGGCTTATTTGATGATTTATCAATTAAACAGTGATAGACAGCATCCTAAAAATCATGGCGAGCCCATCTACTCGAGAGTTGTTAACACAATATCCGCAAGAGATCCCGATTGGTCAGCTTTGCAAGAAAGCTTGTGGCTAGGCCGAATTGCGGGCGCGCCCACCCCAAGGAGTCTTTTTGTCCATTTAGCAACCACAATTCTTTGCTCTCTAACAAAAACGGCCGAATGGGAAACAAACAATAGCCGTTAGCTTGAAAAATGAAGCACTTAACTGATATACTTTTTTCAATGCGAGGGTAGCTCAGTGGCCCGCCCGCCATCGCAAGCATGAGCTTGCTCAGGCGTTGCGGGCGGGTAGAGCTTCCCGCCACGGCGGGGAGACCGCAGATTTAAAAGCCAGTTTGAAACCCAATTAGCGAGGGTAGCTCAGTGGTAGAGCTTCTCGTTGCCAACGAGAAGGCCGCGGGTTCAAATCCCGTCCCTCGCTCATTTTTTCTCATTAACCAACTTTTCCAATACCCACCAACGGCGCTTCTTTTCTCGAGGTGAAACATCATCGGGATAGAGTTTGGCGGCCAACGTTCCTGGCCGCGGCGAGTAGCGGTTGATGTAGGCCTTACTAAAGCCAATTTTGCGGCAAAGCTTAACAGTACTTTCAAATTGCTTTCTGGTTTCACCGGGGAAACCGACGATAAAATCCGTAGTGAATTTAACATTTTCAATTTGCGATTTAATCCTTTCAATTAGACTAAGATACTTGGTAACCGTATAGGGACGGCGCATCTTTTTGAGAATTTCGTCACTACCTGACTGCACCGGCAGATGGATTGTCTTGCTAATATTGTCATGAATCGCGATAACTTCAATTAATTCATCAGGAAAATTCCAGGGGTTGGGAGAAAAAAATTCGACTAATTTAACGCCCGGCATTGCCGCCACCGCCGCTAAAAGCTCAGCAAAATGGGGGTAATTATTAACCACTTCCCCCAAAAGGACAATTTTGTTTTTCTTTTCCGCTACCGCTCTCTTTGCTTCGGCCAAAATTTCTTTTTTATCCCGCCACCAAAGGCGGCCCCGAGCGTAGGGCACAATACAATAACTGCAAAAGTGAGAACAGCCCCAAGAAATGGGAATTAGGGCTGTTTTTTCATTTCTAACCTCTTGATTCCTTAAAGGAGAAACAGAAAAGTCGGCTAATTCTTCAGTGGAAATTATTTCAATTTTTTCGCCGATTCTCTTCCGCAACTGGGCCAAATTCTTACCGCTTTTGTCTCTCAAGGCCCAACCAGCCAGACAGCCGGTAAGAATAATGGATAATGGGTGATGAGCAATGGGTAACAGATTTTTTATCAGGCCATAGACGCGGTTTTCAGCTGATTGGCGGACAATACAAGAATTAATAACCACTAAGTTCGCGGATTTGATATTTTTGGCTAACCGATAACCCTTCTTTTCCAAAGCCGCCGCGATTCGCTGAGAATCGGCCTTATTGGCATCGCAGCCAAAAGTACGAATGAAATAAGTTTTATTCACTGAAGCGCCCAAATTAAAACTAACACCCAGGGATAAAAGAGCGAGTTGTTAAAAAAAGAATGAACTACCACTGGCAAAATAAGCTGCAAGGGGCGAAGAGAAAAAATTAACCAGCAAAAAGCGACTAAACCAAAAATGCCGCTTGTTGCCCAAACAAGNAAAAAACTATTATCCGCTTTTTGNNNNTNNGGACTAGCTAAAGCATAATTATTAAAGCCAACGCCAAAAATCGGGTTTTCCTTGATAATCCGCCAGCTCTGCCGCCAATTGCGCCAACGGGATTGAATGGAAAAAGTCCGCAACAAATTGCCGCCCTCGCCAGTAGGGCGGGGAAAAAAGCTAAAAGCTAAAATCGAAAAACTAAAAAGAAAAACTAAAAACCTAAAATTTCTCTTCTTGAAAACATTAGTAACAACTAAAACCAGCAAAGCTAACCAGCTGCTCCGGGAATAGGTAAAAAAAAGAGTGATGAGGTAAAAAAGCTTTTTCAGAAATTTCTTTTCTAAACCAAAAGCTAAGGCAAGAATTATACCCATAAAATTAGGATCTAAAAAGGTTCCGGTCAAGCGATAATAATGGTCGTCCCCGCCCAAATATTTTAAATGGCGCAAGTCGGGAAAAAACAAGTATTGCCCCCAACCAAGAAAAGCCGTCAAAAATAGAGAGAAACGTAAAATATTTAAAATTTCAGATTTACGATTAATAATTCTGGGAAGAGCAAAATAAACTCCCGTTAAAAGCATCCAACGAACCAGATAACCCAAACCCAAAATGCTCTTGCTCCCCCACTTTGACAAGTTAATCAGCCAGGAAAGAAAAGCAATTATGGCAAAAATAAAAATTGGCTTGGCTAATTTAGTTTGAAAAATATTTTTAACTCTGCCGCTAAAAATTAAATCCAGCCAAATAGCCGCCAAAACCAGGTCGTGAAAATAGACGCTAACGCCGGCAATCGCCAAGGGCAGTTTGATTAATTGTCCCAAAGGGAAAAGTAAAAATAGAATCAAAAGCAAATACTCTCCTGTTTTGTTCACTTCTGGTTTATTTTATCAGATTTCACCACCTCCCGCCGCCGCCGCCGCCAAAACCACCGCCCGATCCCCCACCGGAAAAACCGGAGCCACCCGACCAAGAGGAGCGTCCCGAAGGCGAAGCGTTTAAATTAGAGGCGGCCATAGCTTGAAAAGAGGTTAAATCAGCGGCTAAAGCATTAATTGCTATTCCCGACAAATATGAAGGCGGCTCAATGCCTAAACCGGCCATATCTTTAGCTAATTTACCCACCACTCCCAAGGCAATCGCCAAAGGTAACATTTCTTCTAAAAACAAATGTTTTTCGGCAATTTCCTCTCGCCACTTGCCTTTTCCCAAATACCATTGCAAACCCTTGGCTTGACGATGAAGCGAATAGCCCCAAGCTGTTTTTCGAGGCATAAATTTAGGGATAATTAAGGCAAAAATTGAGGCGGGAATACAAATAACAAGAGGCCCAGAGTTGGCGGTCAAACCAACAAAAACTTGGGCAAGAAAAAAACTAAATATGGCCAAAGCTGACGCTACCCCCCACCAAATGGCCCTTACTGTGTCAGGGCTGGCGGGAAACATTTTTTGGTCGACCAAATTCCGATAAAGCTTTTTTTTGATTCCCGTTAAATGTTTATAAAACTTATTTTTCAATTCGGAAAGACCAACAATGTCTTTTTGGGCAAAAATTCCGTTTAAAATCAACTTTTGATACTCTTTTAATTTTGCTTTGTTTTTTCTTGTTTTCTCAAATTGATAATCTGTTTCGTTAAAAAATATTTTTTTCTTTTTTATTTTCTTAATTCTTAAATAGCCCAATCTGGCCAGCTCAACAATCTCGGCAACAACATCTTGCATATCTACCTTTTCGTCAATAATTGTTCCCACTTGAGCCGGAGTCAAATTATCAATGGGGTGATAAACCAAGGGCAAATGAGGCCGAGCGAAAACAGATACCCTCCTCTTCTTTTGATTTTTCGGCTGGTAATAAATATTATCTGACAAATAACGTTTATCGCGGCCTTTTTTATACCAGGCCAAAAACATAATCACGACCGGTAAAAAGGCAATTAAATAGCCCCAGTTGCCAGTCACTGTTTGCATAATTCTAGCTAAAATTCCAGGGAATTTAAGCTGATTGTTTTTATCTAAACCAACCACGATAGTAAAATCCCGGCCGCGGCCAACAGATTGCGTGGCTACAAATTTTGCTTGGTTATCAGTAAATTCTGTTTGGCACCCAAAACAATTGGTTTTGGTAATTCTGGCAAAATCAGATTTTACTTGGGCCGAGGCCGATTCGATTTCGGTGCCCCACTCTGAACCGGTAACATTCCAATAAATTTCATCGTGGGTCTTATAACTCAAGACAACGCGCTTTATTTGATAAGTAATCACATAAAGTTGATTACCAATAATGGTTTTACCCGAATCGCCAATTTTAAGCTTGATGCTTTGGTTATAACGTTTGGTTTGAAAAGGAACTGGTTGGCTTTTTTCATCAGTAACCGATAAAGCCCTAAATTTTGCTCTGATTGTTTTGCCGCCAGCCGAATAAATTATTGGAATCACCCGGTAAATCCCGTGGCTTCGCTGACTAAAATCAACCTTAATTTTTTCTCGAACCGTCAGCGAAGTGTCTTGGTTAAGAGTAATTTCGCTCGTAAAATTTTTGATTAAATAATCACTTGCCGCAAAGCAAACAGCCGGTCGGAAAAAAATCAGCCATCCAAACAATAAAACAAAAAGTTTTCTCATTAGCCAATGATATCACGAACCAAAAATATGATAAAATTTCAGCATGAACGCAATAACGCCCGATCTGTCAATTAACATTATTCACACCATTTACGCTCTTTTTACCCACAATTATATTCTTCTCGCTTATCTTTTGGGGCTATTGGTTTCTATCATCGTGGCTATAAAAAAACCAGGCCGATTTGCTCTTTTCCTAATTTTTGGCTTTGCCATTCTCACTTTCAGTTTTGAGTACGACAAACATATTGTCGATGGTCTAAGACAACAAACAATTCAATCTTTGATTACCGTCAAACCCCATTACCGGGCACAAAAATACATCAATTTGGTTATTAGCGAAGTTTTACCAATCTTTTTTTACATCTCTGGCTGGTTAATGATTTACATTGCCATCTTCATCGGCGGGTGGAGAAAANCCGCCAANCNANATT
>JGI24025J20009_10001595_pt1 | contig 17037 bp, 17 predicted proteins | sample Cruoilmetagenom3_FD_20009 | JGI IMG/M metagenome (IMG submission 20009) | reverse complement strand
ATCTCTGAAGAGGAAGCAATAGTTCTTAATATACCGACAGAAACCTACAACTATAAAAATCCAGACGAATATAGAATAGACCCCCATAATAATGATATACCCTATGATTGGGAAAGAAAAGATAGATAAACAGGGAGTTGGCGAAGGGCAATGAACATCTTATATATCACAACCGCTTTCCCCCGCCACCCTAATGACAGCATTACTCCTTGGCTTGTTAAAACTATCCAACTATTAAGAAAAAGAGGGCTTAATATTGATGTCTTTACCTCTGCCTATAGAGGTCTTAAACACAATAAAATCAATAATATTGACGTATTCCGTTTTAGATATTTCTTTTCCCCCTTCGAGAGATTAACTCATGAGGAAATGACTCTTGAGCGGATGAAAAAAGGCACCTTATACAAGATACTCCCCTTTTTCTATCTTTTCTTTGGCACTATTGGTATCATTCAACATTGTAGAAAAAAGAAATACGACCTGATTCACATCCATTGGCCTTTTCCTCATTTTGTATTCGGATACCTTGCTTCAAAGATTTGCCATTGCCCTATAGTTAGCACCTTTCACGGAGTTGGGTTACGCTTCATTAAACATGCGTCCTTTAATTTGAGTCCATTTCTTAAATGGGTGGTCAAAAAAAGTGATCTTATAACTGTGAATTCTTCACATACTGCCAGTGAACTGGATTCTTACGAACCTAATAATCTTAAAATTATACCCTTTGGAGCGGCGGTGGAAGCAAAAGGAGAAAAAGAAAGTAACCACACTCATAATGGATTTCGAATACTCTTTGTAGGCCGCCTTGTGGAGAGAAAAGGTGTTGAATATCTGCTGGAAGCAGTAAAATTATTAAAGAGTAGATTGAAAACTGATGTCAAACTTATGGTAGTCGGGGATGGGGTCAGGAAAAATCATCTCATTGAAAAAAAGAATGAACTTGGATTAACCGATGAGGATGTAATTTTTACCGGAAGAATCTCAGAAAAAGAACTCGAGAGGCAATATCAATTATGCGATATTTTCGTCCTTCCAGCAATTATTGATTCCACCGGGGATACCGAAGGACTTGGGGTTGTTCTACTTGAAGCAATGAGTTTCAAAAAACCTGTAATAGCTTCTAGAGTGGGTGGAATAGTAGATATCGTAAAGAATAAAAAGACAGGACTTTTAGTCGAAGAAAAATCTCCCGAAGAATTAGCCTCTGCAATTGAATTTCTGGTTGAAAACCCGGAGGAAAAAAGGAGACTGGGGGATAACGGATACAGGTTCCAGAAAGAGAATTTTAGTTGGGAGAGTATAATCTCATCAATCTTCAGCAGTTATAAAGAAGTGGTTCATGGTAAACGAGAAAAAAATCAAGGATTGGTATAATCAAAGACATTCTACCAAAGGAAAAGATGCATGGCGTCCTTATAAAGCATATCCTATCTTTTTAGATTATCTAGATGTAAAATCAGGAAGAAAATTATTAGATGTTGGTTGTGGGACAGGATACCTTCTTAAAGCAGCAAACCAAAAAGGATTGGAGACTTATGGAGTTGACATTTCCATTGAAGGAGTAAAAATCGCTAAAAGAATTTCTCCGAATTCGAAAATTATCGTGGGAAAAGGTGAAGATTTAAACTTCCCTGATAAATTTTTTGACTATGTAACTTGTCTAGGGAGTCTAGAACATTTCCTTGATATTGAAAAGGGTATTAAAGAAATAGTAAGAGTTTCTAAAAATGAAGCATTATTTTGCATAATGGTGCCGAATATTAATTTTTTGTTTTGGAAAATTAGAAAGGCAAAAGGAACTGAACAGCAAGATATTAATGAAAATCTATTATCATTGAAGCAGTGGAAAAATTTATTTATCCAAGAGGGGCTTGAAATATTAAAAATTTATCAAGATAGATGGCTTATGAAGAAAACTAACATATTTTTTAAATTAGTATGGGGAGTTCTTCCCTTAAATTACACTTACCAATTTATTTTTATTTTAAGAAAAAAAACTAGAATTGGGGCATAATGGTTTCGACAGTAAATATACTGGACAGGAGTTTGGCTCTCTTCGCCCAAAATGAAAGAAGGCAGATATGAAAATTTTAATTGCTCATGTGTTCTATCTCTCTGAATATGCAGGGGGATTAAGAAAGTCTATATCCCTGTCGTTTATATAATCGAGAAGACTGGCCCATTGAACTGTCTTTGGTATATCCCGATTTGAATAGGAAAGCAATGTAGGCATTATATCTATAGAAAGCATACGGGGCATTATGGGTTCGATGTGAAGTAACCTGTCCTGTAACCACTTTTCCTGTAAGTTCCTGCAAGGGTTAACAGTTTACCAAGCAACCTGAATATGATTTTGTGAACATTATGAGTAAACAGAGAGGATTTCTATCTTTTCCCTTGTATTTCTCTAGTTTCCTTAGGAATTTTAATCCTTTACTAATATGGGAAAACTCCAAATTTATTGATTTTCCCATATTAACATAGAAAGAAAATTTTACGTTCAGTTCATTCGCTAAATCAAGTAGTATAGGAACACCCACTCTGATATCTCTTATTCCGTTTAAATCAAACCTAAAAGATATAGTATTCATCTCTTCCAGCCTTTTAGTTCCTAAGAGGATAAAAAAGGGCAGGTTTTCAAAAATTATGTTTTTATTACTAAAGAAGCTATCATGAACCAGTTATACTCCTCGAATTTCCGTTAGAAAATATACGCATAAACCTCTCCTTCCAGATAAATAGAATTTTATCAAAAGCTGAATTCGATATTTGTAAAATTGGGATTTCAAGATTTTTTCTATTAATAGCTTCATACTTCTATATGCACCTAGTTTGGTCCGTATCAATGTTTACGCAAAATAACTGTGAAATACCCTCCAAATAAACCTAATTTCGTTTCGCAAAATTTCTTTTCTAAAAAGAGCAATATATTCGACAATACAGGTACTTTAAGTAAACACCCAAATATTGTAAATATCCTGATCCCCCTGAATGATTCTATTGTTAAATTGGAGGGAATCATTCTTTTTATTCTCCAGTAGCTATAAAAGCGTTGATAAATGTGAGGATAGGCTATTTTATTTATGAGAAATTTAAAACTCATGGGATTATAGAATTCGAGAATTAATAACCCTCTTCTTTTCGTAACTCTCTTAATTTCTAATATAGCTTTTTTAATTTCGGGTACATGAGCAAGAACTTTGAATGAAAATGTAATATCGAAAATTTCGTCTCCGAAAGGCAAATCCATTATATCAGCCTGTGCAAGATTTAACCCTTTTCCAGAGGCAATTTGCAGCATTTGCAGAGAAATATCTATTCCTACACCAAGTTTGGATTTCTTCTGCACTTCTTTGAGTATTAAACCAGTTCCACAACCTACCTCTAATACATTTTTGCCTTTACAGTGTCTAAGCACTGTTTGAGTTTCCATTTCATTAATGAGATTAAAATACCTCCTTGTTCTATCTGAATCGTATTTAGAACTAAAAGTATCGTAGTACTCTTTAATCTCCCTCAACATTCAATGTCTCCTTTATCAACTCATTCACTTTATTTGCAATCTCTGCTATAGAATACTTCTTAGCCAAATTTTTTGCTCTTTCCCCCATCCTTCTTCGCTTTTCCTGGTCATTAATCAACAATTTTAAATAACGGACAAGTTCCCTCTCTTTCTCAAAAATGAAACCGTTATAACCAGGCTTAATAAGGGGAATAAGTGTAATGCTGTTAGAAACAATTATTGGTTTCCCAAGAGCCATTGCTTCTAGACATGAAAGTGAAAGACCCAAAATTGCTATATCTTCCCTATAGGGAAATACGATTATATCGCAGGATTTCATATAGCCGAGTACATCTTTAAGATATCCATAAATATTGATATTTTCCCTTTTAGTTGCAATCTCTTCAAGTTTTCCTTTCAATGGACCTGTACCTGCAATAAGGAGCTCACAATTCCTGTTATCGAGTTTAAGAAAAGCTCGTATTAATCTATCAACCCCTTTCGATTTACTCAAATGCCCGAAATAACCTATCCGAATATCATATTGTTTTTGAACAAAGGTTATAGAATCCAAACGTTTTGGGTCCAACCCCACCGATACATAAACACAATCTATATAAATTCTTTTCTTTATCTGATCTTTTTGATAGGGATTAGAAAACCAAAAACCTGCACACAATCTATTAAAAAACCAAGAAAGTGAAATTGAGGGTTGTTTGAAAATACTATGTTGGTAAATAACCAGAGGAATACCCGGGGAAATTATTTTTAATAATAGTACTACAAATAACAATATTCCCGGGTAGATAATGCCGGAACCTAAAATTACTATATCCGGTCGCAGGTGCTTTGCTAAAATTGCACTGTATAGACGAAAGGGAGAACGGACTCGGTGGACACTATAATTATTGAGGTCTTTCCTATTAGGGATTTCTTTCGAATATTTCCATGAAATCACCTCCAGATCTAATTTCTGAGCTAAACTATTACATAAATCGTAAGCAAAATTCAATATACCTGAGTGGCGCTCCATTGGAAAAAAATACTTATTTATATAAACAACTTTCATAATTACCCACCTTTTTCAAAGTCTTCCCAGAAGAAATGATTGATCCTGTCGGTTTCCATTATGTGACACTGGGCAAGGTCATAACTGTCCTTTTTTAATAAATCAAAAAATACTTCCATCCGCCTGTCCAGAGTTGTATGAAGCTCCCTCATGAATTTTCTCTTATCTGTATGTCCAAGTCTTGGATCAACATCGATAACATAACGTTTATCTTTCAGGTAGGAAACTAAAGAAGATGGATTTGCACATTTATTGATACTTGGAGTTAGAAAACCCGAGACAAGAACACCGTTAACTTCTTCTGGAGGATAAGTTAATGGAACATTCATTACAAGAACCTTCTTCCCCTGCTCCGAAAGCTCCTTCCAGAGAGTTTTGGCTGTCCTATCTTTTCCAAGGGGTATTTTCAAGCGAAATTGTGTAAATCCTTTCTATGGCACCTCAAATCAATAATAGGATAATCTACCAACTGACCTGGACAGTAGAGAGTAACGTCGCCACCACGGGCAATCTCAAAAACCTTTATCCCTTTTTCTGTCAAGCTGGCCTCCGGAACCCAAATGTTCTCCGGAAAAGGAATCTTACCAAAAAAAGCCTTCCTTATAAGGTATAAAAGCGTTGTGGAATCCTTTCCTACAGACCAAAGAGTTGCAACTTTCTGGAATTGATGATAGGCTTCCCTTATTATATAAATACTGCTATTTTCTAATTTTGATAAATAATCCATTTCCTCTTTTTTATTTGTGCTATATTAACATTATCATTATCATTGTCAAGGTTCATTCATTTCCTTATTCAAAATCCCAATTTCTATATTGACATTTTAAAAACCACCTCTATGATTAAATAAATTCAAAGGGGGTGTTATGAAAAATTTATTTATTTTGGGTTGCCTTATCCTGCTACCTCTTTTTTTAGCCGCAAATAACTTACTCCTTAATCCTGGTTTTGAATCCTGGACCTCAGGGAAACCCGATTACTGGATAGAAGGAACAACCAAATTTACCACAATCCAAGAAAATGACACAATACACTCTGATTCTTCCAGTTGTAAAATAAAATTCGACTCAACATCGACTCAGAAGTTGGGACAACACATCAAATTTTCTCCATATTGTCTCTATGCCTGTTCCCTCTGGGTGTTTGATAATTCTCCATTTTCAAGGGTTAGATTCTATCTCGGGTGGTATGATGATAATAATAACTTTATAGCGAGTAATCTTTCCAGCTACAGTTCAGATACCTCCGAATGGCAACTTCTTACCTTGAATGATCGTTCCCCCTTCAGTGCTGAAAGCCTCCATTTCGAGATAAGATTGTATGATGTTGATTGGGGAGATTCTATCAATTCTGCTTATAACTTTGTCGACGATGCAGTAGTTAGTTATAATCCATTCCAACCCCCTTTTTCAATCCGGCTATTTCATAAACCTACCAATNCCTCTCCTTTTGAAGTTGCTAACGTTTATGCTATAGTAAGAGATGTTGATGGAACAATCTTAGATGATTCTCTATACNATGGAGTAAATAATTGGGATTCTCCTAATTCAATCTATCACAATAAAGTAAGTGGAGATACATTATTTTATACTATCCCCAGTAAATCAGAAGGAAACACAGTTTTTTACTATCTTTGGATGAAAGACGATGATAATTTAACTTCTGTTTCTGATACAAATTCATACTTTGTAGGAGATATTGGTGTTGTAATTAACGAAATTTGTTATGATAATCCAGGGGTAGATACAGCTTGTTTTGTTGAGTTATTTGGACCTCCGGGTATGAATTTAAATAGGATTAGTCGTTGGAGTCAATGGAAGAGATGGTAAATCTTATGCAAATATATTATTTATAGGCGATACAATACCAGGTGATGGATTCTTTGTAATAGCGCAAGATGAGAAGGTACCAAATTACGATATTATAGATCCTAATATAAACTTCCAGAACGGCCCTGATAACGTTGAGTTACGATACAACAATATAACAATTGATGCCCTTGGATACAAAGGAAGCGATAATAAGCCCTGGACCTTTACTGGCGAGGGTTCATGGGTGGTGAGTGATGAGGAAGGAAATAGCCTTTCTCGCTATCCCGACGGTTACGATACAGACAATAACGCTGGGGATTTTAGCGAAACTTCCCAAAAAACTCCTGGTGAACCCAATGCTTCCTCAACAGGGGTCGGTAAAACGATCCTGACAGAAGAATTTGGATTATCCTTGGAGACCAATTGCTTTTTCTCATCGGCAAATTTTCTGCTTTCAATACCGAGCAAATCGAAAATTGACCTTTCCATTTACAATTCAATAGGTCAAAAGATCTGCACTCTAAGAAATGGGAAGTTTAATGCAGGAAGATACAAAATCAAGTGGAACATAGAGGCTATCCCTTCCGGCATTTATTTCTGTCATCTAAAGACTGAAGCTATTAATCTAACTAAAAAGTTAATAATATTAAAGTAAAAGAAAAATACTTTATTCCTCGAGGAAGGCGTTCAAAGAGTGTTGGTTATACGATTCATTAAGTTTAAACCAAATCCTTCAAGGCCAGTTTTTTAAGCAACTTAAGTGGATAATGGTGCCAGATGAGTAAGTCTTGTAAACTTTCATCTTATTAAAGAATAAGGATTAAATTCATTTATGCCTCTTTTTATCACGAAATCATATATCTTATATATTCAAGTACATATTTAATTAATTCTATAAACACCCTATAAATTTTGAACACGAGATTAAAAAATATCCTACTCTCATGCTTATCTATAATTCTGAACCAGTATTTAATTCCTGTAAGACGGTCAAAACTCACACTATTTGGACTCATCCGAAAAGACAATAGAATCTCGGGAAGGTGCTTCACAATCTTATTGCTTTCAAGGAAAGATAAAAGAAGGTCTATATCGATCTTCCCTTCAATATTCTCATCATAGTTACCCAAAATAAGAGCCGCCTCCTTCCTGAAGGCAACCGCTGAATGCTTGAAAGGAACTCTTGGAGAGAGAAAAATTTTCCATCGCATTTCTATGTTATTGAGATACGATTTGTATCTGTGGATCAGTTTGAATTTATTATCTCGAAACTCGATAATATCTCCATAAAGAAGGTCAACAGAACTATCTTTCCTAAAAGCGTTCATTACCTTTCTTAAGCTTCCTTTATGTAAAATATCGTCTGAGTCCAGGATATAAATATAATCAGTAGTAGCTTCTTTTAAACCCAACGCTCTAGCAGAAGCGGGTCCTTTATGTTTTTGTTCAATTAGAGAAAATTTATCCCTGTGCTTGCTCACAAAATCCCTTATAAAATTTAGAGCAGACTTGCTGGAACCATCATCGACGATCAACACTCTATAATCTTCGTACTCCTGGTCCAGGATACTTCTGAGTGCTTCTTTAAGCACTTTAATCCTGTTATAAGTTGCAAGTAGAATAGTAAGATCAGCCATTATAAAAATTCATAAACAAAGCTCTCCAAAAAATCAAGTGGTAATGAGTGAAAAATAAAAAATATCCATAGACTTGTTTTTTCATAATCACCTATTATCCTTTTGCACAGTAATTTTAGTAAGTTTAGGTTTAGAAAAAATGGAACTTTAAATACTTGGAATGCGTCTAATTAGTTGAGAAGTTTTCAGTAGAATGATAGGAGGATATTTTTGAAACGAAAGAAGTTCAAGATACTCGGGATTCCTTTGACTCTCTGGGAAAAGAATGAATTATTGAGACTCATAGAAAATCGAATAAAATCAGGAAAACAGAGTTACATAGTAAATATGGATCTCCATAAGTTAGTCTATTCTTTACGGGATTACCAGCTGCAGGAGAAATTGAAGGAAGCTGAAGTAATATTTTTAGAAGGTATAGCTCTATCTCTTGCCGCGAGAATATTCGAAGCCGTTTCAATCCAGGGTATAATTGAAAAAAAATTTATCCCTGGGCTGTTTCAGATAGCAAAGAGGAATAAACTCGACGTTCTTATATTATGCGAATCTAAAACAGAAATTCCATCTTTGAAAAAGCATTTAACTGAGCTTTACCCTGAAATTGATATTAATATTACAACTTATAAAGCTTATTTAGAAAATGGAAATACTCATTTAGATAACAATAAAGATAAATCCTTAATCCTTCTTGGTGAAGTTTCTAAGCCAGATAGAGAATTTATTCTAAAAAGAAGCCTTCAAAATCCAAAGGTCAAAGTGGCGCATGGATTTGGGCTCACTTATGATATAAGCAATAACAAAAATAAAGGAATTAAAATAGAAGGATCAACTTCCCTCCTTGGAGAACTTTCAAATCAATCTCCTTTATTCTGGATTAAGCATTTTTATTCTTTTCTTGAATTCTCGGTTCTTCTTTTTGTGGGTATTCTTGAAGAAACGGTTATCCCTTATAAGGCGCTGGCATTAGAAGCAGACAGAGGGCATGATCTCTATCGTCTTGGAAAGCGTCTATTTGATATTATCTTATCTTTAACCATACTTACTCTCGGTGCACCCTTACTTATCTTTATAGCTGTTTTGATAAAATTGGACTCTAAAGGACCTGTATTTTTCCACCAGAAGAGGGCTGGTTATAAAGGTAAGGAATTTACCATCCTTAAATTCAGAACAATGAAAAAGGATGTTCTCCAATACGACCATTCCCCGAACAGTTCCCAGGATAAGCGCATAACAAGGGTTGGACGGTATCTCAGAAAAACCAGTCTTGATGAGTTACCGCAGTTTCTAAATGTATTAAAGGGGGACATGTCTGTAGTTGGTCCGAGACCGGAAATGCCCTTTAAGGCTAATCAATACTCTAATAAAGAGAAAAAACGATTAACAGTAAAAACAGGTGTCACAGGTCTATGGCAACTATACGGAGATAGAAGCGTACCAATACATAAATCTATAGATTATGACTTTGAATACATAGATAATAGGTCATTCTGGCTTGACCTAAAGATAATAATTCTATCTTTTTTTCATGTTCTTCTTACCCCCTTAAAGTCAGAAGATGAATGGAAACAGTGGTAGGCGACTGATTAGAGAATTTGTAAGGCAACAAGTATTGATAGATATAACAATTAACTGGATTTTTGAGTTCGACCTTAATATTAATTCCCAAGGGTAAATAAGAATCTGGGAAAATAAAGGAGGAACTCACCCTATTGACTCAAAAGCTTAAGGAAATAATATGTAGTATGCTTATAATTGTAAAACTTATGTTTAATTACTTTATTCTCCTGGCATTGGCCCCCTTGTGGATAGAAAATACAGGCTCTTTTAATAAGAATGTAAAGGCAGAACAATGATGTTTAAGGTTTGTCTGAATGTGTAGGTGTATTAATTTATAAATAAATCTTTTGATAAAGGAGGTTAGATTGGAAGACAATGAGTTCGATCTTTTAGAAATAATTCGTAAATTGTGGAAGAAAAAGTTTTTTCTGATAAGTTGTATATTTATACCGGCTATAATTGCGATGGTAGTCAGTTTATTAATTCCCAAACGATATAGTTCAAGTGCTACCATTTTGGCACCAGAAGTTGCATCAGGGGGCGGAATAATTCAAACACCTTTCGGAGGAATTTCATCCAGTGGTTTAGGGCAAAGTACAATAAGTTCTCAGGCAGTCATAGCTCTCCTTAAAAGTGATAAAATGTTGGGAGATGCGGTTGATCATTTTAATCTGGTTGAAGAGTTAAGATTTGAGAAGAAAAGATTAGCCATGGAATTTTTAAGGGATGAAATGAGTTCGATAGAATTTGCAGCTGACGAAGGTATAATAAAGATTTCAGTATGGGCTTTTTCACCGGAAAAGAGTAAAGAAATGGTAGAATTTTATCTTGCTAACCTCGAGAATTTAAACAGAACTTTAGAAATGACTACACAATCCCCAGTGGTCAAAGTCATAAGCTCTCCCTTCGTTCCCGATAAGAAATCTTTCCCCCGGATTAAACTTAATATGGTCATTTCTGGATTCTTGGGTTTAATCGTGGGGCTATTATTTATCTACTTTAAAGAAAAAACATAAATCACTAAATGATTTCTTTGAACGATTTTTCATCCAGCATAAGAGTTGGAATAGGGAAAAAAGAGCTAATTTGTCTTGTTTTACTACTTTTTAGTTTGGGGATAATTTCCTCATTTAACCCCTTCCTCACTTTCGTTACCTTAACTGGATTAATATTATTATTAATCGGGACATTATATCCACGAGAAGCGTTCCTAGTGGTTGGCATTTTTTTGATATTCCAAGCAGCGATTGTAAGAAATATGATGTTGCTTGGAAGTCCAGAGGAAATTGTCAATTTTGTTAAAAGGGCAGATGAATTTATATGGATTCTTTTTATTGCTTATATTCTGCTCCATTATTATAAAGGTAGTACTTGGGAACTCAAAAAAACACAATTAGCATTCCCTGCAATGATGCTCGCTATTTTTGGATTGATATCTGCTTTTTACAATCGCAGTTCATTACTCTGGTCATCAATTGCCATTTTTCTTGGTCTAAAAGGCTTCTTTATGTATTGGATCGCTTCGAATATAAATATAGAAAACAGAAAGGTTATATTGTTTTTCAAAACGGTTATATATATACTGTTTTTTTGTGCACTTATTGGTATTTTGCAATTTATGGGATTAGATATTCTAGCGAAGGCAGGCACGAGTGAACGCCTTGGCGTAAGAGTTGCTCATTCAATATTCGCTCACCATGGAACATTTGGATCTTTAATGGCGGTGGGAATTGCTTTGACAATAGGGCTTACCTTTTCGACAAAGAAAATTAAATGGCCAATCTTTACTATTATAATGGCATTGGGATTAATAGCTTCTTCTGTCAGGAGAAGTCTCTTAGGACTTTTATTTGGATTAATTTTTGTTCTCTTGAATCACAAAAAGTTTGAAATTTCCAAAAAGTATACCTATGCCTCCCTGTGGCTTTTTATTTTATTGTTAACATTCTTTGGGGGGAGAGTCGGAATGATAATTAAAGGCACTAAATTTGAATATGGAGCTTCCATTCACCCCCGTTATTGGCTGTATTTTGGGGGTTATAAAATTATCAGGAATAAACCTCTATTGGGGGAAGGTCCGGGTGAATATGGCAGTTTTGTTTCTGTTTTAAGAAAAAGTAAGACGTACGCAAAGTACGGAATAATAGTAGAAGATCGTTACAAAATGGATGCGTATTGGGCTAGCATCGCAGGAGAATATGGTTTATTAGGACTATTAGCGATGGTTTTAATGCTGGTAATTTTATTTCGGACTTTAATTGGTAATTTCAATCTAAGCAATAAAGTATCTTTTATGCAGGGCATATATATAGGATACATCATTCTTTTTATAGATTTTTTGGTAGAATCTATAACTTCATCTGTATATTTAAATTCACTAACCCAATTTATTCTTTTTGCTGGAATAGGTTTGCTTAAAAGCACAGAGATTGAAAAGTGAATATTATATTGATTATTCTCCAAATGTTACTAACCTTTCAAAAGAATCTCAGGGTTAGATATAATAACCGTTAATTTCTTTACTCTTACACATTATGAAGGAATTAAATTTGCGAAATAATGGTGCATTGACAAAAAAGATTTATGTGTATATTTATTGTGATTATGTTATGTAGTTACTCTATTATGTTGAAAAATGTCGGCAGGAAAAATCTCCTTTGAATTGTTTGGGGATCAATCTTTAAATCTTATAAAGGAGGATGCATTTTATGACTAGTGAATTTAAGGAAAAGACTAATAATCTGATTTCGCCTTATGGGGATGAGTTAATTGACCTTAGAGTTGAAGGCGAAGAGCGGGCTGAGTTGATACGTAAAGCAAATACTCTTGATTCAATCCAATTATCATTTCGTTCTGTGTGTGATCTTGAACTCATGGCTACCGGAGCATTCTCACCTCTGGACCGATTTATTAACGAGAAGGATTATTATAGTGTTCTAAAAGAGATGCGACTCTCAGATGGTACAATTTTCCCGATTCCCATCACACTTCCTGTTGATGATGATGCAGGTATTGAAGTCGGAAAGGAGATTGCTCTACGAGATTCAAGAAACGACCTTTTAGCAATTATGAAAATTGACGAAATATATACGAGCGACCCAATAAATGAAGCCAGACATACCTTTGGGACCACTGACGTCCGGCATCCCTTAGTAGCGGAACTGCATGGGTGGGGCAGAAGATACATCTCAGGGCCGATTAAAGTTTTAAATTTGCCAAAGCATTATGATTTCACCGAATTAAGGCACACCCCAACTGAAGTACGGAATTTACTTAAAAAGACAGGCTATAGCAATGTAGTGGCATTTCAAACTCGTAACCCAATGCATCGTGTTCACGAAGAATTGACCAAGAGGGCTGCAAATGAAATTAATGGCGCATTACTCATCCATCCTGTGGTAGGCCTTACAAAACCCGGTGACGTTGACCATTACACCCGTGTCCGAAGCTATAAGGTATTAGTGGATAAATACTATGACCCTAAACGAACTGTGTTAAGTCTATTACCTCTGGCTATGAGGATGGCTGGTCCGCGCGAGGCGCTATGGCATGCAATAATCCGCAGGAACTATGGCGCCAACCACTTCATTGTCGGGCGAGACCATGCCAGTCCAGGAAAGGACTCAGAAGGTAAACCTTTTTATGGTCCTTATGAGGCACAGGAGTTGCTTAAAGAATATAGCGATGAAATTGGCGTTAAGATGATGCTCTTTGGCGAACTTATATATATTCCCGATGAAGATCGCTATGAAGAAAAAGATAAAGTTCCTCAAGGTACAAAGACAATAAAGATTTCGGGAACAAAAGCAATAAATAATCTAAAGAATGGGGAAAAACCACCAGGGTGGTTCATGCGCCCAGAAGTTGCTGGTATTTTAAGTGAATTGCACCCACCAAAAAATGAACAGGGATTCTGTGTATGGTTTACAGGCCTTCCTGCTTCAGGTAAATCTACCATTGCTAATGCTCTAGTAGAGATGCTAGCAGAGAATGGGAAGCAAGTAACTTTGTTGGACGGGGATATAGTTCGCACTCACCTATCCAAAGGGCTTGGGTTTAGCAAAGAGGATAGAGACACGAATATTTTACGTATTGGATTTGTAGCTTCAGAAATCGTCCGGCACAAAGGAGTCGTGGTCTGCGCTGCTGTTACTCCGTATCGTGATGCTCGAAATGAGGTTAGAAATATGGTAGGGGATGATAAATTTATACTAGTTTTTGTAGATACACCACTGGAGGTTTGTGAGGAACGTGACCCTAAGGAAGGGTCTGTATGCTAAGGCTCTCAGGGGAGAAATAAAGGATTTTACAGGCCTAGATGATCCATATGAAAGGCCTGTGAAACCAGAAATCGTAGCAGACACAGTAGAAAAGATTCCAGAAGAAAATGCACAGCAGATAATTAGATATTTAGTTGATAGGAGGCTCTTAGTTAGGGATTAAATAAATTCATTTCTTTTTTAATGCTGCTAATGTTTTTATAGCAATGACTTTTTAATACAAATTTAAATTACTTTTAATTGTAACTAAATTTTACTTAAATAAAGGAGGCCAAGTAAAATCTTTGTTTAGATAATAAATTTCCCTTTAACTAATTTTTAACAACATTGAATAAAATTCAGATGACCCAGAAAATCCTCTCTCTTGACAATACTACCAGAGAATTTATCATTTAAAAATGCGTGTACCTATATCAGTTGAGATAACCAAGAAAGAAAATTTCGAGGTCTTAACAAAGCAAATCGCTAAAGGTGGTGGAATTGCTTTTGTTGGACAATTATCAGGGAAAGGGATAAACTTTGTCTTGCAAATTTTACTGGCCCGTATCCTTGGTACTATGAGTTATGGACTTTATGCTTTGGGTTACAATGTATTTTTTATTGCACAAAGATTCTCATTGTTAGGATTTCATAATGGCGTAGTTCGTTTTGGCTCAATATACAGAGGTAAGAGTGATACAAGACGACTCAAAGGAACCTTAATTACATCCTTGGGAGTAACTTTTTTAACCGGAATATTGCTTTCTTTTTTGCTTTTTTTTCTCTCAGATATTATTTCCAATCGCTTGTTCAATGAACCAAGTTTAGTTCCTGTAATCAAAGTATTCTCTTTTTGCCTTCCCTTTTATACACTAATGATGGTAGCGTCATATTCAGCTCGTTCATTTAGACGTATGGAATATGCAATTGGGTTAGAGTTCTTACTGCACCCCTTTATTAATTTAATATTAGTTAGCTTGATCTTTCTTTTGGGTTACCGATTGTTGGGTGTAATTTTTGGGTTTCTAATTTCCTCTATTTTCTCCGCAACCCTGGGAATCTTCCTACTGAGGAAGATCTTTCCTGATTTAATTTCAGAGCTTAAACCTAGATTTGAATTCAAAACTATCCTCCTCTATTCATTAACTATTCTTTTAAGTTCATTTTCTTATCTTCTTCTGCTCACTAGGGCTGATAGGATTATGCTTGGTATTTATGCTTCAGCTCGGGATGTTGGAATCTACAATGCAGTTACTGCAATATCTAACCAAGCTGCTCTTTTTTTAGCTTCTTTTAATGCTATCTTCTCTCCAATAATAGCAGATTTGTATAATAAAGGGGATATGAACGAGTTAAGTAAATTGTTCAAAATCACCACAAAATGGATCTTTACATTAACATTTCCTCTATTCCTCGTATTTCTTTTATACCCAAAGCAAATAATGGGACTTTTTGGTCCAGAGTTTAAAGTGGCTTGGTCCTCATTAATCATTCTGGGAATGGCTAATTTAATTAATGCCTCTGCAGGTTCAGTTGGGTTTATGCTCACCATGACTGGCCGTCAGAAAATAGAGCTAACCAATAACTTTTTTATGGGAGGAATAAACATTATCCTAAATATCTATTTAATTCAACGTTACGGGATTCTTGGAGCAGCAATTGCTACAGGAAGTTCCATCGGCTTAATTAATGTGGCAAGACTCCTCGAAGTGTTTCATTTATATAGGATACATCCATATAATACATCTTTCTGGAAGCCACTAGTTGCTGGAGTTTTTACAGTATTTTCTCTTTTACTGTTTAATAAATTCATCCCGAGTAAAGGATGGTGGTGGGTTGCAGGAGTAGCATTATTTGGCCTTGTTTATTTATTGTTTTTAATTTTATTAGGCTTAGAGGAAGAAGACAAACTTGTAATTCGGGCTGTAAAGAGTCGACTAGGAAAAAATTAAAATGAGCAAAGCTAAAATGCAATGGTAAATAATAATGTTTTCTTGGAATCCAATGTTAAACAGAGAAGGCAAAAATGCTTAGCATTTCGATAATAAAGGATTTAATTTTCAAAGTAAAGTTGAGGTATGTCAAAAATCCGATTCTCGCGCTTGAGAAATTGCAATATTATTTTTTAACCAAACCGACAAGAATCAAATTATTAGTAAAATTTCAAAAATATATTAAAAAACCAGCCGAACCCGAAAAATGGGTTTTTATTGTGGGATGTTATAATTCTGGAACAACTTTACTGGAAAAACTGATAGCAACACATTCACAAATCAGCGCATTAGATGAAGGCGTTTTCAAAACCGATCAATTACTTACCCCGGAAGAATTGGGCTGGACACGCATGTGGTATAAAGTTATTGAAAAAGTTAGACTAACAGATATGGACAATTCAGTGGACGCAGAAGAGTTAAAAAAAGATTGGGGGTTATTCTTTAACCCCAAAAAGTCGGTTTTCTTGGAAAAATCCATTGTAAATAGTGCAAGAATGCTTTGGTTACAGAGGAATTTCAAGAACTCGTACTTTATTTTTATTGTTAGGAATGGATATGCAGTTGCAGAAGGGATAAGACGCAAAGCGCTAGTTGGGAAATGGGGCATGCAGCAAAACTTTATCCCTTATTACCCTATTGAACTATGCGCCCAGCAATGGGTAGTAAACAATGAAATTATTGAACAGGATTCAAAAAAGATTAAAAATTTTAAGAAAATTTATTACGAAGAATTATGTAAGTCGCCCAGAGAAGTAATTAAAGAGCTCTTGAATTTTATTGGATTGCAAGAGAATATTAATTGGCATAGAGCTAAAAAATGGAAAATCCATGAAAAATTTTCAACTATAAAGAATATGAACCAAAGAAGTATTGACAATTTGACTCAGGATGATATAAATAAAATAAATAGCATTGCTTCAGACATGCTCAAATTCTATGGGTATTATATGCCATCTAAAGAATTTTTAAGTGGGTAGAGAGTTAATTATATTTTTTTTAAAATTTTCAATGGTACTGCCCCAAAAAGTTGAATCCTGTAGTATTGTGGAATTTGGTCCTCCTGTTTATAATTTTTATAGACAGAAAAGAAGAATTAGATGGTGTGACCTTCATAAATTTAAACACATTTTACCTTATTTTGTGTTAGAATTTCAACCATAACTTCACTCTCCTCTCGTATTTCTCTCGGGCTTTTGTATCCTATAGANAAA
>JGI24025J20009_10001594_pt1 | contig 17039 bp, 15 predicted proteins | sample Cruoilmetagenom3_FD_20009 | JGI IMG/M metagenome (IMG submission 20009) | reverse complement strand
ATAAATAGATTATCTTTAAAAACAAAAAATCACAATCAGTAGCCACTATTCACCATTTGCAAAAATAGATCTTCTTACAAAAAACACGTGCGGAATGTCAGTCATATCTACTTAAAATTCATTAAAAAATTACAAAATGGAAGTAAATTTGTTTTATCAGCAATATCTAATTCCATGTCCTCTTTCATTAACACAACAAGAAAAAAATAATCTTATTTAACCTTATGCACCCATTAGATGCCCCGGATTTCCAATCCGGGGTTCGTGACTATAAAACAAATGTCCAACCAACGGCTCGTGGATGCCCCTGAATTCATTCGGAGGTGGCGCGGGTGAGGCTTAAATCAAAAGGAGGTGCACTATGGAAGAAAAAAAATCGGATGAAGTCCTGATACCCTAATCTTCCATATCGTTATCAGTTAGTCTTCCAACCCGCGCCACAGCGACCGCACGGTCGCCCGGATCGAGCCGCATGATCCGCACGCCCTGAGTATTTCGCCCTTGCATCCTGATATCGCGCACAGGAATCCGGATGATGTTCCCGTTCTGGCTGGTGACGAGGAGTTCGTCGTCCTCGTAGACGGTTTTGATCGCTATCCCGAGCCCGTTTCGCAGATTCGGGATGATCGTGATGATTCCTTTCCCTCCGCGCCTTGTGACGCGGTATTCATCGAATTCGGTCCGTTTCCCGTATCCGTTCTCGGTCAGTGTCAGGAGCGCGGCACCCGCCTCCACGATCTCCATATCAACAACGTAATCGTCAGCCGCAAGACTGATGCCCCGGACGCCGCGTGCGCTCCTGCCCATGCTGCGCACGTCAGGCGCATGGAACCGGATCGCTTTGGCGTGAGCGGTACCGATGAGGATGTCATCGGAATCGGCAACCATCCTGACAGATACCAGTTCATCCCCTATGTCCAGCTTAAGTGCAATGATCCCGCCTTTGCGTGGGCGTGCAAACTCGGAAAGCGCTGTTCTCTTGGCAACCCCGCGCTTTGTTGCCATGACAAGATAATGATCCGGATCAAACGTGCTGACCTTGACAAACGCGGTAACGTTCTCGTCGCCGGATAGCTCGAGTAGGTTCACGATCGCCTTTCCTTTCGATTGCCTGCTCCCCTCAGGAATCTTATATACCTTGAGCCAGTGAACCTTGCCCTTGTCTGTGAAAAATAGGATGTAATCGTGGGTGTTTGCGATGAAGATATCCTCGACAACGTCTTCTTCCTTCGTGCCCATGCCGATAACGCCCCTGCCGCCGCGCCCCTGCTGCCTGTACGTATCGACCGGCACACGTTTGATGTAGCCGGTGTTCGAGATCGTGATGATCGCATCTTCTGACGGGATTAAGTCTTCGTCCTCGAACTCCTCGTGTGCCTCAAGTATCTCAGTCCTCCGCAGGTCCGCATACTTCTCTTTTATCGCGAGGAGTTCCTCTTTTATCAGGTCGAGGACTTTTTGGGGGTTTGCGAGCACTTCTCTTAGGAACGCAATCGTCTCTTCGAGCGATGCATACTCTTCCTCCAGTTTCTCGCGTTCAATGCCAGTGAGGCGGCGGAGCTGCATCTCGAGGATCGCTTTTGCCTGCACCTCCGATAGTCCGAAATTCGCGATCAAACCGTCTCTTGCTGCCTCTGCCGTCTTTGATGATCGTATCAGCTTGATCACGGCATCGATGTTATCGAGCGCGATCTTCAGCCCGTCAAGGATGTGCAGCCGATCTTCTGCCTTTTTAAGATCGTATCTGCTTCTCCGGATGATTATCTCTTTTCTGTGATCGATATAACACTGTATCAAGCCCTTCAGTGGGAGAACCTTTGGCTCGCCGTTCACCAGCACGAGGTTGATGATCCCGAAGGTGGTCTTTAATTGCGTGTGCTTGTATAACTGGTTTAAGATGACCTGCGTGTTCGCGCCCTTCCGGGTCTCGATAACGACCCTGATTCCGTCCTTGTCTGATTCGTCCCTGAGATCACTGATGCCCTCGACCTGCTTTCCCTTCACGAGATCTGCGATGTTCTCAACGAGTTTCGCCTTGTTCACCCGGTAAGGGAGTTCAGTGACGATGATCCGCTCCCGGTCCTTCTTAGTCTCGATCTCTGTTCTGGCGATCATCTCGACGATGCCGCGTCCTGTCGTGTACGCAGCCAGAACCCCTTTAAGTCCAGTTATTGCAGCGGCTGTAGGGAAATCCGGCGCCTTCACATGCGCCATCAGTTCGTGAACGGTCGCATCAGGATTGTCGATCAGGTGGATGGTGCCGTCTACGACCTCGCCTAAGTTGTGCGGCGGCATATTCGTTGCCATCCCAACAGCGATCCCTGTCGAGCCGTTCACAAGCAGGTTCGGGAGCAGCGCAGGGAGAACGGACGGCTCTTTCAAGGAATTATCATAGTTCGGAACGAAATCGACGGTATCCTTGTTTATGTCATCAAGAAGCTCCTTTGCGACCTTCGCCATCTTGACTTCAGTATATCTCATCGCAGCCGCGGAATCGCCGTCGATCGAGTTGTGAACAAAGACGCCGCTTCCAAGCAAGAAATTGTGATACGGCTCGACCGTGATGTCGTATACGTCGAAACGCCTGTCCAGCATACGTTTGGATACGATACGGTGGTTGTAAGTCGCTGATAGTGACAGGAATTCGTCAAAACTCTCGAAATATCCCATCGCTTTTCTAAAGCGCGGAATACAGTTGTTGTAACGTGCCCGATCATAAAGTTCGGGCGTAATCTCATCAGACCCATTCTGGCTCAGCAGGTGTGAACCATAGCGCAGAATCTTGCTGCGCATAACTTGTCTCTTGTATTGATCGTCTTTCCATTTCTGGCGAAGCGATCCGGCAGCTTGTTTTGCAAGCTGGTGCATCATCTCAGGGTTATCTTCCAGACGGTGTACGAACTCATATATCCCGGTCGCCGGGTTCTGTATCGTCAGGTAATCGTTCATCCCTTCTCGCACCGGCGCAGTGGAAAAATAGCCCGGCATTAAGCTATCCTCGCCAGTCAGGTCGCAAGCCTGCTTGTAAGTGCCGTCGCGGAGCATGAACCGATGATCAGGTGTGCAACGGATCACTTCTCTGTTGTCCAGAACAAGCTCGATCACCTCGGAATCCTTCCGTGTGATACGGGAATGCCGCGCCTCCCCGACAACAACATTGCCAGCATCATCCGCAGAATAGACATGGAATGTTTCGTCCGGACCGTACATCTCAGCCAGTTCCTCAAATGTCCTGTCCGTACCATCAAGCAGCTTGACACTCGTATCGCCAGTGAAACATCCAAAATTCCCCTGCCCGTTGATAAGCGGATACCGGAGCGAGAACGTCTGCACCATCCTGACGATGGTGTCATAGATCGCGGCATCGCCATGCGGGTGGTACCTGCCCATCACGTCACCAACGATGCGTGCCGATTTGCGGTGCGGCTTATCAGGTGTTGCGCCGCTCTCGAGCATCGCATAAAGGATGCGGCGGTGCACAGGTTTCAGCCCATCCCTGACATCGGGAAGCGCACGCCCGACGATCACGCTCATCGCATAATCGAGATACGAGGATTTCAGTTCCTCGGTGATCGGAACCTGGCGTACCCTGTCAGTCTCCGGTTCTAACTGTGATTGCGAGTCAGGGGGTGTGGTCATGTAGTCTCTGTAATACGTTGTCCTGTTAGAACTTAACACTTGAGAATGAAATTCCCTGCACGATCAGGGAGACTGTCTTTCAGACTCTCGGCAAGCTCCTCCCGCACCTCGCCACTGTAATAGTCGATCCGTGCAGCGATCGTCAGTTTCGAAGCGAATCTCCGCGCAATCCTGCCGCGCAGGCGGCGTGGGGACGTGTGGACGAGTGGGTGCTGGAAGATCACGCCGTGCTTTGGAGGAGCTGCCCCGCGCAGATGCCGAAACATCGCCCTGTTCGCACCAAGAATCTGCAAGCGGCTTGCAGGCATCCTGGCAAGTTTCCCAAGCCCGCCTGCTATGCTGATCAACCGTGCAGCAAGCAGCCCGCCTGCAAGGTTTGTGAGGTTTGGGGCGATAATGATCGTCTCGTCCCGGATATACTCGATGAGTGTTCTGCGGCTCTCGTACAGATCGGTGAGATTCTGTGCAAGGGTGCGCATCGCAGGCGGGATCTCGCGCCTCTTTAGGATTTCCCTGACCGCATCCTCTGACGGCTGGACCGACTCCTCGTACATGGAATACCACTCAAAGAGATGCTCTGAAAGCAGATTCAAGGTCGGACTTAAGTCATCAAGCATCTTTATTGCATGGATGACCTCCTCGTCCCCGCGTGCAGACCGCAAGACCGCTTCTCTTGCGATCCGGATCGTCACCTCATGGAGCAGTGCACGATACTCGTCTTCAGAATTAACGAAACCTTTGCTGAAGACGAATGTGCGGAGGTCTGATAACGGCTCCGTCGTCGATGCTTGCATCACCGGACCCGAGTCCCGGTCCAGTAACATAGAAACGATCGCATCGGGACTTGCCATTCAGTCCTTGATTGCGACCGGCTTCTTTGCCTCGCGTGTGAACATGATCGGCAGGACATTTAGTACCCCCAAGAGATCACCTCCCTTGATCTCGCCGGTCTCCTGCCCGAGAATGTATGCGACCTTGATGCACCGATCAACCTCGACAGGTGCGGCTCCGGCTCCTGATCCAACACGCACCACCGATACAAGCGCATGTGGGGAAAATGCGCAGAGGAGCGCGAGCAGGTCATGTTGCAGTGTAATCTCCCTGATTCTGATCTTCTCAAACGCGCCCTTTGCTATCGTCATATCCTCGTCTGCGACGATGATCTCCCACTTGGCGCGGGTTGCTATCGTAAACTCGTAAGGTGCTACTTCGACCTTGCTCCGTTCCAACCCCTGTTCTGTTGGGGACACGATCTGTATGGTTTGAGATTCCATGGCTCCACATCAACTGATTATAATATATAGCTATCCCAGTTGCATCTGGATCGAGTCAGGCCTCATGTCCATGAGCGACTGCAACCGGAGGTCGTCGCTTAACACATGATATACGTTATCCTGGGGCGTGTCAAGCGTTATCTCTTTGGTCACGCCGTACCTTCCGCGGTTTACAACGATCGCATTCACGATCCCGAGCATATCGAGTTCGCTGATCAGTTCGGTGATCCGCCGCTGTGTCAGCACATCGATGTCGATCATGCCGCACATGCGCTTGTATATCTGATAGACCTCACCTGTGGACATGATCCGCCTGCCAGATCTCCGGATCAATTCGGGAGCTTTGTCAAGGACCATGATGCTGTAGAGAACCAGTTTCGACTGGGTCGGAAGCGTCTTTATGACCTCTGCGACACGATCAAACTCGATCTTGGACTGCGCTCTCCTGACATGCATCTCCTGCACACCCTCCACCTTTTCACGCTCTGCGAGTTCAGCAGATATCCGGAGCAGGTCGAGGGCTCTGCGCGCATCACCATTCTCTCTTGCCGCAAGGGCAGCGCAGAGCGAGATTACGTCACCATCGATCACTCCACTCCGAAATGCCATCTCAGCACGCTGTTGCAAGACATCCGCGAGTTGATCAGCGTTGTACGGCGGGAAGATGAGTTCCTCCTCCCCAAGAGAACTCCTGACTCTCGGATCGAGAAATTCCGTGAACTTCAGGTCATTTGAAATCCCTATAAGACTGACTTTGGCATGTTCAAGCATAGAATTGATTCTTGACAGGTTATACAGCACATCGTCGCCTTTTTTTATCAGTTTATCGACCTCGTCCAGAATGATGACCACAACTCGTTTCTTGGAATCGATCGCGCTCTTGAATTCTGCAAATACCTGATCGGTGGGCCAGCCAGTCATCGGGATTCTTTTGCCGAAATTCCGTGCAAGTTCGGCTAGCAGACGATACTGGGTATCAATAACACCGCAATTGTTGTACAGAACCTCACAGGGGATTCCACGTGCTTCACCTGCTTTCTCGATCTCTTTTCCGACATGTGTGGTAACCGCGGTCTTGCCGGTTCCGGTCTTGCCATAGATCAGGATGTTTGAGGGCGTATCGCCACGTAAAGCTACTATCAATATCTTAAGAAGAGCGTCTACCTCGTTATCCCGATGTGGGAGATAATCCGGTACGTATGTGGAACGGAGCACATCCCTGTTCTCAAATATCGGTTTCGATTCCAGTAATTCATTGATAGCATTTGCTATGGGCGTTTTTTTCAATAATCTCCCTCCCTGCCGAAAGGTTTGCTACTTACCTTCAGGTACACCTTCTTAAGGATTGTGGATGTCTAATTTTATTTTAATAAAGTGAAAACTAAGGCGAGAGCCGTTTTCGGTCACGGGGGAACAGGACAACATCGCGGATATTTTTGATATGCAGCATGGTCATGACCAACCGCTCGGTTCCAAGACCCCATCCGGCGTGTGGAGGCATCCCGTACCTGAACGCCTTCAAATAAAAATCGAAACTGTCCGGGTTGAGTCCGTGCGCCTCGATCATCTCATAAAGAAGTTTGTGTGAATGTACGCGCTGTGAGCCCGACGCAAGTTCCATTCTCGGATGCATGAGATCGAACGATTTGCTGTATTCTGGCTTATCGTCGTATGGGTGGGTGTAATACGGCTTAATCTCGGTGGGCCAATCGGTGAGGAAGTAATGCTCACCGATAGCGTTTCCTATAGCGCGCTCGGCAGCCGTGCCAAAGTCCTCGCCCCACTCAGTGGTGTGCCCCTCAGAACGCGCAATCTCGAGCGCGTCATCGTAACTCACCCGCTTAAACGGAAGCTGCGGCGCCGAAAGTTCGATTCCGAGTTCTTCCAGTTGCGGTGCACAGTCAACAGATACCTGTGCGTACACCTCGTGGACCAAACGCTCAAGAACCCCCATCACATCGAGATGATCCATGAAACTCGCCTCGATATCGATCGAAGTAGCTTCATTCAGATGCCGCAGTGTGTCATGCTCCTCTGCCCGGAAGATTGCGCCGATCTCATAGACCCTGTCAAAGCCAGCCGACATCATGATCTGTTTGTACAGCTGCGGACTCTGATTTAAGAATGCCTCCCTGTTAAAGTAGGTGATCGGGAATAATGCTGTGCCGCCTTCGGTTGCAGCCGCAACCACCTTTGGCGTGTGGATCTCAATGAATCCTTCGTTTTCAAGGAAGTTGCGCACTGCCTTTAAGGCGTGGTGGCGGATCACGAATACATTGAGTGTCTTCCTACGCCTGAGATCGATAAATCTCGAATCAAGCCGGGTATCGATATCTGCACCGACCTTTCCAGTGATATCCATCGGTAGCGGAGAATCCGATTCAGAAAGCACGCTTAACGTCTGCGGGATGATCTCGTACCCGCGTGGGGCTTTATCTTCCCCCTTCACAGTTCCAGTCACCGTGAGCACAGACTCCCGGACCAGTCTCCTGGCAGAATCGAAGAGCTCGGGATCGGTCTTCTTCTTGACCATCGTGATCTGCATGAACCCGTCCCGGTCTCGCAGTATGAGAAAGTAGATTCCTCCAAGGTCACGCATCTCGTGTATCCAGCCAGCGACCGTTACGGTGTCGCCGCCCATCTCAGGCGTGATATCGGATGCATAATGAGTTCGCATGATGTCCATAATGGGTGTAAATGCGGGGGTATTTGTGTTATATGTTTTGGTGGCTTTTAAAATGTAAAGCCACGAGCCGCGGAGACTACGCAGAGAGGTCTGGGATAGTTTCCTTGCAAAGAAGGAAAGATTTATTAACTACCTTCCCCCTATACAGGGTATGGATAAGGATACGATAAAAAAACTGATAGTCCTGTCACAGGAGCAGGACGTGAAGCTGGTGGAGCGGGATCTGGAAATCTCTTTTGCTGGTAAGATAAATACTATAATCGGTTCCAGAAGGGCTGGAAAAACCTTCTTTATCTACCAGAAGATATATCAACTGAAGAGTGAAAATAAAGATAAAATTATATACATCAATTTTGAGGATGAGCGGCTTCTGCCAATCGAAAGAGGCGATCTCGACCTGATATTAGAATCGTACTACGAACTGTATCCGGAAAATGTTGGTGAAAAACTCTATATATTCCTTGATGAAATACAGACCGTCCCCTTCTGGCATCTCTTCCTCAGACGAATCTATGACCAGGAGAATGTGGAGATCTGTGTTACCGGTTCAAGCTCAAAACTGCTGAGTAAAGAGATAGCAACCCAGTTAAGGGGCAGAACATTAACTTATCTCATCTTCCCGTACTCTTTTAAAGAATTTTTAAGAGCCAGAGGCGTGACTCTGGAAAGGCACTTCGAATATACGCATTTACGCTACCCGATAAAAAAACTATTTCAGGAGTACACCCTGTTTGGTGGGTTTCCGGAAATTGCAGAGAGGGAGGAACCGCTCAAAACAAAGATTCTTCAGGAGTACTTCGAACTGATATTTTACAGGGATATGGTAGAGCGATACAGGATAAGAAACTTTGGCGTGGTGCGAGAGATGATGCTCTATCTTGTGAACAACTTCTCGTCATATTTTTCAACAAATAAATATTATAACCTGTTAAAGTCGCAGGGAAAGAAGGTCAGCAAAAACACCTTATTCACATATATATCCTGCATGGCAGATATAAACTTTGTATTTTTGGTTCCGAAATACGGTAAATTAAAGGAGCAGTTTGCAAACCCAAAGAAGGTTTATCTGATCGATACAGGTCTGATCAACGCGATCGCATTCAAGTTTTCGAGTGATATCGGCAGATTGTACGAGAATATCGTCTTTATAGAGCTTAAAAGAAGGGGAAAAGAGGTATATTACTGGAAGAATAAGCACGAATGCGATTTTCTGGTTAAAAAGGGGGAAGAAATCAAGGAAGCAATACAGGTCTGTTATGATCTGACAGAAGAGAACAGAGAGCGGGAAATTAACGGCATAACTGAGGCTATGGAAGAATTCCGGCTGGAAGAGGGTCTGGTGATAACAGGAGATCTCGAAGGAGAGGAAGAGATTTCATGCGGGAAGGTATCGTATAAACCCCTCTGGAAGTGGCTGTTGGAATAAAACAGTCTTGTTTCAGTTCCAATCCGGCAAACTCCACTAACACTTGACCGCCAAAGATATGCTACGGTCAGTTTATCTCCGCAGCCATCACCGCATTGCAGTCGCCACTGATCGTTATGATCGTGAGATTCAGGTCGCCCTGGTTGAATGCCACAGCGCACTCGAGATTGTCAGTCGTGTTCGCTGCAAGTTCATTTACGCGGGCGGTTGCATTCTCGCTGATGCCGATGCATGTGATGGTGCGCTCGCACCCGCCACCTACCGGACGCACCGCAGCATAATACTGCTCAATTGGAGAGTACATCCTCACTTCCTGATACGGCGCATCAAGATCCACGTTCTCGAGCAGACCCTCAAAGTTCGGATATGCGTTCGGTGCGCTCTCATCATCGATCACATCGACCGTTGCCTCGACCTTGCTGCGCGGACCAAGGATGCACGGATCGCCCATGATGTTGCATAGGTCCTTGTTTCGGATCAGCACCAGATAACCCTCGTACTTGGATGGTGCGACAATGGAAGACCCAAGTAGCAACTTTCTCGGATACAGCGTGTGCAATCCGATCTGGCTACCATCCATGAATACGGCAGAGTATGAATCAGAGACGTTTGTGCCGTAGAACCCATGCGGGACGATCCGTTCCGCAAGCGGCGTCCCTTCCAGATCTCCGGCACGGACGTACTGTGCCATAATCACACCCGGCGGGCTCGCATTAAGCCCGTCCGCTATCGAACCGAGCGGATGATCGACGAGTTTTCCAAAGTTGTCCAATGGTATACGACCGTCAGGTGACGTTTGTTGAGATTGGGCTGCATTATCAGGTTCGTGATCTCCCCAAAAAAGAGGCATCAGTGGGGATAGTACCATCATGAGCATCATGAACCCGGCAAGCGCCAGTATAATAAGGGTGGATGTCTTGTATTTCGCCATGCACGCCAGTATTGGCAGCAGGCGTTATTAATCTTGCCCGGGTATAGGGCTTACGGTGCCCTGCTTTTCATGATCTTCATAACCTCGTCCACCCGGTCCACGATCTCCTCAAACGATCTGGCAGTGGCGGAATTGATCTCCAGCACAAAGGGAATACCGCTGTCACCTGACCTTACAACCAGAGGATCGAGCGGCACGCTTCCAAGAAACGGCACGCCCATCTCCTCAGCAACGCGTTCTCCGCCGCCTTTCCCGAATAGATCGATCTCGCAACCGCAGTGTGGGCAGACAAAGCCGCTCATGTTCTCGATGATTCCGATGACCGGAATCTCCAGGTACCGTGCCATGTTTACTGCCTTCCTCGTATCGAGGAGCGCAACATCCTGAGGCGTGGTGACGATGATCGCGCCATCGACATCCACGAGCTCTGCGATGCTCATCGGTTCGTCGCCGGTTCCGGGAGGGAGATCGATTAACAGGTAGTCGAGCGCGCCCATCCAGTCCCACCGAATCCCCTCGATGAACTGCCGTATAAAGTCTGTTCTGAGCTGACCGTGCCACGGTACAGCAGCGTCCTTTTCGATCATAAAAGCCATCGACATGACAGAAAGCCCGTGATCGCAACCCAAGGGAAGGTATACCGGTATTAGAAGCTCTTCGTCTGCCGATGGGAGTTCATCCTCGATATTTAGCATCTTTGGTATGTTGGGTCCTGTGATGTCGGCATCGAGCAATCCGACATTCTTCCGGTTCTCGACCAGCCTGAGCGCAAGGTTGACCGCGACCGTGGTCTTGCCAACGCCGCCCTTGCCGCTCATGATCATGATCCTGTGTCGTATCGGGTCTGTTTCGTCTGTTTCAGTCATTGTGGTGTGATCCTCTCGAATTAAGTTAATTCGCCCGTCAACCCTTAAATATCACACGCGCATCCACCGCCACCACCACTTGTTCATACGCGATGAGCGGGTTTATATCGAGTTCGAATATCTTCTCTTTCGCAGCCATCGCAGATACCTTCAGTATGGTATCAACTATCGCTCCCACGTCGCATCCAGCCAAAATCGAGTGCCCCCTGATCTCCTCGGTCATCTCGATCGCATCCCGCTTTGTAAGTGGAACTATCCGAAACGAGACATCGTCGAGCACCTCAACAAAGACCCCGCCGAGCCCGAACATTACAGCATGACCGAACTGCGGGTCACATTTTATCCCGATTATGATCTCTGTTCCACGCGGCACCATCTCCTGGACGAGAACTCCATCGATTCTCGCATTTGGAGCGTGTTTCTTCGCATTCTCCACGATCGTCTCGAATGCAGCACCCACATCCGGCTTNCCCACATCGAGAAGAACGCACCCGGCAGCGTTCTTGTGCGCGATATCTGCGGAGGATATCTTCATTGCAACAGGAAACCCGATCTCGCGTGCAAGCAAAGACGCATCCTCTCTGCTCCTTGCCACNNCTTCCCTTGTTACNGGTATCCCGTACTCTGCCAGCAGTTTTTTCGATTCGTGTTCGGTTAATATCTTCATCTCTTCTTCAAAATCCTTTTGTAACGCACCAGATTATTAAGTGCGACTACCGCACGCTCTGGCAGCGGATAGTTTGGTATTCCGTTCTCTTCTAATCGTTTTACCGCCGTCCCAATACCTTTTCCACCGATCCATGCTGTTATCACCGGTTTATCGCATCTCCCGCTCGCATCGATCACTGCCTCTGCCGGCAGGCACGGATCCACCATCTCGGCATGGACATATATCACCAAAAGCGCGTTTATACTCCGATCAGAGAGTATGATATCCGTAACATCCTTAAACATCTCGTAACTGCCGTCCCCTGCCGTATCCAGAGGATTCGCAGGCGTTGCAATCGCCGGAAGCACGCCTTTTAGCATCCGAACCGTACGCTCCGACAGGTCCGGGAGATGAAGCCCGAGGTCTTCACATAGATCTGCTGCGAGAATTGAAGCGCCTCCGCCGTTTGAGATGATCCCGATGCCATCACCTGCGGGCGGAGATATCGAGAGCGCAAGCGCAGAATCGAACAGCTCCTCGAGCGTCCCTGCCCGGATGACCTTTGCCTGCTTAAATGCCCCGTCATAGATCCGGTCGGTGCCGGCAAGTGTTCCTGTGTGCGACAGTGCCGCCTTACTTCCTGCCCGCGATCTCCCGGTCTTTAGCGCGATTACCGGCTTTCTGATCCTGCTTGCGACATTGATGAATCGCCTTCCCCGCTCTATCCCCTCGATATACATCATGATCGTTTTTGTGTGCCGATCAGCACTCAGATGCTCCAGAATGTCAGAATCATCGACGTCTGCCTTGTTCCCGACTCCGACAACGAGGTGAAGCCCCATCTGCTGGCTGACCGCCCAGTCCACAAGTGCAAGCCCAAATGTTCCGCTCTGGGTCACAAACGAGATTCCACCTTTCTCTGGCATCTGCGGGATGATGCTCGCATTCAGGTTCAGATGCGTGTTGATGAAACCGAACGTGTTCGGACCGATCATCCGCATCTCGTAGTCCTTCGCAATATCGCTGACCTTGTTCTCAAGTTCCCTGTTCCCGACCTCGCTGAAGCCCGCTGATACGATCACGACTCCCCGGACGCCTTTTCTTCCGCAGTCCTCCAGAACCGCGGGGACAATCTCTGCCGGAACTGCGATTATGCCGAGATCGACTCTATGGGGGAGGTCGAGAACCGAAGGATAGCATCTCATCCCCAGAACCTCGTCTTCGTTTGGGTTCACCGGATAAACCTCTCCCGAGTATCCTCCCGAGATGATGTTATCTAATATCCGGTATCCCCATTTTTCACGATTCGGGGATGCGCCGATTACCGCAATCGAATCCGGTTCAATGACCTTCGAGAGCATGAGATTAGAGGTTATATGCATCCGCGGTAGCTCATCGCAGAGAGTACCCGTTCCTTTGCGATCATTTCAGCGGCATCCCGCGGATACAAACCCTCGCTGTACGTTTTATCGAGGATTTTCTTTGTGTTCGCTCTTATTTTACTCTTGATTTCGGAAAAAGCCTCTTTCTCGCTCCCGCGCCTGTACTCGACCGCAGCCGCGATGACGCCTCCTGCATTTGCTATGAAGTCGGGGACCGATAGAACCCCCCTCTCGTGAAGCGCCTTCTCGGCTCCGGTTGTTATCGCAATATTCGCACCCTGGATTACGAGCTTTGTATCAAGTGTGCCGACGTTTCTCTCATCGATGACGTCAGGTCTTGCAGCAGGAACGAATATGTCGCCGGGTATCTTCAGGAGATCTCCGGTCTTCAGCCTTTCCGCGTCCTCGTAATAGATGACGGACCCTTTCTCTTCCTTCACCTGTATCAATCCCGAAACATTGATGCCATCCTTATTATACACAGTTCCGCTCGTATCGCTTGCAGCCACAAGGCTTGCTCCCTTCTCTTCGAGAAATCGCGCCACATTCTTGCCCACGTTCCCGAAGCCCTCGACAACAAGTCTTGCGCCATTCAAATCCAGATCTATGTACTCCTTCGCAACTTCTGCACATTCTGCGATCCCGAAACCGGTTGCTCCAATCTCATCGAGAGGGATTCCGCCAAGCACTCTCGGAAGACCGACAGCCCACTTTATTTCATCGAATATATAAGCCATGCAGGATTCGTCGGTGCCCATATCAGGACCTGGAATGTAATCGTGAAGCGATTCGATCGCTCTTGCGAACATTCGTATGAGACACTCTTTATCCCCAGTCTTCGGGTCCGCGATGATTCCGGCTTTGCCGCCCCCGTGCGGAAGCCCTGCCGCAGCATTCTTGAGTGTCATCGCCCTTGCGAGTCTCATTATCTCTGTTGTGGTAAGATCCGGAGCCATCCGGACGCCGCCAATGGCAGGTCCCGCGGCGACGTTGTCAATGACCACGATCGCTCTTAATTTTGCGACGGGTTCGTAGATGTGGATTATCTTCTCAGGTCCAAGATCGTCAGTGTATTCCTCAAAGATTGTCTGGCTTACGTCCATGGTATCAGATCCTCCTCTTTGTCCGGTGTTGGAAATTGAGGTGTTTTATTAATGTAACCAACTCAAGGTATATATAGCCACAGATTAACACGGATTACACAGATGGAAAATTATAAACATAATGAGATAACTGAAAAAATAATCGGAGCCGCATACAAGGTGCATAACACACTTGGCTCTGGTTTTTTGGAGAAAGTGTATCAGAATTCTCTTGTAATTGAGATTCGAGCGCTTGGGTTTGGTGTAGAGGTTGAAAAACCTATGAAAGTTCATTATCATGGCGAAGTCGTTGGTAACTATGTTGCCGATATTATAGTCGATGGGGAGGTTATTCTCGAAATCAACGCCGTAAAAGAATTATCCGGAATCCATGAGGCTCAGATCCTGAATTATCTCAAAGCAACCGGTATTGAGGTGGGTCTCTTGATCAACTTTGGTAGGTCTGTAAATATAAAACGCCGTATAATGGACAAAGAATGAATCTGTGTTAATCAGTGTTAATCTGTGGCTAAAAAACATTATCAGCCACTGATTTACACCGATTTCAGACTTTCATGGTATCAGCGGTTTCCGCATTGGAAGAACTCAATTTACGGTTGGCGCATAGCATAAGTTAAGCGCATGACCACATCCATCTATCTAGATGGTGGAGTGTATAATTAGAATTGCCGGATAAACAAGGATTTAAACTTCAGCGAGAGTGGTATCTCTGATGACCCTGTACCAGATACTCACCGCAGTCAGCAATACTGTCTGGGATCCGTTCATGATGGTTCTGCTCATCGGGACCGGCATATTTCTTACGTTCAGGTTACGAGGGATCCAGGCACGTAAACTGGTGTATACCCTCCGCCTCATGCTCGAACGTAAAGAAGAGGGCAGGGGCGACATATCGCCATTTCGTGCTTTGATGACCACGCTTTCAGGCACCATCGGCACAGGCAATATCGCAGGTGTCGCAACCGCAATCTCACTGGGCGGTCCGGGAGCGATCTTCTGGATGTGGCTGACAGCCATTGTTGGGATGGCGACAAAGTTCGCTGAATGCACACTTGCCCTACATTTCAGGGAAAAACTGCCTGACGGCACCATGATAGGCGGACCATTTTATTATCTTGAGCGCGGGCTTAAAAGTGCGCGATTGGGACTGGTTCTGGGCATGGCTTTCGCCGCAGCTGGCGCATTTTCATCGATTGGCGGAGACAATATGGCGCAGGCTAACTCTGTGTCCCTTGCACTGAAGGACACGTTTCACATCCCGGGGATTGTCACTGGCTTGCTGCTGGCACTGGCGGTGGGGATTGTTGTCATTGGCGGGATTACGAGACTCGGGTATGTAGCCGGAAACCTGGTACCGTTCATGACAGTTATTTACATTTCAGCAGCCATGGTTGTTCTGGTATTGAACTTTAAAGAGGTGCCAGGGGCTTTTTTGCTGATAATCAAGAGCGCCTTATCAGGTCATGCCGCAGTCGGTGGATTTGCAGGGGCTACTGTTGCTCATGCCATGCGGTTCGGGATCGCGAGAGGTATCTTTTCCAATGAAGCAGGTCTTGGAAGCGCGCCCATGGCACATGCCACTGCAAAGACCCGGCAAAGCGTCAGGCAGGGATTGATCGCCATGCTTGGTCCGTTCATCGATACCATCGTGGTCTGTACCATGACCGGTCTGGTCATCGTATCCACGGGAGCATGGGAGACTGGCAAGACCAGTACTCGCTTGAGCATCCACGCATTTAACTCAGAAATAGGATACGCCGGCGATCTGGTGATAACTCTTGCTATGGTGCTCTTTGCCTTCACAACCATTCTGACATGGTCGTTCTATGGCAAGCAGTGCCTCGCATACTTTGTGGGAAAGGTGTCAGAAGATGTCAGATTCTACAGGTTTTCCCTTGTGGTGTATTATTCCGTATTTCTGGCGGGAATCGTCGTGGGTGCCGGTGTGGTGGACCTTCCGAATGCGGATACCTGCCTTGAGAGTATCTGGCTGTTTACGGATATTAACAATGCCCTGATGGCAATTCCCAACCTGATAGGGTTGCTTTTGCTGAACCGGATCGTGGTGGGGATGGTCAAGGATTATTTTAAGGCGTGAGTGGGTGAAATCGGTTGGGGGCGCATAGAGGTCGATCAGGTTTAAGTGTTATAGTGACGTTACTAAACGCATGGGACGATCTACCCCATACAGCAGGATTAAGGCATCATTGTTGATTTGTGCCAGTGAACTTGCCGGAGCAGACGGTAAGATAGATGGTGTGAATTCGCTATGTGCAGACTCCGTACTTAAGTCCGGGGTTTGGTGACTTCGGGATACTGTCGTTGTATGTGCAGAGGTCGGGTGGATGAAGGGGTCAAATGAAAACCCCAAAAAGATTTATGTATATTGTAAGGCAAATCTTACATACAGCGAGGTGATCGAAATGATAAATGTTGCAATAACAAAACTCAGTTCCAAAGGACAGATAGTGATTCCTTCGGAAATGAGAGATGATTTCAGTAAAGGGGAAAAACTTGTCATAATCAAGAGCGGAAAACAATTGATCTTGAAAAAGGTAAGCGATTTAGGTAAGAACTTCGAAGAGGATCTTGCTTTTGCTAAAAAAACAGAAGAAGCATGGCAGAGTTATGAAAGCGGGGAATTTGTTTCCCTGCCTGCTGACAAATTTCTTGAAGAGCTGGAAAAATGTTAGAGGTAGCACATAAACCCAATTTTTTAAAAAAGATACATAAAATAAAAGATAGTTCTGTTAAAGAACGAGTTAAAAATCAAATCAAAAAAATATTAGAAAATCCCGAAATCGGGAAACCAATGAGATACGTAAGAAAAGGAACAAGAGAACTTTATATGGGTTCTTTTAGACTGTCTTATGCTTATTTAAAGGATGAAAATAAAATAATCTTTTTAGATCTGTACCATAAAGATGAGCAATGATTTTTTGGGCACTCTCGATTTTTCCAGTGATATCGCCATGCCCTTATATTCTACCGCAGAGTGCGCAGAGCCACGCAGAGGACTTATACAGTCTCGAAACTCTGTGCCCTCCGCGTTCGGCCTTCGGCGATACTTCGTATTCCGCGGT
>JGI24025J20009_10001593_pt1 | contig 17044 bp, 17 predicted proteins | sample Cruoilmetagenom3_FD_20009 | JGI IMG/M metagenome (IMG submission 20009) | reverse complement strand
GGTATAGGCTGAGTCATGCATATTATGCATATGGTCGGCGCCTGTTGGTGACATACTGAATCCAACACCCATACCCTGCTTCCAGCGAGGTTCATGCATCGGCAACTCTTGGCCCTTTATGTGGAGGGCGAATTCCTCGGTCGCTGGTCCTATTTTCTTCGCTGCCCGTGCTACACCCTCCGCCAGTAAAGCTCCCAGGCCCTGACGCAGAGCAATCTGCTCAATCATTTGTAGCAATGCCGGTCCATTGCCGAAGCGGAGGTCTAGTCCTCCAGTATCCCGCGGCGTCAGGAGACCGTGTTCAAAGCACTCCATAACAAAGGCGATAACACTGCCACAGGATATACTATCCAGGCCGTAAGCAGCGGTCAGCTCATTGCCTTTAGCGATAACTTTCAAGTCACCTATGCCACAGTTGGAGCCCAGAGCAGCTAGTGTTTCATACTCTGGACCTCCATAGTGGGGGTCAACTGTATAGGGCTTATCCACCTTTACTTCTCGTTTGCACTGAACAGGGCACGCAAAGCAACTTCTCCTCCTCAGCAAGATGGTGTCCCTCATAGTTTCGCCACTTATACTGTTGGCTTTGTCAAATGAGCCCTTCTGAAAGTTACAGGTTGGTAAACCTCCCTGCTGGTTCAAAGGTGTAACAATCGGGGCTGTGCCCAGGTCCTGCATTCTCTTATTGTTTATTGGGGCATTGTTCCTGATCCACCGAGCGATATCGACCACGGCCTGTGAATCGGCCAGAGAAAGACGTTGGTGACCTCGGCAAGCCACTGTTTTTGGGTTCTTGGAACCCATAACCGCCCCCATACCAGTTCTGCCAGCAAAAGCATCTAAGTCATTCACCACGCAGGCGAAGCGAACCTGATTCTCTCNCGCGGGTCCAATTTGAGCTACCTTTATTCTCGGGTCACCTAGCTCTTCANGGATGGTATTCTGGCACTCTAAGGTCGTTAGTCNCCAGAGATGGTGAGCGTCCTTAATCTTAGCTTCTCCATCTTGGATGAAGAGATAGGCAGGCTTTTCTCCCTTAGCCTCCACAATTATGGCATCGAAGCCAGCCATTTTGAGTTCGGCTCCCCAGTAGCCTCCCGCCTCAGCTTCGCCAAATCCTCCTGTAAGGGGTGACTTGCCACCCACGCTATGGCGGCCACAGCCTCCCACTGGCACTCCTGTCAGCGGGCCGCGGCAAAGATGAGCTTATTGTTGGGACTAAGGGGCTCCACACCCCGTTGGAGTTCGTTGAACAAAAAGTATCCTACAAAGCTCTCGCCGCCAAAATATTGGCGGTAGAAATTCTCTGGAGGCTCCTCGATGGTCAATCTCTCTTTTGAGAGATTGACTCGCAAAATCCCGCCGATATATCCATATGGCATGCTCGTTCTCCTGGTAATCTCTATTGAGGCAACTGGCTCAAATGCCGTGCATCATATTTGTGAGCCGTCGGGAACTTTGCTGTAATAAATGTACCACAATCAAAGGTAATTTGCAGGGATTGAACAAAAAACCATTTTGTTTAGTTCCTCGTTCTGCACTGACTGCGACAAACGGGTGTACAACGCAGGAGGTTGTTAATTTTGCCTCTATGACATCTGAGGTTGATGTGGACCGAGAAATGGAGCCGCGGCGAGACTTACCCCTTAATAAGCTAGTTGACAATCTGAGCTCTTCTTTATACGGTGTCTTCCGAGCAAGATTACAAAGACCAAATTGAACTTCTTAGTTGCCTGATTTATCAGGATTGGTTGCCCACTGAGTCAGCCCAATAGATTAGGCAGCCACATTTTAAGGGCAGGTCTCGTCAATTGGTTGAACTGTGGCGCTGACTGGGGGGGGTAGTTGCCGCCGCTACTAGAGCGGCGACGGCAAGGCCGGCAAACACAAACCATATCGGCTGGTAACTACCCCAGTTATCAAATACCCATCCGGCCAGTGGTGGGCCAGTTATACTTCCCACCATCGTTATGCCTATCACGAGGCCGTAGATGGCCCCGAAATTGCCTCTACCAAAGAATTCCCTTATCACAGAGGCCCTCAACGCGTTATTGCCTCCATAACCAATACCGAAAAGAATGAGGAAAGGCACAAGTAACCAGGTAGCTTTAGAGGAAGTAAATGCAAAACAGAGTAGGCCCCCACCAATCATAGCGAAGGCAGCGGCTATTACTCGTCTCTTGTCAAGTCTATCTCCAAGCCAGCCCAAGCCAAGGCGACCACTGATGCTTGCCAATGGGATAGCCATGGCTATAATGCTGGACCTTGCTCTAGGGATGTCGATGCTACTGAGATAGGGCATTACATGCATAACCACGGTACTTACCATCATCGCCTGACACAGGAATGCCAGCGCTATGTGCCAGAATGTGCGGCTTTTCAGAGCCTGTCTCGCTTTGATATTTACTTCGGCAGATTCGGCCGGAAGCGGGCAGTCATCCAATTTCACATCCTCATTTACTGCGCCATCAGGCTGATAGCCATATTGTTCGGGCTTACGCCTCACCAAAAGAGACAGCGGCAGGCATACAGCCAGCAGACCTATAGCGAGGATGGCTATCGTCATCCGCCACTCATACCTATCAATAAGATTAACCATGACTGGAACCAACAAGCCACTACATCCGTAGCCACAAATCATGATTCCCATGGCTATGCCTATTTTCTTACGGAACCAATTGGCAACTGCTGTCATCAACACTGTACCGCTACAAAGACTCATGCCTATGGCCAATAGTACGAAGGCTCCGTAGAACATGCCCAGGGAGGTAACACGACTCAGGAGTATCAAACCCAGGCTGGTAATGATTGCTCCGCTGAATAGGAGTCTTCTTGGCCCCAACCGGTCAACAAGCATCCCAACTAAAGGGGCAAGAAGGCCCGCCTCCAGGCCGCGTAGCGAGGCGGCAAGTGAAATTTGCGCATAGCTCCAACCAAATTCGTCCGCTAGAGGTTCAAAGATGGCAGTGAACCCATAGAAGATAACTCCACCCGTGTATAGTGAAATAAAGAAGCATGCGACAACAACCCACCATCCGTAGAATATCCGACGTGGCTTCCGATCTAAATTCAAAGGCATAGCGTGAGGTTCTCTATCTTTAATGGTTCTGGAGAATAGTCCTTTGGTGCAAAGCTCTTCAAATGTAAATGCACCGATGTAATCCTCAAGGCTATCATAAATGTACGGAGTGTGTAAAACCCACGTTGCAATTGAGTAGGACAAGCTCTCTCTGGCCCCTACCTACTCCGCGGGAGTTAAATTTGAGTGAAACCAGCGATGTTTGTGTAAATGACTACGAAATTTCTCGAGATTCCTGATGTGTTTTGAGTGTAGTATTCCAAATACACCATCAACAAAAGTGTAGCTCAGTACATCACCTTTGTTCTTGCCCCTGTACAAGCCTGGGCTTATTTTACTATAACTTTAATCAAGATGTCGCCGGGCAAGCCGTCGCTTATCTGGCGAGCATTCCTCAATCTCACCACGCTGCCCGTCCTCACCCCGGCGGGAATCTTTACCTCCAGGCTTTTCCCTCTTCTTTTTAATATCTTCCTCACCCCCTGCAAAGCCTCTTGCTGGCTGATTGCGAGCTCATAGCGAACATCCTGAGTTCTTCGAGCCTGGCCAAATATTTCATCCAGGTTGATTTCTGGCCCCGGCCAGATTCGAAATCTCACTCCGGCAGGCCTGCCACTGAAGCTTCTAAAGGAGAAAGAAGAGCCTCTGCCGTTCAAGAAATCGCCAAATATGTCGTCAAGGAAATCAAATCTCAAGCCAGCTCCGCCGAAGTCCTTCATCATTTCCTCGAAAGTGCTTCGGGTGAAAGGACTGCTAAAGACGTCGCCTATTTCGCCTACAGTGCCAAATTGGTCGTAATGCTTTCTTTTTTGAGGGTCACCAAGGACTCCGTAAGCCTCGTTTATCTCCTTGAATTTCTCATTAGCCCATTTTTCTTTCCCGGGATTGCGATCGGGATGATATTGCATGGCCAGTTTCCGATAGGCCTTCTTGATTTCTGCATCCGAGGCGTTTCTTGGTAGGCCTAAAATCGCATAATAATCCTTAGCCATTTAAGCTTGCTGTCCTAACCAGTTGGGAGTCTGAGACAATTGCCAGAATTTTGCTGTCTATCTGCTCCCCAACATTCGTAAAAATTATAGCAAAGCCGTGACATTAGCGTTGATTATCGCCTGTTCTTTTCCCTGGAGGAAGGAATTTTTGACAAAACGATCTTTTCCTTGCTACAGTGCGTTGGTTTACTCAGGATACTGCGATGATAAACCGGAGGTGTTCGATACGGTTATCATAGGTGAAAACATACATGTCATAGCTCAGGCAGTTTCCACAGCGATAAGGGAAAGAGACGCCAAAGTAATCCAGGATTTAGCTAAAGCCCAAGCTGAAGCTGGGGCCGATTACATTGATTTGAATGTTGGCCCTATGAAGAAAGACCCTGAAGAAAATATACAGTGGCTTGTCAGCGCTGTTCAAGAAGTTGCCGATTTACCTTTATCCATAGATACTATGAATCCTGTAGCTATGGAGGCAGGTCTAAAAGCTTGCCAGAAAAGACCTTTGCTCAACTCTGCTTCAGGGAAGACTGACTCCAAAGAACAAATGCTTCCCTTAGCCCGAAAATATAACTGCGATGTGGTGATTTCGGTGATGACGGATAAGGGGATGCCTCCCGATGTTGAGTCCAAGGTAGAGAGTATTATCGACACGGTGACCTATGCCAATGAATTGGGAATTCCCAACGAAGACATCTGGGTTGACCCCATAATTCTCCCCGTGAGTACCGCTGGTGAGGGGCAGAGGTTTGCCGTAGCCTGCTTGGAATTTCTGAAGATACTTGAGGATGTTTTGCCCGGAGTTAAATCCACAGTGGGGCTTTCCAATATATCTAACGGAGTGCCCGGTGAACTCAGGCCGCTTCTGAACCGCACCTATCTGGTTATGCTGGAGAAGAATAAGCTTTATTCTGCTATCGCTGACCCTTTGGATAAGGAACTTATGAGCTTGACTAGGAGAGAGATACCGGAAATTGTCGAGCTTATTCATAAGACCATGGACGGGGAGGATATAGATCTCTCCGTCCTACCTCAAAGAGAACTCGAGTATGTTAAGACAGCTAAGGTTCTCATGGGAGAGACCTTGTACTCCGATGCCTGGCTGGAAAGTTAAGGAGGGGAAAGATATGGAATATAAAGCACCAGTTGAAGCATATACTGGGGTAGTTAGAGAGGTAACTATTGGAAAAGGAAGGAAGAGCTTGAAGATTGGGGGGGAGAATATCCTCCCCCTTCATTTCTTTGACCAGGGCTCAAATCCCAACCCGGCAAAGTTTGCCTTGGAAGTTCTTGATATGGAGCCTCAAGATTGGCCAGAGCATCTAGTTGAGCCCTTCCAGGGTGCAATTTCCGACCCAGTAAAATGGGCTAAGAAATGCCAGGAACTTGGCACAGATGCAGTGTTTCTTCGTCTTGTAAGCACTGATCCGGCAGTGAAGGATAGTTCTGCGGATGGGGCAGCAGCCATGGCAAAAAAGGTGGCCGAGGCTATAAACATTCCCCTAATTATTTATGGCTCCGGGGATGATAAGAAAGATGCCGAGGTCCTGCCCAAAGTTGCCGAGGCTTGCGATGGCATGAATCTCCTTATAGGACCGGTTCAAAAGGAAAATTATGAGAAGGTAGGGAAGGCGATCTTAGACCATGGACACAATGCTAGCGCTCTAAGTCCTCTGGACATCAATTTGCTAAAGGAACTAAATGTGAAACTTTGCAAGTTTTTCCCCGCTGAAAAGATAGTTATTGATCCTGAATCCGCAGCAGTAGGCTATGGTATGGAATACGCCTTTTCTCTGATGGAAAGGGTGAAGCAGATTGGGATAATCACCAAGGATAATATGACAATGATGCCCATTATCGCTGACCTAGGGGGGGAGTGCTGGAAAACAAAACAGGCTAAGGAAAACAAAGAACAAGGGTTGCTTTGGGAAGGGATAACAGCGCTATCGCTTCTTCTGGCGGGGGCAAATATCATTATATTGAGACATCCCGAGAGCATAAACTTAGTCAAAGAAACCATTGAAGGTGAAAATGGCAGAAGTAAAAGAAATAACACGGAAATTAGAAGAAATTCATGAGAAGATAAAAGCGGAGATTCCCTGGGAGCCAGTAGGACCTACTCCGATGCCGGAAATTCCAGACCTTAGACAGTGGGACATGAGGTTATTGAAAACGTATGCCCCTTTTTACGCGCCATTCTGTGATTTGTGTTGCTTCTGTACCTATGGTAAGTGTGACCTCAGCGAGGGAAAAAGAGGCGCCTGTGGTATTGATATAGCTACCCAACAAGCCAGGTTTGTACTTCTCGCCTGCTTGATGGGGTGCTCGGCTCACGCTGCCCACGGGGGGCACATTCTGGAGTTCTTGATTGAGAGGCAGGGCCCTGATAAGAAGATAGACTTGGGAACATTCATCGATGTAGAAGCGCCAAGTATAAGGACAGTTGTGGGTCTGAAGCCTGAGACTCTGGGAGACCTTAAAATAGCTCTAGAGTATGTCTTCAAAGAGATTGCTCATCTTCTTGATTCTTGCCATACGGGGCAAGAGGGGAGTGCTCTGGACTATGAATCCAAGGCACTGGATGCCAGTATGCTGGACCACGTGGGAATGGAAATAGCTGACATCGCTCAGATTGTAGGATTCGATTTTCCCACTTCCGTTGCTGATACGCCATTGGTGGATATGGGATGGGGTGCAATAGATAGGAGTAAGCCCGTGACCCTACTATGGGGGCATAATCCAGCTACCTCGACCGTGGTAATTGACTACCTCAGGGAACACAACCTTGAAGACCAGGTAGAGGTCGGCGGCCTGTGCTGCACTGCACTGGAAACAACTAGGTATTCGGACAGAGCCAAAATAGTTGGTCCTCTTTCCCGTGGGCTTTTCTTCACGAGGGCAGGCATTGCCGATGTGATAATGACTGATGAGCAGTGCATCAGAACAGATACGCCTCAGGAAGCAGCCAAGGTGGGGTCAGCAATGGTCGCCTGCCTGGACAAGGCTATGTATGGACTTGAGGATGCCACAGAAATGGATACAGATGAGATAGTAAGGCGAGTGGTGGATAATAAGGAACAGTTCGCTATTCTGGACTCCCCCAAGGCGGCCGAGGTGGCGGTTAGAGTCGCCATGGCGATAGCTCCCCGGAGAAAGAAAGGATGGTTAGCAGAGGAAGAAGCCATAGAGTTGGCTAAGAAGTGCACTAATTGTGGCATATGTGAACAGGTGTGTCCTAATCTCTTTAGTATTGGCGATGGTATAACCGAGGTCGCCAAAGGGAAATATGATCTGATAAGGAAACAGTTCAACCTTTGTATTGGCTGCGGCAAATGTGAGCAAGAGTGCCCTAACAAGGTTCCTATCTTTAGGATAATGCAGATAGCAGCGAGCATGGAGACCTGGAAATGCAGGGCTGGACGCGGTCCGGTCATGGATACCGAGATAAGGAACGTTGGTGCGCCTATAACTTTAGGCACAATCCCGGGAATTATCGCCTTAGTAGGCTGTTCTAATTACCCCGATATAGATGATATTGCCGATATGGTGGATGAGTTCGCTAGGAGAAAGTATATCGTGGTTCTCACAGGATGTGCTGCCATAGTCGCCGGAATGAAAAAGGACAAGGATGGCTTGACAGTGTACGAAAAATACCCTCCGGACTTTGACGCCGGAGGAGTGGTAAACATTGGCTCATGTGTTTCCAATTCCCATATCTCTGGAGCAGCAATAAAAATAGCCAATATTTTTGCTGCTCTTCGCTTGAGAGGCAACTACGAGGTCATGGCCGATTATGTCCTTAACCGGGTAGGCGCCTGCGGCGTAGCCTGGGGGGCGATGTCCCAGAAGGCAGCTTCCATTGGGACAGGGTTTAACAGGTTGGGTATTCCTGTTGTTTTGGGACCTCACTCCTCCAAATATAGAAGGTTGTATCTCTCGAGAAAGGAAGAAGACGATTGGAAGGTTATGGATGCCCGGAAGAAGGAGATTGTGGATACTGTGGAGCCAGCACCTGAACACCTGGCCTATGTATGTGAGACCAAGGAGAAAGCTATGCCCATGATTGCTAAGCTTTGCATAAGAAGAAACGATACTCCTCAGGGAAGAGCGATAAAACTGAACCACTATATTTCCCTGTATAAGAAGTATATAGGAAGTGGACTTCCTGAAGACTTGCATCTCTTTGTCCGCAGGGATGCCGATATTCCACTGGTCTATAAGAAAGAAGTGCGGGCGTATTTACAGGAAATTGGTTGGCAGCCTAGGGAGCCCATTGGATTGCCTACCCTCATTGGCACCTATCCCACTAAGGTTCCTGTGGATGCAGTGATCCATTAAAGGGAGGAGAAAATGAGTGCAGTAATACCACGCCACAGAGTAAATGTTTTAACGGGAATCAAATCGGCCAGGCTAATCGAAGACCCCGTGGAGTATGCCAATTTAATTAACAAGGCCAAAAGGCCGCTTCTTGTAGTTGGTCCTCTTTTGCTAGCATCTACGGCTGATGGCAAAATTCTTATGGACCATGCCTTGGACATCGCTAAGAGCTGCAATATTCCAATACGCGCAACGGCGCAGACTAAGGGAAAGGTGGTGGAGCTTGGGGTGAAGCCAGATAGCGTTTATGATGTCGTCGAGATAGTAAATGCTCTTAAGGACCCTGACTGGCAGGGAGTTAAGAAGGAAGGAAACCATGACCTGGTGATTTTCTTTGGCATAAGGTCTGATCTTGGTAACCAATGTCTTTCTACGCTCAAACACTTCGCACCTCCTTTAAAGACTATGACGTTGTGTAAGCATTACTTCCCTCATGCCAATTACTCACTTCCTAATTTCAAGAAGGATGCAAAGTGGCTGGAATTCTTAGAAGGCTTGATAGCCAATTTAAAGAAAGGAAATTAGGGAAAATGGAAGGCGAATTTCGTGTAGATATAGGACCTCAGTATGAAGGCGAGGTGATAAGAAAGGGAGACCTGTATATTGAGTTCGGTGGGCCAAAAGTAGCACATAAGTTTGAATTAGCAATGGTTAAAAGCCCTGATGAAGTAGAGAATGAGAGAGTAGAGATTATCGGCCCGGACATAAGTGATTTGCAGCCTTACGATGAAGAGAAAGGCAGTGGTATCTATCCTATCGCCATTCTGGTAGATGTTGCCGGAGGGGAATTGGACAAGGATGCCGAAGCAATCATTGAGAGAAGGATTCATATGTTTACCAATTACACTGAGGGCTGGTATCATATGAATCAGAGGCAGGATGTATGGATGAGGATTAGCAAAGACTGCTATAAAAGGGGCTTTAATTCCCTACGGGAATTGGGAGAAATTTATATCTTGCTTTATACATCAGAGATGTCAATCATCGAGAAAATTCAAGTCACTATTATCACCGATGAAGCAAAGATAAAGGAACTTCTTCCCCACGCTTTGGAAGTTTATGCTGCCAGGGATGAGCGCGCAAGGACATTGAATGATGAGGATGTGGATACTTTCTACGGCTGTGTTCTATGTCAGAGCTTCGCCCCAACCCATGTCTCTATCATAACTCCCAATAGGATTGCCAACTGTGGAGCGATAAACTGGTTTGACGGCCGAGCTGCTGCCAAGATTGACCCTGACGGGCCCATATTTGCCATACCAAAGGGAGAGCTTATAGACCCTATAAGGGGTGAATATACAGGGGCGAATAAGGTGGAATTTGAGAAGTCTCTGGGAACCTACGATAGAGTCTATCTCTATAGTGCATTTGAGCATCCCCATACATCTTGTGGCTGTTTCGAAGCAATTGTGTATTACATTCCTGAAGTCGATGCCTTTGGAGTAGTACACAGGGAGTTCAAGGGCGAAACTGTAATTGGAGAAACATTTTCCCACATGGCTGGTGATGCTTCCGGAGGAAAACAAGTGGAGGGAAGATTGGGAACTGGACTCGAGCAACTAAGGTCGCCCAAATTCATCCAGGCAGATGGTGGCCTGGCCAGGATCGTGTGGATGCCCAAGGAGTTAAAGGAAAGGTTTAAAGATGTCTTGGAAGCAAAAGGACTCTACGATAAAATAGCCACAGAGGAAGATGTTAAAAACGCGGATGAGCTTCTAGCATTCCTGGACAAGGTGGGACATCCCTGGCTAAAAGAGGAAGTAGAGCTTCCAACATAAATACAAGAATGAATTAAAAGATGAAATTCATAATCCTATCTCAGTTTTGAGAGAGGAGGTTTGCTATGCCAATTGCAGGTTCTCAGATTGTAAAGATGCTTCCCGGGAGGAAACCATGTAGGGACTGTGGCTTTCCTACTTGTTTTGCTTTTGCCATGAAGCTGGTGTCGGGTGGAACTACTGTGGACAAATGCCCTTACCTATCTGAGGAAATGAAAGCCAAGCTGCTGGATCTTCTGGCACCGCCGATAAAGCTTGTTACCCTAGGCTCTGGGGAAAATGCCATCAAAATCGGGAACGAAGAAGTGATATATCGGCACGAGAAGACATTTGTCCATTCACCGGGCATTGCTCTCCTTATCTCAGATAAAGAAGACAAAGCCAAAATCGAGGAGAAGATAAAGAAGATAAAGGAATTGCAGTTCCCCTGGGTTGGCGTAACGCTAGAAGCAAATCTTTTGGCACTTTATTTTGAATCAGGGGACAGAAGCAAGTTTCTGGCTCTGGTGAAGAAAGTTTATGATTCAATGGACCTGGGCATGGTCTTGATCTCAGAAGACACGGACGCCTTATTTGCGGCACGGGATATATGCGCAGACAGACATCCACTTCTTTACCCCCTAACGAAGGAAAACATTGATGAGGCCATTCCGAAGATTAAAGCGAACCTTACTCCTGTTGGCCTTCGTGGGGGGAGTGTTGAGGAGCTTGTGCCTCTGACTACCAAGTTAAAGGATGCCGGGATTGAGGAAGTGGTTTTAGACCCGGGTTCTAAAAATTTGCTGGAGGCAATAAGAGACCAGACTTTTGTCAGGAAGGCAGCGCTAAAGCAAGGTTTCAAGCCTCTGGGCTATCCCACTATTGCCTTTCCTTGCTTCATGGCCCAGGATAGATTGAAGGAAATAGTCTTAGCCTCGGCGTATATACCTAAATGGGCTGGTATCATTGTCCTTTCTGATTTCAACCAATATTCCCTGCTTCCCCTTCTAGTTCAACGGCTTAATATCTATACCGATCCTCGCTTTCCCATGGCGGTAGAGGAGAGGTATTATGAGGTGGGAGAACCTGATGAATACTCCCCGGTCCTTGTCACTTCAAACTGGGCTTTGACCTACTTCCTTGTCTCATCGGCTGTTGAAGCTACCAATGTTCCCGCCTATGTTTGTGTTAAGGATGCGGAGGGACTTGGTGTCCTTACTGCTTGGGCAGCAGGTAAGTTTAGCGGCGATTCTGTAGGAACATTTATTAAGAAATGTGGCGTTGCGGATAAGGTGAAACATAGGAAGCTAGTTATCCCGGGGAAAGTGGCCAGAATCAAAGGTGAGCTTGAAGATGCTTTGAACCTTGAATGGGAAATAATAGTTGGACCCAAGGAAACGACCGGAATAGGGGCCTTTTTGCCTGGATTTGCTAAGCAACTTAAAGGATGATTACAGAGAAACAAGCTAGCCAAACAATAGCTGNGATTTTNAGCTCGCATAAAAAAGGAGAGAGAAATTTAATTCCACTATTGCAAGAAGTNCAGACAAGGCTAGGGTATCTCCCCAGGAAAGCGCTGCAAGAAATTGCTGGCTTCTTGGGGATNCNAGCGGTTGAGGTTTGGGGAGTTGCCACCTTTTATAATCAGTTTCGTTTTGTTCCGTTAGGAAAATACCATACCATGGTTTGCATGGGAACTGCCTGTCACTTAGCGAGGGGTAAACTTATTTTAGAAGCCCTGGAGCGTGAGTTGGATATCAAAGTAGGCGAGACTACCGAGGATGGTAACTTCAGCTTGGAAAGGGTGGCTTGCATCGGGTGCTGCATGCTTGCTCCTGTCGTAGTAATAAAGGATAAAATTCATCCTAGGATGACACCCTTTAAGATGGAGGAGGCTTTAATACCGTATAAGCAAGAAGCTCAAGGCGGGCCTAAAGAAGGGAAATCAAAGAGCAAAAGTTAAAAATCAAAATTACAATTCAAAATGCAGAAATGTCTTATTTTTAATGCTTGCCCTATCACCTTGCATTTTTACCTTTGAGTCTTGATATTGGTTAAGATGACTTTCGAGGAAATTACTAATAAAGCGAAGTCGGAATGGGAAGCTCTGCAGAGGGGTAGCTACATTATTGTCGGCACAGCTACTTGTGGGCGGGCAGCCGGCGCCCTGGATGTGGTTGACGCTTTTAAAAAAGAGCTAACGAGGCAAGGACTGGAAGTCCCGACTATCCAGGTTGGCTGCACGGGTCTCTGCTACGCTGATCCTTTGGTTGTTATATCCAAGGCTGGCTCTCTTCGTGTCGTGTATGCCAATGTGACTCCGGAGATTGTACCCCGCCTCGTGGAAGGTTATGTTGCCGGGGATGACCCGTGCCTTGAGCTTGCCTTAGGCACTCTTGAAGGAGGTGGTGGGGAAGCAATCTACATTCCCGAGCTTCCCAGATTTGAGCGTGAGCTTCGTCTTATACTATCCCACTGTGGCTACATCGACCCTGAAAATATAAATCACTACGTTGCCAATGGTGGATATAGCGGTTTGGAGAGAACGTTAAAGATGTCACCTGAGAAGATAATTGGGGAGCTGAAGAAATCTGGGCTGCGAGGACGAGGAGGGGCTGGATTTCCTACCCATCGGAAGTGGGAGCTATGCCGTAAGGCTGGAAGCACACCAAAATATGTCATATGTAATGCTGATGAAGGAGACCCCGGTGCTTTTATGGACCGGGTCGTTTTGGAAAGCGATCCGCATCAAGTTATTGAGGGTATGATTATTGCCGGCTACGCCGTAGGTGCCGAACAGGGCTATATCTACGTCCGCGCTGAATATCCTTTGGCTATTGAGCGTATCCAGATTGCTTTAAAGCAAGCCGGGGAACTAGGTTTCCTGGGGGATAATATCTTAGGGAGTGGTTTTGGTTTCCATNTCGAGATAGCAGCCGGGGCTGGTGCTTTTGTCTCTGGTGAAGAAACAGCACTGATAGCGGCCGTTGAAGGGAGGATGAGCACACCTAAACCCAGGCCACCTTATCCTACCGAGCTTGGATTATGGGATAAACCTACTCTATTAAACAATGTGAAGACCTTTGCTTATGTTCCTTTGATAATTGAGCGAGGGGGGGATTGGTTTACCTCTATCGGCACTGAGGGAAGCAAGGGCACAGCAGTGTTTACCCTGGCAGGCAAAGTAGTTAATTCGGGATTGGCTGAAGTACCTATGGGAACAACACTTCGTGAGCTTATTTATGACATCGGTGGTGGAATTGCTAAGGACAAGCAGTTTAAAGCAATACAGATAGGAGGGCCTTCGGGGGGTTGTCTCCCCAAGACTTTGCTTGACATCCCCATTGATTATGATTCCCTTCGAGAGGCTGGCTCGATGATGGGTTCGGGTGGCATGATTGTCATGGATGAAGATAATTGCATGGTCGATACTGCGAGGTTCTTTCTTGATTTCTCAACCAAGGAGTCTTGCGGCAAGTGCACCATGTGTCGCTTAGGGACTTTGCAAATGCTACACATTTTGGAGGACATCACAGCTGGCCGAGGCAAAATAGAGGATATCGACCTGCTCCTTGCATTAGCTGAGGATGTTAAGGCAGGGTCGCTTTGTGGCTTGGGGAGAACAGCCCCCAATCCTGTCCTCACAACCCTGCGTTACTTCAGAGACGAATATGAAGCTCATATTCTGGAGAAGCGCTGCCCCGCCAAAGTATGCCCCGAACTCACTGCTTACTATATCTTGCCAGATAAGTGCGAAAGAAGCTGTGAGCATTGCGTCCTCACCTGCCCCACTGAGGCAATTAAGGGCGAGAAAGGGGAGATAAAGGTTATTGATCAAGAAAAGTGCGTTAATTGCGGCACTTGTATGGATGTTTGCCCTCCCGAGTATGGTGCAGTAGTAAAGTTATCGCCTATTACTCAGCTTCCTCCACAAGATCTAGCAGCTAAAGAACGAGGCATAGCACAACGGGTGGTATAACGGCTAGGAGAATTGTCTGTACTGGAAGGGGAGGCGTAGGGAAATCGACTTTTGTCGCCTTGATTAGTAGATATCTGAAGCCTCCTTCTTTGCTTATTGACCTCGACCCCGATCTCAGCCTTGCTGATATGCTTGGATTTGATTTTCACAAGGAGGGGAAGAAGACTGTTTGCGAAGCCCTTTATGAAGTTGTCGAAAAAAGAAAAAGCGGCAAAGGCAGTCCTTTGATTACAACTCAAGATATGATGGACTCTTTGCTGTGGAGTGAGTGTCTATACGAGGATGGAGCCTTTGATCTCATTACGTTGGGAACAAAGTTGACCGAAGGCTGTCTTTGCTTTCCAGACGAATTGCTGAGGAAAACCATTCCCAAGTTAGCTCAGAACTACACTAACATAGTAGTAGATTCACCAGCCGGAGTGGAGCACTTGAACCGAAATATTGTCCCTGTCATAAACGACCTGTTTGTCATATGTGACCTCTCTGAGAAATCATTAAAGCACATACCGAGAATAAAAAAATCATGAAGGAAGTAGGGACCAAGTATGATCACTTTTATTTGGTAGCCAATCAGGAATTTGACCAAGGAGCAGAAGAGTATCTAAAAAAGAGCGGCGAGATTTACTTGGGCAAAATAGAATATGACGCCAACGTGGAAGAGTATAACTTGAAAGGCAAATCACTTCTAGGATTACCGGTAGATTCACCTGCTCTGGTTTCGGTCAAAGAGGTTCTGACTAGAGCAGGATATTAGATTAAGCAGGAATGAACGGCGAACGTCTATGATTGCTATATGTCGCTGCAGAAGACAAGAGGGAGTAAGCTGATTTGCCGGCGATGTAGGATGTAAATGGCTTACATAGCAGGTCACGGCAAAATTGGAAGAGTTAGGATAAGAGCGCTAAATAGAGAGGTATAAGAATATGGGTGACGTAATCGTCTGTACTGGAAGAGGAGGCACAGGAAAGTCAACATTCGCGGCTTTGGCTAGCAGATGTTTGAATTCTCCTAAGCTCCTTATAGACCTGGATCCCGATGAGAGCCTAGCCGATATGCTTGGAATAGATTTGGAAGTAAATGGAAAGAAGACTATTTCAGCCATGCTGTACGAATTTATACGAGAGGGGGCTGGCCGCTCCGGTTATAATGTCTTCTCAGAGTTATTGTCTCGAGTTTTGGACGATTGTTTGTATAGGGACGGAGGATTTGATTTTATCAGCTTGGGGACAAAGTTTGCTGTAGGCTGTTATTGTGCCCCAGATGCAGTGCTTAAAGACTTCATGCCCACTGTAGTTCAAGATTATGAAGAGGTGATAATAGACTCTCCTGCAGGATTAGAGCATTTCAATCGCAAGGTAGTGGTGGATATAGATGACCTGTTTGTGATTTTAGACCCCTCTGAGAAATCGGTGAAGCATATAAAAAGGGTCTTAGATATTGCCAAGGAGTTGAGGATGAATTATCATCACCTCTACCTTGTGGGCAACTACAAGTTCACCGAGGAAACAGAGGAATATTTGCGAAGCAGCGGAGAAATTTATCTAGCGAGAATAGAATATGACCCTAAGGTGAAGGAATATAATTTGAAGGGCAAACCGCTTCCGGAATTGCCTGAGAACTCGCCTGCTTTACAGTCGGTTAAAGAAATCTTGGCTAAGGCAGGTCTTATCCATAAGGGCGCAGTATGAGTAGCGCTGCAGAAGTTGCAATAAGAATTATCCCGACGGACCCCAAGGAATCTCCCCTTCGATTGAAGGTGGAAGAAGCAGCCGAGCGCTTCCCTTTGTGGTTAAAGGAATTTGGAATAGGGAAATATCCTCCCTGATGGATGTTTTGCCCGGATATGTTGAATTTTATGGAAAGGCGGTGAGGACTTATGGATACAAAAGAATACCCGGCGATATGGTTACAAGCTGCGGGATGTACCGGCTGCTCAGCCTCTGTTCTCAATGTTATAAATCCCTCTATCAAAAACCTCTTAATTGACGAAGTGCTCCCGGGCAGTCATATAAATCTGAGGTTCCATCCTACCGTAATGGCAGGGGCGGGAGTGACTGCCATCGAAGTTATGGTGGATACCTCACGGAAGAGAAAGGGGGGTTACATCCTGATTGTAGAAGGGGCTATACCCACCGCTAAAGGTGGCATTCATGGGGTGGTTGGGGAAAAGGATGGGAAGCCAATGACCATGCAATCATGGGTGGAAACACTGGCCAAGGATGCCCTGGCAGTCATCGCTTTGGGTAGCTGTGCTGCCTTTGGAGGAATTCCCGCTGCCTACCCTAACCCTACTCAGTGTCGCAGCGTCGCTGAGGTTCTTCAAGCCAGAGGCATCAATACTCCATTGGTGAACATCCCTGGTTGTCCACCACACCCTGACTGGTTTGTAGGCACGGTGGCAAACATCCTGCTTTCCGGTCTGCCCAAGTCGGAGGATTTGGATGAGCATAGATGTCCTAAGGTCTTCTATGGACAAACCATCCACGAGAACTGTCCCCGGCGAGCCTACTATGATGAGAACAAGTTTGCTAAGAAGTTTGGCGACCCCGGGTGTAATTATGAATTAGGATGCAGGGGGTCTATAACCCACGCCGACTGTTCTTTGAGGTTGTGGAACGATAAAGTTAACTGGTGTGTAGGTTGTGGTGCCACTTGTATTGGCTGTACGGAGCCCGGATTCTTTGACATATCCCCGTTTTATGAGAGAGTAAGCGAAGCTGCTCTGCCAGAGGAGGTTTGAATCAGTGGGGAAGATTATTATCGATCCAGTTACTCGTATTGAGGGACACCTTAAGGTGGAGGCAGTAGTTGAGGGTGGTGAAGTAAAAGAGGCTAGGAGTTCGGGGATGCTGTTCCGCGG
>JGI24025J20009_10001592_pt1 | contig 17045 bp, 20 predicted proteins | sample Cruoilmetagenom3_FD_20009 | JGI IMG/M metagenome (IMG submission 20009) | reverse complement strand
GTAAGGCCAGAATTGCGGCGTGCATGATGCAGTGCAAAAAGGGGCTTTGTCATTCGTTCTGCCTTTCAAATGCTTTCAGACTTTCCACCCGGATCACATCAAGGCAGGCAGCCCGCAGCGCTACAAACTCGGCAGAAACAATGGTTTCAGGCCCGCGGGGGCGCGCAAGCGGGACTTTGACCTCTTTGATAATCTCACCCGGTCCCGCGCTCATAATCAGCACGCGATCCGCAAGGAACACAGCTTCATCCACGTCATGCGTCACGAAAAGAACGGTTGTGCCGAACTCTCGCCAAATGCTGACAAGGTTTTCTTGCATCATCGCACGGGTCTGACTGTCCAGCGCGCCAAAGGGTTCATCCATCAACAAAACGCTGGGATAGTTCGCAAGCGCGCGCGCGATACCAACCCGTTGTTGCATCCCGCCGGACAGTTCTTTGGGATAGCTATCGGCATATTTGCTGAGGCCAATCATTTCGAGGAACGCGCGCGCCTCGTGCAGTGGCGTGCTATTGCCGCGCCCCGATACTCGCGGGCCAAAAGCGATATTCTGCAGCACTGTTTTCCAAGGGAACAGCGAATGCTGCTGAAACACCATGCCACGATCCGGGCCGGGGGTGTTGATGTGTTCGCCGTCGATCCGCACAGCGCCCGTCGTAGGAGTAATAAACCCTGCGACCGCGTTGAGAAGCGTTGACTTCCCGGACCCAGAAGGGCCCAGGAGACACACGAACTCGCCTGGTTTGATCTCGGCGCTGGTGTTTTTCACCGCCGTCGTTTCGGTGTTGCGCCCAGAGAATACGATGGACACGTCATCAATAATGACGTGCCCCCGTGTGGGTTTGTTCTGGTTCACGTGCGGTTTAGTCTCTTGCGTCATCACGCGATCCTTCACATCATCCGCCTACTCGGCCACAGCTGACTCAAGATAAGAAGGCTTCAGAAACACCTCATAATCTTCGCGCGTAAGCTGCTTGGGCAACCGATCCTGTGCGACCAGAAATTCAGACGTCGCAACCAAAGTGTCCGCAAACTGCCCAATGTCACCCGTGGACCCCAAATATCCGGCGCTCAGTTGCTCATCACAGGGCACCATTCCCGTGCCCCCCATCATGCGCGTCGCATCAGGAAGCGACAGCTCCAGTTCCTCTGCGATGATCTTGGCGGTCTCGGCTGGATTGTTGATCCAAAAATCAATGCCTTCACATTCCGCTTTTAGGAATGCCTCGACCAGATCGGGATAGGCTTCGGCGAAATCGTTCATCACGACACCGACATCCCAAGTAGGATAGCCACGGCTTGCCATAATGCCGCTTGTCATGAATATATTGCCGCCATCCTGCACGGCCTTGTCGAGGTTCGGCTCCCAGTACCATGCTGCGTCAATGTCACCGCGAGCCCAAGCCACGGCGATGTCATTGGGCCGCAGATCGAGGATTTTCATGGACGCCGGGTCAATGCCCTCGTCTGCCAGGGCTTGCAGCAAAAGGTAATGCGTGGTGGACCCGAACGGCGCGGCTAGTGTTTTGCCCTCAAGATCTTTGAATGACTTGATGCCTGCGTCCGTGCGCACAACCATCGCTTCGACATAGTCCAACATGTTCAGCACCATAATGCCTTGAATGGGCAATCCGCGCGTCACACCAATGGCTGTGGGTGGGTTGCCAAGCCCACCAAAATCGACCTGATCCGCCGCGATTGCGCGCAGCATATCGCCGCCGCCGCCAACTTTGATATATTCAATTTCAACGCCTGGCATGTACTTTTGCACAAGGCCGAGGTTTTTGGTGACGAGCTGTGCGTTCACCAAATTCAAGTATCCGACGGTCACTTTTTCCGGTTTGTCTTGCGCGACGGCTGAAGTCGCGAGGCCCGCTGAAAGAAGTGTCGACATAAGCAAATTGCGAAGTGTCATTGGCAGTCTCCATGTTGTTGAGTGATAGTGTTTTCTTCTTGGTCTTATCTTGTCCACGGCATCAGCAGCCGGCCTAGATAGCGCATGCTCATATCCAGCGCGATGCCGGTCAGGCCCAGTACGATCAGCCCCATGATCACGACATCTGAAAGCAGAAATTTCGCGGCATCCCAGATCATCCAACCGATCCCGGCAGTTGCGGCCACGATCTCAGCGGCCACCAAAACCGTGTAGGTAAACCCCAGAGAGATCCGCATGCCGGCAAGGATCATCGGCCCTGCAGCGGGCAGATACACTTCGCGCAGGATCGTCGCGCGGTTCGCCCCCAATGCCTTGGCGGCGCGGACATAAACCGGATCTATGCTATGCACGGCCTGAACGGTGGTGATGATGATCCCCGGCAAGGCGGCAAGAAACAGCAAAGCCAGTTTGCTTTCCTCGCCAATGCCCAGCCACATAACAAGCAATGTGTACAATCCAAGCGGCGGCAGGGGGCGGTAAAACTCAATGAATGGATTCAGAATCGAGGCCGCATCCCGTGATGCCCCCATCAAGATACCCAACGGAATGCCGATCACACAGGCGATGGCAAAAGCCACCAAGATGCGCCACAGGCTGACGCCCACATGTTCCAACAAGGTGGATCCTTGATAGCCTTTAACAGTTGCCTTAACGAACGCCTCCCAGATCGCCTGTGGGCCCGGAAGGAACAGCTCATTTGCCAGTCCGGTTGAGGTCACGAACACCCATGCCAACAACATGAAGGTGACAGACCCCGCAGACAGCAAATAGGACCGTCGATTTCTACGGAAGGCTTCCATCATTTGGACGTTCCTTTTAGAATATCCATGATCGTCAACGCATAGACCTGAGCCGCGGCGACACTTTTTGTGATCGAAATCCACTCGTTATCAGCGGCCCAGCCATCTTCACCGGGGCCAAATGTGACAGCGTTCATTCCAAATTCCCGCAGACGGATGGTATCGTTGAACGCGTTTTTACGGTTTGGCTCGGGCGTTTGCCCCAACAACCGCTCAGACGACCGAACCAAAGACACGCATGGCTCTTCGTCCATGGAAACCGGAGGGGTCGCATCGACAAACAATGACCCCGGGACTTGCGCGACCGTCGCGCTTGTCCGGTTGGACCTTTCGGTGACGGACCGTGTGACATGACTGATATCTGACAGCACAGTTTCCATCGTCATGCCTGGCACGATACCCACGACAGCCACCGTGATGACACAGGCATCAGGCGAAAACTGCATCTCGCCCGGAAGGCCGCCGCGAATACGCACAATCGTAACGCAAGGGGGGGTATGGCCGGGAAACGGATCCGCCTCATGAGAGAATTCCATGCTCTCCAGCAGCGGGATCAAGCTGGCCGCTTCATTGATGGGATTTACAATCACGTCGGGCCGCCAGATGTGACCTTTCTCACCGGTAATGGTGATATCAACAAGGCAATGCCCTGAGTTCGCAACCGACAGGTTGATCCCCCAATTGGGTAGATTTCCCGCAGCATCAGGGTTTACCGGCCCCCCCCATGCAGTTGGTTCCGCCGTGATCGAGTAGTCTGCGCGGATGCCGAGTTCCTGCGTCAGGTAAATCGACCCATGTGTGCCGTCGCGTTCTTCATCGACGCAAAAACAGTACATCAAGTCACCTTCAAACGTGACGCCTTCTTCGATCAGTGCCTGCGCTGCCAACAGGCACGATGCCATGTTCCCACGTGTGTCTGATGTCCCTCGGGCATACAGCAAATCGCCATGCCGCTTCGCCTCATAAGGNTTGCCATCCGTCATGTTCCATTTTTCAGGCTCAACCACTGGATAGGTATCAAGATGATCATTCATCATCAGGGATGGCCCATTGCCCGAGCCCTTCAGCGTCGCGACAACATTTGGCCGTCCCGGCACATCGGCATAGGTCTCAACATCCATGCCAAGCGCCTCAAGTTTGCCAGCGGTCAGCATAGCAATCGCTTCTTCCTCGCCCCCGGGCATATCAGGATCAAGCGGGTTGCCGGAACGCGGCTGGCCGGTTCGGATCAGTTCAGCGGCAAGCTTTAACCAGCGCTCTTCGGTGATCCGGTTGAGAACCCGTTCTTCGAGTGGTGACAGTTCAGTTTTAGGCATTCATCGGTTCCCCACGGTGATTGAAAAAAGATTAACAGTGGGAACTGCTTCAATCTGCTGCTAAAAAGGCCCAAACCTTACACGGAAAATGCAACGCACATGCGTAACCTATTGATTTATAAATATATTGATGCAACCGCGCGGGCAGGTTCAGTGCGCCAAGCGGCAGAAATCTTAGCGATTACCCCGTCGTCACTGAACCGCCGCATCCAATCGTTGGAGCAAGAACTTGGCACACCGCTCTTTGAACGACACGCAAAAGGGGTGCGTCTCAATCCTGCAGGAGAGCACGCCGTTCACACCTTTCGACGCCATATGGCCGATATTGAGGCCCTGAAAGCCCGGATTGAGGACTTGAAAGGCGCACGGCGCGGGACCGTCTCCATTGTCTGTTCCCAGTCGCTCTTGCCGATTTTTCTGCCACGGCAAATTCAAAGCTACCGCGCTCAATTTCCCGGTGTTGAATTTCAGGTTCATATGGCCGACGGGGAAGCCGCAGAACGCGCCCTGATGACCTATGATGCGGATTTGGCTATCGTGTTTTCTCCGCTTGCGATGGAGAATTTTGAAACCATCGCAACAACCCGCCAGCCAGTCTATGCGATCATGTCAGCGGCGCATGAATTGGCCACGAAATCTAATCTTAGGCTTAGTGATTGTTTGGAATACCCCCTCGCCCTGCCCAAAAGCCCGTATGCCGTGCGCAACCTGTTGGATCTCGAAGCAAAACGCCTGAGCACAATTTTGCGACCCGTCGTGGAAACAGAGAGCTATATCTTTTTGCGCAACTACGTTGCCAGCAGCGATGCAATCGGATTTGAAATAGAGATCGGCCTGCCGCATGGCATCACAGACGGGACCATTGTGCGGCCTATTGATCTGAGAGTAAGTGACGGTGGGCTCCTGCATCTGGCACAACTGCGCGGACGGTCCTTGCCAGTTGGTGCCGCAAAATTTGCCGAGCAAGTCGCAACCAGTTTTGAGAGTCTTTCTTAGGATTTTATCAGCTCCTAAGTTACAAGGGCGATGTAGATCTCGAGGCAAAACTTGACGAATGGGAACGGTTCTACAACTTCGCCAGACCGCACGGCGCGCATAACGGCCAGACCCCTTACGAAGCGCTTAGAGACAAGCTACAGTAACTCCACAAGTGTCCCGTCGGTCTGTCCAGGTTACACAAAGCTGTGCAGGAACGCGCCGCCAAAGGGCTGGTTTGGTTTGAAATAGAACTGTTCGCCTTTCTGACCAATCCGGAAAAATACGGGCTGCCCTGCACTCCGCCAGGCGGATGATTTACTTGCGCCCCTCGGCTTCGTCAATCAGGCCGCGCACCCATTTTGTGACCCACCAGTTCACCGGCAGGCCCAGCGGAACACAGGCAATCAGCGCTATCACTGGCGGGATTGCCGACAGACCTATTGATTGCCACATCAGCCCCAGCAAGAACAGATTGATCGCCACTGCCAGCGCAGTGAACGGATACAGCAACAGATATAGCCGCGTGATCCTCGGTTCGGTCTTAGTCATGCTGTTACCACGGCATTCGCAACTGCCCGCGCGATCAGCCCCGCCACACCCGGCGTACAGCCGATTGGCTCCAGCGTCACACCTTTGAAGCGGGCCTGTGACAGCGCCTCGGGGATGTCCTGCGTCACATGTCCACCACGGGCGGCAAAAAATGGCAGGCAGATTGCCCGCTCACCCAGATCAACCGCCACATCAGCCAGAAAAGGCGGCTCTTCCACAAACCCCACGCGGATTTCCTCAAACGCCAGTTTCGCGCCAAGGGCCGCAGCAAACGCATGTGTGTCACGCGCAGAATTTTCACTGCTCCCCGATCCGTGTGCCGCGATAAAAAGCCGGGTCTCACCTGCCTGCCATCCTTGTTGGCCCAGCGCCCCGCGCAGCAGATCGCCAGCCAGTGTCGCCAGCCCCGGATCAAGGCCCAGAGGCGGCAGCATATTTGCCGGCCTGTTGCGCAGGCGCTTGATCAGCGCCTCGCCGGTAAACCACCCCGTGGTCATGAACAGCGGATAGACCAAGGCAGGCTGTTCGGTTGCCGCCAATGCGCCATCCAGCGCACCGGGCTTTGCCAGTGTCGCGCTCTCCACCTGCCAGCCGGGCAGTGCGCACCCTACCTGAGCGGCAAGGCGCGCCAGTTCTGCCTCAGCCGGGTCCGGATCAGATGGCTGTCCGTGGCTGACAATGATCGCACATCGCTTAATGGCTTGTTCCTTCCGAGAATGTGATCTTGTTGAAAACATTGTACTTTCCTGACGGCTTGCGCATCGGTAGCCGGGTCACTTCTTCCAGCGTTTTGGCGTCATAAACAATGACCGCGCCGTCATCTTCCCAGATCGAAACCAGCGCATGACTACCATCGCGGGTAAACTCCACATGCGCCAGCGTGGCCCCGTCCACCGGACGCAGGGTTTTGATGATCTCAAGGCTCTGCTTGTCGATCACATGCATTTCGTCCTTGTTCGGGCCAAAAAACACATCGGCCCAGAAATACGGCGTGTTTTCGTGGCTACGCAGGAAAAATCCAGGGCCGTTGGTTTTGATCGTTTTGGTGACCTTCCAGCTTTCTGTATCAATCACCGACAGCATACCCTCTTTCAGATGTGGCGTCGCCATCACCCGGTGGCCGTTTCGAATCCATGAAATGCCCGATCCCAGATGCGGCATGCCGGGCAGCGCAAGTTTGGCAATCTCGCGGCCTACATTAAGATTGATCACCACGCCTTGTTCAGTATTGCGTTCGGCTCCGATCAGAAAACGGTAATCAGGGGTGAAAAAGAAATCATCCAAAGGCGCGCTGATCTCGATCCGACGGCGGGCAAACAGCCCCTGCGACGAGGGCAACGCCTCGATCATACCCTTTTCGCGGCTGTGCACAAATCCTTCATAGACCGGCTCGGCATCGGGGTTGGTTGCCACCTCCCAGATCTCGGGTGTGTCTTTCAGCGCCAGAATGAAGCTTTGGCGCTGCGGTGCCTGATACACGGCTGACACCCTGCTTGGCGTGCCATCCTTGCCCACGACCGGCATCACCCGTTCAACGCTCAGATCATCAGTAGACAGCAGGGTCAGCGTCATCGGCAGGTAATTGGCCACCGCCAGATGTTTGCCATCGGCACTTATGGCGATGTTACGGCTGTTCAGCCCTGCACGCACCCGGCCCACCTGATGTAGCGACCAGATATCGTATTTCTGCACCCAGCCATCGCGCGACATGATGAAAACATACCGCCCATCGGGGGTAAATTTTGGCCCGCCATGCACCGCAAAAGGCGTGGCAAACCGGTCTAACACCGCAAAGGTGTCGCCATCCAGAACGCTGACATGGTGATCACCGGTTTCCACCACCAGCGTGATGTTCAGCGGATCGGCGTCAAACACCGGCGCATCAGCCGCACGGTACTCAGGATCAAACCGGCGGGTTTCAGTAATCTCGGCCTCGCCCCAGTCGGGCATCTGCGCCAGCGGCGTATGCAGCCAGGCCGCCAGTTCCGTGATCTCGGTCGCATCCAGTACATCGTCATAGCCGGGCATCTGCGTTGCCACCCGGCCCGCGCCGATCACCTTTTCAAGGTTCGGTCCGCGCATCCGCCCCAATGTTTCGGGGATCAGCGCAGGCCCGGTGCTGCCCAGCCGGTCGGCGCCATGACAGGTGGCAAATATGGCGCTGTAGGTCTGCGCCGGATCGGCCTGCGCCGACGCGGAACTTAGAAAAAGAGCGCTAAGTAAAACGATGAATCGGGTCATGCTTCTTGCCTCTGAACGGGGTAACTTCCAGGCGGTCGCCCGCCCCCGTAATGCCAATTTCGCTNTCGTTCAGGTAACAGGCCGGATCCTCGGCCCAAGGGTCGCCGGTTACTTGCAATGCCCGGATGCGGGTATTGCCACCGCAAACGGATTTGAACGCACAAGCCCCGCAACGCCCCTTGAGCGGACGCGGACGCAATCGCAACTGCGCCAGCATAGGGTCGCCCCCCGTCCACAGCTCTGAGAACGGCGTGGTTTTGACGTTGCCCACAGTATAATCCGACCAATAGGTATCGGGATGCACCCGCCCCAGCGTGTCGATATTGGCCACGCCCAGCCCTGACGAATTGCCACCCCAGGCCTCAAGATGATTGCGCAGATGTGTCAAGCTCGCCTCGTCACAATGTTGTTCGGCCCATCTCAGCATATAAACCGCATCGGCATCGTTGTTGCCAGTCACAATATCCAGTGGCTTCTTTTCTTTCTGCCCTGCCCAGGCGCGCGCGATCAGCATGTCCAATGCGGCGCGGGTATGGGCATGCACCGCATCCTCGCCCCGGTTCTTGTCACCACGTCCTGCATAGACCAGATGGCTGAGGTAAAACTTGTCCACGCCCTCGTCGTCGCACAGTTGCAAAAGCTCTGGCAATTGCGCCGCGTTGTCACGCGTCAGGGTAAACCGCAAACCCACCTTGATACCGCGTTTCTTGCATTCGCGCACGCCGCGTACCGCGTCATCAAAAGCGCCATCGACACCGCGAAACCAGTCATTGGTTTTGCCAATCCCGTCGATCGAAATGCCCACATACTGAAACCCGATCTCGGCAACCCGGTCGGCGGCCTCGCCATGGATTTTGGTGCCGTTTGTGCTTAGCGCCAGAAACCGGACCTTTTTACGCGCCGCCTCGGCCAGCTCGAAAAAATCAAACCGCCCCATCGGCTCGCCGCCCGACAGGATCAGCGCCGGAATGTTGAAGTCCCCCAGATCGTCCAGCACGCCCATGGCCTGCTCGTGGCTCAGCTCTCCGGGGAAATCAACATCGGCCGAGACCGTATAGCAATGCCGGCATTTCAGATTGCAGCGCCGGGTCAGGTTCCAGATCACCACCGGTTTCACCGGCCCGCTGCCGCGCCGCGTTCGGACCGGCGTTGGGGCGACCAGTTGTTGCATATATTCCGAGAGGCGAAACATTTCAGCCCTCCTTTGACCTGAGCCTGAGCCCGGTCTTTTTCAAAATCCGTGTCGAATAGAGAATATCCCCGCCACGGCAGGCCCCACCCAAAAGCGTGGCAACCTCTTGCCGCTTGGCCTCAACCTCATCGCTGCTGCTGCCATGGATCATCGCAAACAGATTATAAGGCCAGTCGGGCAGCGCGCGGGGCCGCTCGTAACAATGGCTGACAAAATCCAGCGCACCCACTTGTGCGCCCAACTCGGCCACGCGGGCATCTTTGACATCCCAGACCGACATGCCATTGGCCACCATCCCAAGCGCATAGTGATTGGGAGCCACGGCGATACGGCGGATCACCCCATGTTCCTGCATCGCACGCAGCCTGTCACATAGCGCTGCTTCATCCATCCCCAACTCCTGCGCCACCGCCGCATAGGGCTGCGGCACCAGTGGCAGGCCGCCCTGGGTGGCGGCAATAATCCGGCGGTCTGTGGCGTCGATTTTCATGCGGCCACCCTGAATCTGATGAAAAATTCCCTTAGCTTGGGGAAACAAAGTACGCGCAACGCGGTTTCGCGCTCCAGAGATGTGGCCACCACTTTGATTTCTTCCTGGGTTTCTGTTGCCAGAACAAACCACATGTTCAGCCGGTGACTGCGTTCATAATTATGCGCCACCTCGGGCCGGGCGTTGACTTTGGCCATTGTGCCCTCAAATTCCTCTTGCGGCACGGCCATGGCACAGAGACAAAAGGCACCACCCATCGCTTCGGCATCAAAGAACGGGCCAAACCGGGTTATGATGCGTCCGGTCTTCATCCTCTCAAGCCGGGCCAGCAGATCGGCCTCCTCCAGCCCCAGTTCCTGCGCCACGATCAAAAACGGATCGGGTGCGATCGCAAACCCCTCTTGCAGACGGTTCAGGATCAGGCGGTCGGTTTCGTCCAAATTCATGCCACTGTCCTTTCATGCGCCACAAGTGCCCCGGTCTGCTTGAAGCAGTGGCTTGAAAACAGCACCTGATGCGGCACACCCTGCAAATCGGGAAGGGCTGTTGCAGCCTCCAGCCTTGCCCGCGCTTCCTTGCGGCTGCGGGCGTGAATCATTGAATAAAGGCGATAAGGCCAGACGACCTCAACCGGGCTTCGCTCATAGCAAAGTGTCACGCCGGGCTGCATAGCCAGCGCCGACCCGGCGCGGGTGATGGCCTCATGTGGAAGATCCCAGACCACCATTGCATTGGCCCGCCAGCCAAGCGCGCGGTGGCGCACGATAATTCCAAAGCGTGCAATGATGCGGGCCGCACTCAGCACTCTTATCCGGGCCATCACTTCGCTCGCTTCGCGTCCCAGCCCTTCTGCCAGCGCTGCAAAGGGGCGCAACTCAAGCGGCAGGCCACGCATCAGCGCCTGCACTATCTCACGATCACCGGGCTGCAAAACAGCGGTATCAGGGGGGGCGCTCAGCGGCGCGCGCTGGTCGTCGCCACGCAGGCTAAACCCCAGGTCCAGGTTAAACGGCCGCACCAGGCGCAAATCCAGCACCCGCAGCCCGCTGCGCTGCCCGATCCGGGCAAGCGCGCTATCCACATGCGCCCGGTCAGGGCCGGTGGCCACAAACCACAGGTTCCAGTCGTTTTCGCGCAGGTAGGAATGGTTGATGCCCGGCTCCTCGCCAATAATTTGGGCGACCTCTTCAATTCTGTTCTCGGGGGCGGCCACGGCGGCCAAGGTACTGGCCGAAATTGTGTTGGGTGCACAGGTGGCCCCCAGTCGGGTGATCTGACCGGCGGCGGCCTTGGCGCGCAACCGCGTGATTACATCCGCCTCGTTGGTGCCCAACGCCTCGGCAAGCGCGCCAAAGGGCCGTCCCGTGATGGGAAAATCCCGCTGCCAATCGTTCAGCAATGCGCGGTCAATCGGGTCATTCACACCTTCCATCCCTCATAGCCCCGTCTTGTGGGCGCGGGCCGTAAAGAAGATGCCCGAGGGGCTTTCAGTCGCGATCTCGCCCAATTGTTCAAAGGTTTCAGTGTCATAGATGACCACCTTTCCCAAATCGCGCACCGACAGCCATACCTCGTGGCCGCGCGGTGTGAATTCCATATGCAGCACACCGGGGCCGGGTTTGAACTGGTGGATAACCTGCTTGGTTACCGTGTCGATCACCTGCACCGTATCGTTCAGCGGATGGGCGAAATTCACCCAGACCTGGCGACCGTCAGGGCGTGAAATGGCGAAAACCGGCTGCCCGTGTGTGGGGGTTCTGCCGGTTTCCTTCAGACTGCGGGCATCAACCCAGAGAACCTCATGCTGGCCCATGGCAGGCAGCACGAAATCCTGCCCGGCCAGCGCCCAGCCCTCAAGATGTGGCATCTTGTAAACCGGCAGGCCCGCGCGCTCTTTGGCGTATCCGGGCAGGATGATTTGTGGCTCGGGATGCGCCTGCCACAGGTCCAGCGCGGTCAGATGATCCTCGCCGAAAAGCCCGACGATATAGGTACGCCCATCGCCCGTGACCAGCGCGTCATAGGGGTTGGTGCCCATGCCTTTGATCCTGATGATCTGCGGGGTCTTGCCCGATAAATCGGCAATCCATGTTTCGCCCTTGTCCCACAATGAGAAGGCAAACCTGGAGCCGAGAATATCCACCAGCCCGACGGTCTTGCTGCCGGTCGGAATGTCGGCCACCATTTCCAGTGTGTCGGCATCAAATACACGCACGCCGCCTGGTTCGTAGTTCGACACCGCCACCAGTCGCCCATCGTCCGAAATCGCCCCGCCAATAGAATTGCCCGCCTGCATGACGCGTTTCACAATCGTCTGCGCCAGAATATCCACCTTGGTCAGCCCGCCGTCACGGCCAAAGACATAGGCAAACTGCTCGTTAGGTGAATAGACCAATGAGGCGTGCGAAAGGTCACCCAGCCCGGTGATGCGCCCAATGCTGGTGCGTTCGGATTGATCAACAACCAAGAGCGAGCCACTGGCGCGCTCGACCACCAAGCCCAGACCACCCGTGGCCTGCGCCTGAGCCGGCAATGACGCAAGACAAAGCGCAAAAACGGCCAGCGCCAGCGCAAGCATCCGACCAAGGACGCCTCTGGCGGGGGTATTTTGGGAAACATGAAGGCTCATAGTCGTGCTGCTTTCATTTTTGGGATGTACTCTGGGGCGGGGTCGTGCCCCCCCCAGAAAGCAAAGGGCGGGTCTCATTTGCTGTCACCTATCATTAGATAATCGGCAATCCACGCGGCGTCTTCCTCACTCAGCAGGGGCCGCCAGGGTGGCATCGGTGTGCCGGGGATGCCGTCAAGGATCACCATTTTCAGGCTATCGCGGTTATAATGCGCCACCGCTTCGGGGCGGATATCCGGGCCAAGCCCCCCCTTCAAAGTCATACCGTGACACGAGCCGCAGTCTTGCAACACCAGCCGCTCCAAAGCCTGCACATCAGGCCCGGCCAGCGCCGGAGTGGCGGCCAGCGCCAGTATGATGCTCAGCCTATTCACCCACCATCACCTGAGGCGGATCAAGCGGCAAGGTACTGGCCCCACGCCAGAGCGAGACGACATGCCCGACCACAAACAGCACCGGCGCACGCACCGGGGTGGCCGCGATATCAAGGCCGATCCGGTCAAGCCGCGACAAAAGCACTGCCTCGCGCGGGGTGGTGGCATTTGACACAGCCAGCACCGGCATTTTGCCCGGCAATCCCTCGCGCATCAGGTTCAGTGCTATTTCGGCGATATTGGCCGCCCCCATATAGATCACCAGTGTGGTGTCCTCGCAGGCCAGGCTTTTCCAGTCCAGGTCAAGCCGGGCATCACCGGCACGGTGGCCGGTGACATAGCGCACCCCGGTGGCCAGCCCGCGGTGGGTCAGCGGCACGCCAAAAGAGGCGGCCATGCCTTGGGCGGCAGTGATACCGGGCGCATAATCCACCACAATACCGCGCTCGCCCAGATAGGCGGCCTCTTCCGAGCCGCGCCCGAATATCAGTGGATCGCCCCCTTTGAGGCGCGCAACGGTCTGCCCGTCGCAGGCCAGTTCATAAAGAATTTCGTTGATCTGCTCTTGCGGCACGCTGTGGCACTTGGGGGCCTTGCCCACCGGTACCATGTGCGCTGCCACCGGGGCCAGCGCCAGAATTTCGGGGCTGACCAGCCGGTCATAGACGACCACATCGGCGTCTTTCAGCATGTTGATCGCGCGTAACTTCATCAGGTCCACGGCACCGGGGCCTGCCCCGATCAGATACACCTTGCCTTGCGCTGTCATGTTGCTGGCTCCTGAGCTGGGTAATCGAATGTTGATTTACGAAAATCCGGGGGCCCAAGGCAGGGCCCCCGGTGCGCGCGCGTCAGTAGACGTCGGCGCGGGTGTTATAGACATTGAACTTGCCCGTGGGCGTGATCAGGCGCGGATCCTTGATCACATGTTTGAGTTCAAGCGTCTTGTCATCGACCACCACAATGGCCGATTCCAGATCCTTGGCATTCCAGACTGAGAACCAAATTTCATCCCCGTCCTTGTTGAACTCGCCTTGCACAACGCGCGGCTGGCCTTCGGCAATCCCGGCCCATTCAACAATCGGCAGAACGGTGAATTCCGGCTCTTCCTCTGCCAGATCGGCCACCTTAAAGACCGCAACAGACCCTGAAACCTCAGCATCGGGGTTCAGCGGCGCATCCACATAAAGATGCTCGGATGTCGGATGCGTTTTTACGAAAAGCGATCCGCCACCGAGGCCATAAAGCTGTTGCACCATCTTCCACGCCTGATCTGGGTGGCCCTCAGGGTCTGTCCCGATCAGTGCGACGGTATCGTCACCCAGATGCGAGGTTGCCCAGACCGGACCATAGGTTGGGTGGATGATGTTGGCACCACGCCCCGGATGCGGCGTTTGGCCGTCAGTCTCGATCACGGCAACCAGCGAACTTTCCTTGGTATCAACCACCACAACTTTGCCCCGGGCATTGGCCGCCGTCAGGAAATAGCGTTGGGTACTGTCCAGGCCGCCATCGTGCAGGAACCGTTCGGCGTTGATCTCGGTGATCTTAAGCGCTTCGATGTCGGAATAATCCACCATCATGATCTTGCCGGTTTCCTTGATGTTGACCAGGAATTCGGGCTTGTAGTGCGACCCCAAGATCGCAGCAACACGCGGCTCGGGGTGAAAGGACTGTTCGTCATAGGTCATGCCGCGGGTAGATTTGATCCGCAGCGGCTCCAATGTGTCGCCATCCATGATCACAAATTGCGGTGGCCAATAGGCACCGGCAATGGCGTATTTGTCCTCAAAACCTTCGAACTTCGATGTCTCAACCGAGCGTGCTTCGGCACCAACCTTGATTTCGGCAACGGTGTCGGGGCTTTCCATCCACAGGTCAATCATGTTGACCTTGGCGTCGCGGCCAATCACGAAGAGATACCGGCCAGAGGCGGAAATCCGGCTGATATGCACCGCGTATCCGGTCGAGAGGACTTTCTTGATCTCATAGGACGCCCCGTCGATCAGGGCGATCTCGCCCGAATCGCGCAGCGTCACCGAAAAGAGGTTGTCGATGTCCCAGTCGTTCATCTTCTCAGTAGGCCGGTCTGCCGGGGCGATATGCACTTTCCAGCTGTCGCGCATTTCCGACATGCCAAACTCGGGTGGAATGGCCGGATCCAGCAGCACATAACGTGCCATCATGTCAATTTCATCTTCGCTCAGATCGCCCGAGGTGCCCCAATTGGGCATGCCCGCAGGCGAGCCGTAGGTGATGAAGTCCTTGAGAAACTCAAACCCGTTTTCGCGGGTTACATCTGGTGTCAGCGCCTTGCCGGTCGCCCCTTTGCGCAGCACCCCGTGACAGCCGGCACAACGCTCAAAGTATATCGTGTTGGCCTTTTGATATTCGCTGGATGTCATCACTGGGTCGCCGGGTTTGCGGCCCGGGATTTCAACCTGAATTTGCCCCAGCGTTGTCATGCTGGGCTGATAGGCCGCCGAAGCGTCATCCCCGTGATCGGCGGGATTTTCCTGCGCCATCGCGCCTGAGACCGCCAGCCCAAGGGCAATGGCGGCGCTCGACAATAATGTGGCGCGCCATGTGGCATTTTTGGGTGTCATTTGGGATTCTCCAATTCCGCTGGTGAGGCCCGCCAAGGGTGACGCGATGACACCGGCCCTGCCTTGACTTAAGTCAACGCTTTGGACACGACATAGCGCGACAGTCGCCCCGCCGCCGGAACCCGCGCCACTGTGGTAGTCGCGCTGGATCGAAAAGCAGTTTCAGGTTGCCAGCGTGGTGGCAATCTTGGCGCTTTTGACGCTGATCCTGCTGGTGCAGGAATGGCTGGTGCGTCGGCCGCACCTTTGGCTGTGGCTGCGGATGGGGTGCCTTTCCACCACGCTGATCTGGCTCGGCTGGGTTCTCAACGGGCAGCTTTCGGTGGTGCAGGTGGTGGCCTTTGTGCAATCCCTGTTCAACGGATTTCACTGGGAAACATTCCTGATCGAGCCCATTATCTTCACCCTCTGGAGCGGTGTGGCACTTGGCATGCTCTTTTGGGGGCGCGGCGTGTTTTGCGGCTACCTCTGCCCGCTGGGGACCGCACTGGCCCTACCGGCCAAGCTCAAGATATTCGACTGGCTGCACCGTCGGCGCAATTGACCCGCTGGGCCGGATCAACCCCAACGAATGCGTGCTTTGTCTGCGCTGTCAGGTGGTGATGAACGATGCCAATACCTGCCCTGTTCTCAAACGCCGGGGGCGCCAATAAGGGCCAACCAGATATTGGCCACGTCACTCACCATGCCGTTTGCCGCTGTACGGCAGATGAAGGGCTCTAGAATTAACCATTGCACGGCCAGTTGTTGACTTTGGTCAAGGATCATCGTGCTTGCGCGCCCCAATGTGGCCCAATTCGCATTAACGCGCAAAGGAGATCGCAATGCGCGAAGTCATGACCAAGAGCATGGCCCGAAACATTTTTTATGGCGGGTCGCTGTTCTTTATCATCATCTTCCTAGGGCTGTCGTTACACTCGCACCGCTAATATCGTTACCACCTCGACCAACGCCGAAACGCTGACCGAAAGTGTCGTGCTGGGCAAACGGATCTGGGAGAAACATGCCTGCATCAATTGCCATACTATTATGGGTGAAGGCGCGTATTTCGCGCCCGAACTGGCCAATGTGACAACCCGCTGGGGCGTCGAGGACGACCCGGAAGGGGCCTATGAGGCATTGGATAACTGGATGAAATCCCAGCCAAGCGGCGTTGAAGGCCGTCGCCAGATGCCCCGTTTCAACCTGACCGAAGAAGAAACCCGCGGCTTGTCCGATTTCCTGCTTTGGGTTGATTCCATCGACGCACAGGGCTGGCCCCCGAACGATGCGGGCTGAGAAAGGACTATTCCAATGAAATACCAATCCCAAAAAATTGCGCTGGCCTACTTTGGCGTTGCCCTGGCGCTCTTTCTGATACAGATCCTCGGCGGGCTGCTGGCGGGGCTGATCTATGTCATGCCCAATACACTTTCCGAGCTGCTGCCCTTCAACATCATACGCATGCTGCACACCAACTCGCTTATCGTGTGACTGCTGCTGGGCTTTTTCGGCGCCGCCTATTTCCTGATCCCGGAAGAGGCTGAACGCGAAATACACTCGACAAAAATTGCCTACCTGCAACTGATCATTTTGGTGGTCGGAACATTGGGCGTGGTGCTGACCTATGTCTTCAACCTGTTTGAAGGCAATTGGCTTTTGGGCAAAGAGGGACGTGAGTTTCTCGAACAACCCAAATGGGTCAAGGCGGGCATCTTGATGGCAGCTTTGCTGTTTCTCTACAACGTCACAATGACAGTGCTAAAGGGGCGCAAGACCGCCATCACCAATATCCTTCTTTTGGGGCTTTGGGGGCTGGCGCTGCTCTTCCTGTTTGCCTTTTACAACCCGGATAACCTCAGCCTTGATAAGCAATACTGGTGGTACGTTGTGCACCTTTGGGTTGAAGGCGTGTGGGAGCTGATCATGGCCTCTATCCTGGCCTATCTGATGCT
>JGI24025J20009_10001591_pt1 | contig 17045 bp, 19 predicted proteins | sample Cruoilmetagenom3_FD_20009 | JGI IMG/M metagenome (IMG submission 20009) | reverse complement strand
GCCGGTTAGGATGGTGCTGTACACGGGGCGGTACATGGGCCATGATTAGTGGCAACTGGCACTCTAGTTTTGGCAAGTTGACACTCTGGTTCTGGTAAGTTAGTGTGTGATTGAACAGTAGTCCTAACTCTAGGAGTGGGGTGGTGTATATCCTCCCTATAGGATATTACCAATCAATTTAGAGGGGATACAATATCCGGATATCATCGAAGTGATGGAAGAGATGGATGGGTAAATTATATCTCGATAAGATCGGTATGTAGAACAGAGAAGATAGCACCTTGTTGTGAAAGCCCATACCGGAAGGAGATTAGATGAACCCGAAATGGATCTTAGTCCTGATATTATTGCCTATGATCGCAGAGGCGTCCACCATCACCGTGGGTCCCGGCAGCTGCGATTACACCCACATATGGGAAGCCCTCGATGCCGCAAACCCTGGCGACACCATAGGGGTACAGAGCGGGACCTATTACGAGAACGTGATCGTAGACAAGCAAATCACCCTCCGCGGCGTGGACACCGGTGCCGGATTGCCGGTGGTGGACGCAAAAAGACTTCGGAGCGCGATTACGCTAGTCGCAGATGGGGTCAGACTCGAGGGATTTTATGCAACGGGATCCCAAAACTGCGAAAAAACAGAAGCCGCTGGAATAAAGGTCCTCTCGAACAACAATATTATCGCAAATAATACCGCCAGCAACAACAGCTGTGACGGCATCGCCCTTTACAGGTCCAAGAACAACATTCTGATGAGCAACAACGCCAACAACAACAATGACGGCATCTACCTCGACTCTTCCGGCAACAACACCGTTACCCACAACGTCGCCAATGCTAACGGTGAAGACGGTATTTATCTCCTGGCATCCAGCGGAAACATCATCTCGGACAACTCCGTCAGCGGCAACCTCGACGGCATCGGCCTTACGGAGTCCGACGACAACATCATAAGAGACAACTACGCCGGACGCAACCTCGACGGCATCGGCATATGGGGGTCGGATAATAACAGTATCGTGGGCAACAACGCAAGCAACAACGACTACGTCGGCATCGGCCTGGGTCATTGTTCCAAGAACACCATCGTGGTGAACAACGCCAGCAACAACGAATATGGCCTCCTCCTGATGCATTCCAGCGATAACCTCCTGTACAGAAACAGCCTGATCGATAACATCGGATGTAACGCCCACGACAACGGTGCCAACCGGTGGGACGACGGAGCGATAGGCAACCTCTACGGCGACTTCGACGAACCTAGAGAAGGATGCAGGGACGGCGACCACGATGGTATCTGCAACTTTGCCTACGAGATCCTGGGAGGTTCAAACTTCGATGAGCACCCGGTGGCATCGGTCCCGGGTCCGATACCCGACCTATTATCTTTGTTCCTAGTATAGAAACCGGCCAGCAGTACGATCACGCGAACCCATCATCCCCAAAAAATAGCGAAGAGGTCATCATTTCAATCCCAGCGCCTTCCTGGTGGCCGTAACTGGATCACCATAGAAGACGGGATCGACTCGCCCCGTTATCCATACCAACACCTGTAATTTCCGACACAACAACAGCTTCTGACCTGGCAGTTATTTCGAACCTGTGTTCTCGTCGCCTACCGGTAGGCCGCATAGGACTCGTCCACCGGACCGTTGTCCAGCTCTTGTTTTTCGAGAGGGATGTCCAGGTCCAGAAGACGGCCCACCGCCTCGGTCAGGTGGTTTGCGGCCACCGGATCGAACTCCTCCTCGCCAGCCGTCTTTCCCATGAGGCAGACCCCTCGCATACCGTAGAGGGGAGCTAGACCCACCAGGATACCGTTGAGTCCTCCGACGATGCCGTTTTTGAGCAGGGAGATCCCGCTTCGTTCCAGCTCCTCGGCAAGACGGGAATCTGTGGTCGCGCCGAAGATCTCATCCTCCGAAGGGCCGACGTAGGCGGCCAGGGTGATCACATCCATGGACCCCCAGGACCGGGCGGCCTTTAGGATCTCTCCTGCCAAGCCGTACATGCTTTCCGGAGTGAGAGGCTGGGTATCACCGCTGAAGAAGAGGAGGTCTTCGCGTCCGGGACAGGACCGCAGCTCCACCTGGTGCATCCTGACCTGACCGTCTATCGCCACCGTCACCTGGGGAGGGAACCCTGGAGATACGATCGATCTTTGGGTCTGACATCCCAGGGAGGCGCAGATGCGATCTGTGGTCAGCTTGCCCACGTTCCCTATTCCTGAAAAGCTGCCGACGCAGACGGGGACCGGGCCGAAGATCTTCGAAGACATAAAATTTAGTGTCCCACCGCCCTAATGAGCCAGTTTACGGGCACGGGGTCTTCGGAGTCCTCGATGAAGAATGCTGCAGGTATCAGTTCTTTGTTGAACGTATCGAATATGTAGGAGTTGCCACTTACTTCGTTCTGGTCCCATGCGACTTTGACCGCTCCACGATCGTAGAAGCATACGTAGAAGTCGCCGTTTATGGTAATGGGAGGCAATTCGATCTTTGCTATCCCCGGATTTCCCGAAAAGTGGAAATAAGGCAGCTGAGAGTCTGTAAACCGGTATAACAAGTTCAAGTTCTCATCACGAACCTCCATACTTATCACCCGCTCGACGGGTAACGTCTCGTTCACAACGAACCCGTCCCAGCCAAGTATCAATACACTATCCAGGATCCAGTTCGACTTTGTAGGTATGAACTTCACAGTCTTTGCTACACCAAAAAAGCCGGTTGGGTACAGACCGGAGATGTTCAGCGACGATATATTTCCGCTATCTTCTATCAAGACATCTTCTCCGAGTCTGTCATTCGTTCCCTCATCCGGATCGGCCAGACCGATATCGACAAAACCGACAGCTGCACAGCAGATGGCTGCCAGCAATAATATAGTCGTCCTCAAGTTATCACCTGGTCTAATTAGAGTTCTCCATATTATACATTGCTACATGATCTGATCTCGTGCGTAAAGACGATAACGATCTGAGCGCGGCCGAAAGTGGGATCTATCATACCTTCTCACGCTCCGCCATGCGTAACTTCGTCGTGGTAGGAAACTTGGCGACCACAACCCCCGATTTCTCCCTGGAAGACATCCCGGGCACCTCAGGACGGTTGGATATCCTCTGCCGGTGCATCAACTCCGCTTTCGTCCTTTCCCACGGGATAAGGCACGACGTCAGGATATTCCTGGTGCTCCGTGGCGGCGAGGACCCCAAGACGGTCTGCCTCAGAGGACGGGACCTCCACCACCTCAACCCGGACGAGAGGACGACCGCGGCGCTGCTGAAGAAGGCCCTCGGCCTGGAGGCGACAGACCGGTGGCAAAGATCCACCCCAGGCATCTACGTCCGCACAGGAGGCCTGGCCGACCTTGCCGTCTTCCGGGGTAAGACGATCTATTATTTAAGAGAGGACGGTGCTGATCTCCGGGAACAGAAGGTCGGTGGAGATGCCACCTTCGTCCTGGGCGACCACCTCGGGGTGAACGAGGATGACGAGGCCTTGCTGGAGTCCCTGGGGGCGAAGATCGTCTCCGCAGGACCGGCGAGCCTTCATGTGGATCACTGTATCGTGCTGATAAACAACGAGCTGGATAGAACCGAGGATGAACGTGGTTATGAGTGAGGATGAAGGAAACGAGAACGTCGCAGAGCTGGTCGAGACCGCGCGAAGGATACTGCGGCTCGGTTCCATCTGCGACAGCTGCCTGGGACGGCAGTTCGCCATGCTCTCAACAGGTCTCACCAACGCAGAACGGGGTCGCGCCGTTAAGACGGTCCTGGCGATGGCAGGATCAAAAGATGAGTCGGGTCTGCCCCTCTTAGAGGAGCTCGCCCCCAGCTCGAGGCACGCCAGGCTGAGCCTATGCCTGAAAGGCGATCCCGAGAGATGCTGGGTCTGTCTGGGCGAGATGGATCCGGAACGGCAGGACTCCTGGGCGGAGAGGGTGGTTCGCGAACTCCGGTTCCAGGAGTACGAGAGCTTTTTGGTAGGTACCAGGCTGAGCGGTCTTTTGGCGGAGGACGAAGAGTTGCTCTTGATAGATGGCATGTCCAAACATGCCGAGCCCATGAAATCGGAGATGAACCGGGAGGTGGGAAAATTGGTCTCCCGGAAGACCGGGAAGACCGTCAGCTTCGGCTCTCCGGACGTGGTGGTGCTCCTGAACCTGGAAAAAGACCGGGTGGAGGTCCGGACATCTTCTCTCTATATATACGGCAGGTATAGAAAACTGGCACGGGGTTTCCCCCAGACCCGGTGGCCCTGCCGGGAGTGCCATGGTGAAGGCTGCGATATCTGTAACTACACCGGCAGGCAGTACCCGGAATCGGTGGACGAGCTGATAAGGGACCCGGTGATCGAAGTTGCCAGATGCGACGACACGGTCTTCCACGGATCGGGACGGGAAGACATAGACGCCAGGATGCTGGGGACGGGCAGACCCTTCGTGGTGGAAGCGGTCGCGCCCAGGATAAGAACGATCGAGCTGGCAAAGCTCGAAGAAGAGATCAACAAGCGCGCCTGTGGGAAGATCGAGGTGCGGGACCTGGCCGTCACGGACAAAAGTATGGTAGAGCACCTGAAGAAGGCTCCTCTGGAGAAGACCTACTCTGTTCTGGTGGAACTCGAGGACGATGTATCAGAAGAAAAGCTTAAATCGGTTATAAACGAACTGAAAGGTCTGGTCAAGCAACGTACACCAAATCGTGTCGCTCACCGAAGGGCTGATAAGGTCCGGACGAGAGAAGTCTATGATGCCAGGCTGGAGAAGATCGCGGGCAAGACCGCCAGGATAACCGTCGTCGGCTCCAGCGGTCTCTATATAAAGGAACTGGTATCCGGCGACCAAGGCAGGACGAAGCCGAGCCTGGCAGGCGCCCTGGGATTCGACGCTAAGGTGGCAGAGCTGGATGTAATAAACGTAGGTGGAGAGGCTGATGCCCAAATCACACGGAATACGAAAAAGGACTAAAGACAAGTTGAAAAAGTCTGTCAGAGAGCGGGGCATCTCCCCCGTGAGCAGGGCGATCCAGGATTTCAGCGACGGTCAGATGGTTCACATCGTCCTGGATCCCAGCAGGCATAAGGGGATGCCCCACCCAAAGTTCCACGGTAAGACCGGCAAGGTAATTGGGCGGAGGGGCAGAGCCTTCATACTGAGAGTGAAAGACGGAAATGCTATGAAGAGCGTCATCGCCCTTCCCGAGCACCTGAGGCCTCAGAAATAATATGATAATCAAAAAGATTTTGAGCGAAGAGCGTCTCAACCTCGCCGAAGTCAAAGAGATCCTGAACGAGGTCAAACTCCGGCGTTCTGGTGAGGAGGAGCTAAGCTACGAGCTGAGAAGGGCTATCAAACATGTCGAGATCTTCGCTCATGGGATGGCCGAAGAAAGCAGGTCCATGGTCAACGAACTGCTGGAGCTGGAGAAGATGACCCCGGCGATAGCCCTGAAGATCAATGATCTCAGGCCCATGAATCGAGACGAGATAAGGGCCGTCTACGCCAAGGAGCGGTTCACGCTGGCGGACGAAGACATGGACGGCATACTGGACATCGTATTGAGAGGATAGCAGGATGGCTTTGGGCAGACCTCCACGAAGGGAAAAAGTAGCTTGGGTTCTCGATTACCTGCCTTACGGGCATGTATCCGGGGCCATGAGCAGCTACCAGAAGAAACCTCTGGTCCAAGCGGTGGGGGAGGACAACTTCGTTCTGATGGAGATGACACCCAAAGAGAATATCGTGCTGGATATAGGATCCCGAGTTTATATCGGCAGTGGCGATCGGAAGGAGATCGATCACGTCAACTCCAGGATCGGCTATGCCGAACTCACCAAGGGATCCAAGGTCGAGCTTCCTTACATCCTCCAGGCGATAATCCTGGAAAAAGAGGCGCATTATCTTACTTTTTTCAACGAGGCAGGACCGCTGACCACCCGGATGCACTCTCTGGAGCTCTTGCCGGGGATCGGCAAGAAGCTGATGTGGTCTGTGCTGAACGAGAGGAAGAAAGGACCGTTCAAGAGCTTCCAGGACCTGACCGGGCGGGTTAAAGGGGTCTACAACCCGGAAAAGCTCGTCTCCAACCGTATCGAAGAAGAGCTGATGGACGGCCGGATCAGGTACAGGATATTCACCCGAGAGCCGCGGAAGCGATGAGGAAGAGAGGACAGCATTTTCTCGTCGACAGAAGGATCTCCGAGCGGATAGCAGACTACGCATATCTGACAGGGAGTGACAGTGTCTTGGAGGTCGGCCCCGGCACGGGCAACCTGACCGGGGTTTTATCGGCACGGGCAGGCAGGGTGGTGGCGGTAGAAGTTGATCCCAGACTGGCTGCTGCTCTGGAGGACAGGTTTCCCAACGTCTCGGTGATAAGGGGAGACGCTCTCCGCGTGGACCTTCCCGAGTATGAGAAGGTGGTCTCTAACCTTCCTTACCAGATCTCCTCCAAGATGACCTTCCGGATCCTAAAGAGAGAGTTCGAGGTAGCTGTCTTGATGTATCAGAGGGAGTTTGCCCAAAGGCTGGTGGCACCACCCGGTTCGAAAGATTACGGTAGGCTCACGCTGAACGTCGGCCTCCGGGCCGAGGCCGAGATCCTGGAGCGGGTTCCTCGAACCGCCTTTTGGCCCCGGCCAAGGGTGGAGTCGGCCATAGTTAGGCTGCGCCCCCGGGAGGATAGGCCGAAAGTGGACGAGCGCATCTTCGTCGACCTTACTAGAGGTCTCTTCTCGCAGAGACGGAAGAAGGTGAAGAAGTCGCTGGCCGCTATGGGGATCTCCTCGGAGACGATATCCCGTATGGAGTCGGACCTGCTGGAGAAGAGACCGGAGAACCTGACCCCCGAAGAGGTGGTAATCCTGGCAGAGGCGATCTCCTGCAACCACCGGACCGGCTCGGTTTTTTATACTCATCGGTAGTTCTCAACACGATGATAGCATCGGTAGAACGGTCTGAGGTATCGGGCGAGGCCCGTGCGCCACCCTCCAAGAGCTACACCCACCGGGCAATCATAATAAGCGCCCTCGGTCCTGGAGGTCTGGTCCGGCGCCCCCTCCTCTCCGCGGACACCAGAGCATCGGTCTCTGCGATGGAGGCCCTGGGTGCCCGGATAGAAGAAGGTGACGAAGACCTGGAGATAACGGGGGTGAGTGGCGAACCCTCTACCCCGGAAGACGTGATCGACGTAAAGAACTCGGGAACCACTCTGCGCCTGATCTCGGCAGTGGCCGCCCTGACCGATGGTGCGGTACTGACTGGCGACGCCTCCATAAGACGACGACCCAACGCACCTCTCCTCGATGCGCTGAGCGAGCTCGACGGGGCCCAGGCTTTCTCTGTGAGAAAGAACGGTTGTGCGCCTTTGGTCATCCGGGGAAGGTTGCTGGGGGGGAATACCAGGATAGACGGCAGCGTCAGCTCCCAGTTCATTTCTGCCCTGCTCATCGCCTGTCCCTTGGCAGAGAACGAGACGAAGATATCGATCGACGGGGAGCTGAAATCCAGGCCCTACGTGGAGATCACACTCGAGATGCTGGGCCAGGCAGGGGTCGAGATGGAGACGGACTTCCATGTGTTCCGGATCGGAGGAGGTCAAAGATACGATATGAGGAGGTACACCGTGCCCGGAGACTTCTCGTCTGCTTCTTATCTCCTGGCCGCGGCGGCGGTTACCGGTTCCCGGCTGACCGTTCGGGGGATCCACCCATCAAGACAGGGAGATGCGGCGATAGTAGATGTCCTGGAGAGGATGGGCGCGAAGATCTCATGGGACCGAGAAGAAGGGGTGCTCAGCATCGTTGGTGGCGAGCTCCGGGGTGTGGAGGTGGACGCCGGTCCGACTCCTGACCTGGTTCCCACCATAGCGGTTCTGGGAGCTGTTGCAGAAGGCAGGACGGTGATTAAGAACGCGGAGCACGTGCGGCACAAGGAGACGGACCGGCTCAGGGCCATGGCTGTGGAGCTCTCAAAGATGGGTGCAAAGATCGAGGAGCGGCCCGACGGCTTGGTGATAGAAGGGGGCAAGCTCCACGGAGCCGAGGTGAGCGGGTACCACGATCACCGGATAGTGATGGCTCTCACCGTGGCGGGGCTGGAAGCTGGCAGTACCATCATAGACACCGCCGAGTCGGTCTCCATATCGTATCCCGGCTTCTTCCGGGAGATGGCCAGCCTGGGGGCGGAGGTGGAGGTCGGGGACTGAGGTGCTCTTGCCATCATAAGTCTTATGTAGCAGTAGCGTATCTCTCGCTTAGATTTAACGTTCGCGATGACTAATTCGCCCCACCGGCATCGCCGGTGATCGGGCGGCGCCGGATTCGTTCCGGGGCTGCTCCAGACTTTCTGGAGGAATAACTTGGCAGAAGATAATGAAGAGCTGAAGTATATCGTTCGGATACTGAACACCGACCTGGACGGAAATAGGTCTGTCCAGATGGCGCTCACCGGCATCAAAGGCGTGGGCAGGCGGAACGCCGTGGTGTTGACCCAACAAGCGGAGATAGATCCATCGGAGACGCTGGGCCTACTCTCCGATGAGACGATCTCTAGGCTGAGGACGGTTGTAGAGGCGGCAAATGAACATCTCCCTGTGTGGATGAAGAACCACAGAAAAGACCTTCTTTCGGGAGAAGATAAGCACCTGATGGGCACGGAACTGATGCTCACCCGCAGAGAAGAGCTGGACATAATGAGGAAAACCAGGAGCTACAAGGGCATCAGACACGAGCGCGGTCTGCGAGTGAGAGGCCAGCGTACCCGGTCCACCGGACGGAAAGGTGCTACTGTGGGCGTCAGCAGAAAGAGGAGGTAGGCAAATATGGGATACCCTGGTAAAAGCCGCAAGAGTTACGATACGCCGCGCCATCCTTGGGAAGCAGAGAGGATCGCCCAGGAGGTGAAGCTCGTCAAGACCTATGGGTTGCGCAACAAGAGAGAGCTCTGGAAGGCGCAGAGCATTATCAGGAAGTATCGTCGCGTGAGCCGTGTGCTACTCGCGGCCACCGCTCGCGGAGATAAAGCCGCAGGTGTGCAGACCAGAGAAATACTCGGCCATCTGGAGTCTTGCGGGATGCTGGGCGAGAACAGCGACTTTGACTCGGTACTTTCCATGAAGATCGAAGCCCTCCTGGAGCGAAGACTTCAGACCCAGGTCTACCGTCAGGGGTGGGCGAAGACCATGAGGCAGGCCCGGCAGTTTATAACACATGGCCACATACAGGTCTCCGGCAGGAAGGTGACCATCCCCGGATATTATGTAAGGCGAGGTGAGGAGATGACTCTTGACTACTACCGGGGGTCGCCGATGGCTCGGGAAAACCATCCTGAAAGACTCACCCGAATATCTACTAAGGTGGAAGGATAACCATGGCAGAGGGGAAATGGGGCGTTGCTCACATATACGCCTCTTTCAATAATACACTTATAACCATAACCGATCTCACAGGTGCAGAGACCATAGCCAAGATATCAGGCGGCATGGTGGTCAAGGCGGCCAGGGACGAGAGTTCGCCATACACGGCTATGCAGATGGCGACCCAGATAGCCGACCAGGCTAAGAGCAAGGGTATCATCGGCGTACACGTCAAGGTGAGAGCACCGGGAGGAAACCGGCAGAGGTCCCCGGGACCCGGAGCGCAAGCCGCTATCAGGGCCATGGCCAGGGCAGGTCTGAGGATAGGCAGGATCGAAGACGTGACCCCGATCCCCCATGATGGCACAAAACCGTCTGGTGGTAAGAGGGGCCGAAGGGTGTAGCTTTGCAGGTGGAACTGATAGAGCTGAGCGAGAAGAGGATCAGGTTCCTCCTCAAAGGCGTGACCCCAGCCTTTGCCAATGCCATAAGGCGTGCATCTCTCTCTGAGGTCCCAACGCTGGCTGTCGATGAGATAAATATATATGATAACACCTCGGTTCTTTTCGACGAGCAGATGGCGTTGAGGCTGGGCCTGATACCCATCCAGGCAGAGGACCTGGATCTGTATGTTCTCCGGGATGAGTGTGAATGTGGAGGAGCCGGATGCCCGGCCTGCCAGATGACCATGATGCTCAGCGCTGAAGGGCCCTGTACCGTCCACTCAGGGGATATCAGGTTTGAAGACCCGGGGGTCAAGGTCGCCTATGAGAATATCCCCATAGTGATTTTGGGTGAGGGAGAGAAGCTTGTGGTCGAGGGGATGATCACTCTAGACAAAGGATCGACCCATGCCAAGTGGCAGGGTGGGACGCGCTGCGGCTACAAGAACCTGTCCGAGATCACGATCGGTGAATGTGACGGTTGTGGAAGGTGCGTCGAGGTCTGTCCCCGGGACGTGCTGGAGATGGACGGTGGCAGGGTCAAGGTCACCGATCCCATGAGCTGCAACCTCTGCAAGCTCTGCGTCAAGGAGTGCAATGCAGAGGCGATCGAGGTTGTACCCATCGCCGACACCTTCGTGATGGTGATCGTTACCGACGGATCGATCTCTGCACGGGATCTGGTAGCGGGAGCTGCGAAGGATATCGGGGATCGGGCCGGGTTGCTTGGCCAGAAGCTTGGCGAGTTAGCTTAAGCTCTTAAAGCGGGGGTTGCCAAGCCAGGTCAAAGGCGCAAGGTTGAGGGCCTTGTCTCGTAGGAGTTCGCGGGTTCGAATCCCGTCCCCCGCACTTATTTACCTTTTCTAATGTTGGCTTTGGGTGGCGACCTTTTATCTAATTGGTGTCATATAATACAGTGTGTCGGTAGTTCACGCAGAGTCCAGTTTAAAAATGATGATGATGAGTGTGAACCCGGAGCCCCACCGGCCGACTCATCTCTTCTCGTCCACCACGATGTATTCCTTTATGGCGCAGACGACCTCGAAAGGGATCCGCACAAACTTGCCATCTTCCCGGTGTCTGTTCTCGCGAACCTTGGTGTTGGGTTTCACCACCAGATCGATCAGCTTCCCGGTCTTCATATCCAGGGTTATGTTCTCCAGCTCGCCTATCACCATGCCGTCCATGTTGACCACCTTCTTTCCCCCTAGACTGGTCGCGTATAACCGAGACACCGTTTCACCTGTACCCGACATAATACCTGGGATCCACCTTCAGCCCGCCCTTGAGCTTCTCGTTGATCCGCTCGTAGTAGCTGGCCATGCTCTCCTCGGTACTGGGCCTCACCTTCTTCAGAGCCTCGCGATAATGTCTCATCTCCACATCCTTCGCATTCTCTTCTTCTCTCAGGGCCAGCATCACCGCCTCCCTGCAGAGAGCCTCCAGATCCGAGCCCACGTAACCCTCCGTCAGCTCGGCCAGCTCTTCCAGGCTCACGTCATCGCTGGTGGGTATCTTCGATGCATGTATCTTCAGGATCTCGTACCGCCCCTCCTTGTCGGGAGGGCCTATGAACAGGAGCCGATCGAACCGACCCGACCTGAGGAGCGCAGAATCTATTATGTCTGGTCGGTTGGTGGCGGCTATCACCACCACATCTTTGAGCTTCTCGAGACCGTCCAGCTCAGCTAGAAGCTGGTTTACCACCCTCTCCGAGGTCCGGTGCCCCTCCTCCGAACCTCTCATGGGAGCTATGGCGTCCAGCTCGTCGAAGAATATTATCGCCGGGGAGACCTGTCTCGCCCGCCTGAAGACCTCCCTGATGGCCTTCTCGGACTCTCCCACCCACTTGGAGAGGAGCTGAGGTCCCTTCACCGAGATGAAGTTGGCGCTGGTCTCGTTTGCTACCGCCATGGCTATCAGGGTCTTGCCTGTTCCCGGCGGACCGTAGAGGAGGACCCCCTTGGGTGGTTTTATGCCCATCTTCTCGAACTTCTCGGGCTTCCTCAGAGGCCACTCCACAGCCTCGACTATCTCCTGCTTGATGGGACCGAGACCGCCCACATCTCCCCATCTGACATCGGATATCTCCAGAAGAACCTCCCTCATGGCGCTGGGCTCGATCTCCTTCAGGGCGTTCTCAAAATCTTCGGCGGTCACCACCATCTTGTCTATCATCTCTTTTGGTATCTCGTCCTCCATCCCCAGATCCGGCAGGTACCGCCTCATGGTCTTCATCGCCGCTTCCTTACACAGGGCGCTCATATCCGCACCCACGAACCCGTTGGTCCTCTCGGCCAGCGTCTTCAGATCCACCGCATCTTCGATGGGCATGTTTCTGACGTGGATCTTGAGGATCTCCAGCCGGTCGTTCCTATCGGGCACCCCGATCTCGACCTCTCGGTCGAACCGGCCAGGCCTTCTCAGGGCAGAATCGATGGCGTCCACCCTGTTGGTGGCACCTATTACCACCACCCGACCCCTATCCCTCAGGCCGTCCATCATGCTGAGAAGCTGGGCCACCACCCTGTGTTCCACCTCACCGATTACCTCGTTTCTTTTTGGGGCTATGGAGTCCAGCTCGTCGATGAATATGATCGAGGGCGAGTTCTCCTTGGCCTCCTCGAAGATATCCCGCAGCCTCTGCTCGCTCTCTCCGTAGTACTTGGACATGATCTCGGGACCGGCTATGGAGAGAAAGTTGGCACCGCTCTCGCTGGCCACCGCCTTGGCGATGAGAGTCTTGCCTGTTCCTGGAGAACCGTAGAGAAGAAGACCTTTCGGCGGCTCTATGCCTAGTTTCTGGAAGACCTCGGGATGCTTCATCGGCATCTCGATCATCTCCCTTACCCGTTGCACCTCGTTTTTCAGACCGCCGATGTCCTCATAGGTGATGCCCGTGGCCTCCATAGAGGAGTAAAACCCGGAAGGCTTATCCAGCAGGATCGTCTCCGTCTCGTCGGAGACCACCACCACACCACCGGGCTCGGTGTCTGTGACCATCAAGGGTATGGCTTCCATCCTTCCTACGAAAGGATGACCGGCAGAGCTCATTATAGGAAGCACGTCCCCCTTGACCAGGGGCCTCTTCAGGATCTGTCTCTTGATCTGCTCGGCCACGCTCTCGCCGCAGTACATCTGGGAGGAGACCGGAGGAGATAGCACCACTCGGATGGCCTCGCAGCTACCTGCTTTTCTTATCTTGATCAGGTCACCTATTCCCACGCCTGCGTTGTGCCTGGTGAACCCATCGATCCTGATGTAATCCTGGCTCCAGTCCTGTCGGTCGGCACGCCAGACCTTGGCGGCGGTGACCCTCTTACCCTCGAGCTCGATTATATCTCCCGGGGAAAGTCGGAGTGTGAGCAGGGAGTTGGGATCGAGCCTGGCGATCCCTCGTGCCGAGTCGTTGGGGTAGGCCTTGGTCACTTTGAGCTGAATATCTTTCACGTCCCACACACCTTACCTTATAGATGGTATGATGATTTAAGTTTATCCGGCTTTGTCTACAAACACATAGATCAATGTAGTATTATATTTAACATTTTCGCTCGATCTGCTATTCGAGCTTAATTTAGTGGTGGGGTGCAGATGGAAGGAAACAGAAGACTGATAGACGACCTGCTAAGGCTATTCATCCTGGCCGCGCTGGTATGGGCTCTCGTCCTGCGGCAAGTTCAACCTGAGCAACAACAACTATCCAGGTGCCCAGGTTCATGGGATGAAGGGTTTATACAGATGTATGCAGGTATTCGGTCTTGATTACTGACCTCGCTGGAAGTTTTGCCCATGACACCAGACAAAGATAAACCACCCCTTGAAGACCTCATCGCCGCCGCTCGCGGTGAGACCGAGGTCGATCTCCTCCTGGAAGGCGCCGAGATGGTAAACGTTCTCTCGGGAGAGGTCCACAGAGCAGATATCGCCGTCTACGGCGGATGGATCGTAGGGTACGACTGTATGAGCGCCAAAGATACCCTGGACGTTGCCGGAACGATCCTCTCGCCCGGTTTCATCGACGGTCACGTTCACATCGAGTCGGCGATGGTATCGCCCCAGGAGTACGCAAGAGCGGTAGCGCCGAGAGGGACCACATCTGTGATGATAGACCCTCACGAGATCGCCAACGTACTGGGGCTCCGTGGAATCGGATACATGCTGGACGCCTCCGAGGAGATCCCGCTGAACGTATATGTCATGCTCCCGTCCTGCGTGCCCGCAACAGACCTGGAGACCTCCGGCGCCGTTCTGGAGGCGGAAGACCTCGCCCCGCTCATGGATAACGACCGCGTTATCGGCATCGGGGAGATGATGAACTATCCGGGCGTGATCTTTCGGAACCCCGCGGTGCTGGAGAAGATCAGGCTTGCCGGGACGAAGAGGATAGACGGCCACGCCCCGGGCCTGACCAAAAAGGACCTCGCCGCCTACATCTCCGCAGGCATAAGATCGGACCACGAGTGCACCTCCATAGAGGAGGCAGAAGAGAAGCTGAGGATGGGGATGCGGATAATCATCCGGGAGGGCAGCGCTGCCAAGAACCTGCGCGATCTTCTGCCCCTGGTCACGCCCTACAACGCGGCCAACTTCTTCTTCTGCTCCGATGACAGGCATCCTGCCGATATCCTGAGGAAAGGGCATATCGATCATATGGTCCGAGTGGCCATCGGCATGGGTCTGAGCCCGGTGACCGCCATACAGATCGCCACCATCAACGCGGCCCGCTACTTCGGTGTGGCGGATATCGGAGCCATCGCACCTGGCCGGAGGGCGGATATCGCCGTCCTCGACGGCCTCGACGACCCGGTGGTCCTGAAGGTGATCAAGGACGGAAAGGTGACGGCCGAAGGCGGCGAGCTCAGGGTCCCGGTGAAGAAGACGCCTTACGAGCTGCCACCCAGCATGCAGATTGCTATCATTGGCCCCTCCACCTTCGAGATGGAGGCCCGGGGCGCGAGAGCCAGGGTCATCGGGGTGGTTCCCGACCAGATCGTCACCAGGTCTCTGGCGTGCGAGGTGGAGGCCCTGGAGGGCCAGGTCGTCTCCGATACGGAGAGGGACATCCTGAAGATGGCGGTGGTCGAGCGCCACCATGCCACGGGGAACGTAGGCCTGGGCCTGGTATCCGGGTTCAGGTTCTGTTCGGGGGCGATCGCCACCTCGGTGGCCCACGATTCTCACAACCTGGTGGTGGTAGGCGCAGACGATGGCGATATGCTGGTCGCAGCGAAGGTGGTCGAGGCTATGGGCGGCGGCCAGGCAGTGGTGGAGGGAGGCGAAACGAAGGTGACGCTGCCTCTGCCCATAGCAGGCTTGTTATCGGACCGGCCCATGAAAGAGGTGGCCAGGACTATCGAGAAATTGAACTCTGCGACCCGGGAGCTGGGTTGTGGGCTGGCCGATCCTTTCATGACGCTCTCTTTCCTCTGTCTGCCGGTGATACCTGAGCTGAAGCTGACCGATAAAGGTCTTGTAGACGTGAACAAGTTCCAGTTTGTGGACCTCTTCCTCTGATTGTATCAAAATATTCATAGAGGAGGACCCGTCAGCCGGGTAGGCCCGGTGGTTATATCTCAGACCATGATTAGCTCTCATTGTTCAACTATGGAACGACCAACGCCGATCTGGCTTCGCTGGAACCGAAAGAACCGGTACAGCATCGCCGCTCTGCGCCCCCTGGTAGAGAACGTCGGCCTGACCGACCGGCCGAGGCCGGGGATCATGCTCTACAGCTTCGCCACCGCCCAAGCCGAAGAGATCTACCGGGAAGTATCCTGCGCAAAGGTCGATGCGGTCTACGTGGCCGGTGGACCTCACCCGTCGGCGCGGCCGGAGGAGGTTCTCCGGTACTTCGACTACGTGGCCATCGGCGAGGGCGAGGAGACCCTGCCCGAGCTGATCAGGATGATACAAGAAGGCAGCGACCCCGGTACAGTGGCTGGCATAGCCTACAAGAAGGACGGCCAAGTGAGGTTCACCCCCCGGCGAGAGCCCGTGGACCTGGACCTCTACCCGCCCTTCGAGCCACCCTTATTGAGCCCGATAGAGATCAGCAGAGGATGTCCCTGGGGATGCGCCTACTGCCAGACCCCATATCTTTGTGGCAGGAAGATGCGCCACCGGTCGGTTCCGGTCATCCTCAAGTACGCCCACTTCTATTCAGACCTCAGGTTCACCACCCCCAACGCCCTGGCCTACGGTTCCAACGGGGTCGAGCCCGAGCTGGGCAAGGTGAAGAGGCTGCTCGATACCTTATCGGTCCTGGAAAAACCCATCTATTTCGGCACCTTCCCCTCGGAGGTCAGGCCGGACTTCGTCTCCCGGGAGGCGCTGGAGCTGATAGTCGGATACTGCGCCAACGAGACCCTGAGCATCGGGGGCCAGTCGGGAAGCGATCGGGTGTTGGAGATGGTCGGCAGAGGCCACGGTGTGCACGAGGTCGAAGACGCCTGCGACCTCTGCTTTGAAGCGGGGATCATCCCGAACGTGGACCTGATCGTAGGTCTGCCCATGGAAAGCCCGGAAGACCAGGACCTGACCCTGACCCTGGCCAAGGAGATCGTTGGAATGGGTGGACGGGTCAGGGCCCACTATTTTACGCCTCTCCCCGGCACGCCTCTGGAGCGTTCAGAGCCGGTGCCGGTCGTGGAGGATGTTGTAAAGGAGCTGGGGAGGCTTGCCCTGGGAGGGAAGCTCACCGGGAAGTGGACCCCTCAGATGTAGAATCGCTTGAAAGGCCGCTTGTAGTCGTCCTGGAGCTGGTATATTATGTGCATCCTCTTTGGGTCGGCGTGGATCTCCTTCACCGCCTGGGAGAACAGGTACCATGCGTAGCCCCTGTCTGGCATCTTCAGTCTGTCGGGCAGGGTGGATATGAACCCGGTCTCGCTCAATATAAATGAACGAAGGAGCTCGCTGCCCGAGGTGAGGAGGAAGGGGAAGCCCACCGTCTCCACCTCTTCGGCCAGCTGGCTGTCTTTCAGTCTCAGGCGTTGTTTGAGGAACTGGCGGTAATCGTCTTCGGTTATTACAAGTTCATTCAGATCGCTCAAAGCGACTCACCACGGGTTAATGCACGGATGACGAGATAAAAATTGCGGGGCGCAGTCGTGACGAAGGCGAACGCAAAGACGCCAGGACGCAATAACGCAAAGAATGATAACCCCCTCTGCGCCTTTGCGCCTTTGCGTTATACCTTGTGGGTTTTTTGATGTATGTTTCCGTGATTTCGAGGTGGTGTGTGCATA
>JGI24025J20009_10001588_pt1 | contig 17075 bp, 20 predicted proteins | sample Cruoilmetagenom3_FD_20009 | JGI IMG/M metagenome (IMG submission 20009) | reverse complement strand
CGCCGGGCGCGACGGACGCGCAGGGCGCGGTCGATCCGGAAAGGGCACCGGAGATCGGGGCCGAACCTGCACCCGAACCCGGGGCCGGACCCGTGTCGGACCCCGAGGCGTCGGCCACGCCGCAAGCCGGGGAGGCCGCGGAGGCCGCTGAGCCCGATGCGATGCCGGAGGCTGGGGGCGCGGCTGCGGATTCCGAGGCGGCGCCCGAGACAGACCCGGTCGCCGCACCCGAAGCAGACCCCGAGGCCGAACCGCTCACCGGCGACGAGACCGGAGCGGACCCCGCCTCCGCGCCTGCGCCAGGCGAGGACGCGGCTGCGCAAGGCGAAGACGACGCGCCCAAGCGGGGCGAGGCGGCCGAGGCCGAGATCACGGCGCAGCCCACCGGAACGCCGCTGCCGGAGACCGACCGGGCACCGCAGATGGAGAGCGACCCGGTCAAGGTGCCGATGGCGGAGCCGGAGGAGCCGGACGCGATCCCGGGCATGGAGCTGGTGGAAAAACTGCCGCCCGCGTTGCCGCCCGCCAACGGGTCCGACGATCTGCCCGCAGCGGCACAAGGACCGGACGCCGACGCCACCGAGCCGGCGATGGCCCCCGACACCAACCCCGACAGGGCCCCTGAAACGGGCCCCGACACCAACCCTGATACGGGCCCCGATACGGGTCCCGACCCCAGCCCCGATACGGGTCCCGACCCGGACACGGGCGTCGAAACCGACCCTGACGTCACCCCCGACACCGGCCCCGACACCGGCCCCGACACCGGCCCCGACACCAGCGATGACAAGGCCTCGGGCAGCGCTCTGGTGGTCGAGCCAGATCCCGCGCCGAATCCGCGCCGGAATCCGCGACCGAAGCCGAAGCCGAAGCCGAAGCCGAGGCCGCGGCGGGCCCGGAGCCGGCCCCCGAGATCGCGACTGTCGTCGCCGAACCGGCGCCCGCGCCTGCGCCAGTCCCCGTGGCCCCGGACCCCGCCCCGGACCCCGCGCCGGAACCCGCCACCGCACCCGAACCGGGCCTGTCCGGGGCGGGTACCGTGGTAACCGGGCGGCTGCCGACCATCGGCGACGAACCGGCGGTCGAGGCGCCTGAAGCCGAGGTGCCGGAGGTGACGGGCCTGCCCGCGATCGAACGCAACCGGATCGAGTTCACAGGCGAAGGCGGCCAGCCCTTGCTGGCGCTCCTGTTGCTCGACAGCGGCGACCGCGCGGCGCTGGCGGACATCGGCAAGCTGCCGTTCCCGCTGACCGTCGCGGTCGATGCGGGCGCGGCGGATGCCGCCGAGGCGATCGAATTCTACGACACGCGCGGCATCGAGGTCGCGCTCTTGCTGCCGCTGCCGGACGGGGCGACGCCGTCGGATGTCGATGTCACGGTCGAGGCCTACGGTCCGCTGCTCGACGCGGCCACCGAGGTCGTGGTCGATACATCGCTCGGGTTCCAGGCCCTCGGCCCCGGCGCCGTGCAACTGGCGACCAACCTGGCCGAGAGCGGGCACGGGCTGGTGAGCTTCCCCTCGGGGCTCAACACCGGCCATAAATCCGCGCTCAAACAGGGGGTGCCGGCGGGGCTGGTCTTCCTCGATCTCGACGGCGACGGCCAGGGCGGCCCGGTGATCCGCCGGTTCCTCGACAACGCGGCCTTCCGGGCGCGCAACGAGAACGGGGTGATCGTGCTCGCGCGGACCCGCGCCGAGACGTTGCAGGCGCTGCTCGAATGGTCGCTCGGCAACCGGGCGCAGACGGTCACCCTGGCGCCGATTTCGGCGGTCCTGCTGGCGCAGTAAGCCGGGCCTGCCGGGCAAACCGACAACCGGGCCGGAGGATCCTGCATCCTCCGGCGCCGCCGCGGGGCATGTCCGCAGCGCAAAGGGCGCGGCGCGCGCGCCTGCCCATGCGGTCGGTCGCGCCCGCGCCTCTGCTCCCGCCGAGCAGGGCGGCAATCTCCCGGGAATTTCCGCAGTGTTGCCACGCTTCGCCGCTATCGGTGTGCGGCGAAAGTTGGGGTGAACGATGGACCCCAAGGGACTGATGATGATCGGCGCGGTGCTGGTCGGCGGCTTCTTCGCGCTGACCACGCTCAAGGATGCGGAGGCGCTGCTGCCGGGACCCGCCGCGCTGACCGCGCTGAGTTCCAACCCGCTCGGGCGCGACGGCCAGACCCGGGGGCCGGGCGTCGCCACGGATTATCTCGTGGAGCGGGCATGGGGCGTCATCGCCGAAGGTCCGGTGGCGGCCCATGACCGGAGTGCCGCCGTGTTCATCGGCGATGCGATCCGCGATTGGCGACCGGCCGACGATCACGAGGTGGTCGCCCGGGTGCAGATGCTGCTCGACCGGACCGACTGCACCATGCCGGCCCCGGCGGCGGGGGCGCGGGTGGTCAACTTGGCGGTCGAATACCCGTCGACCAAGTCGGGGCTCTACAGCTTCACCGAGGCCGACCTGCTCGAAAGCATCGAGATCTGGTTTGACCGGATCCGGTCTACCGAAGAAACGCCCCGCGTGCCGGGGCCTGCGGCGAGCCACGCGTACCGGGTCCACGACATCGCGGTGACAGAGACCGCCGCACCGGTGCACCTGGTGGTGCAGAACCTCGCCGCCGGCAATGTGCTCTACAACATCCACCTTGCCCCCAGGGCCGTCGTCTCCGGGCCATCGTCTCAGGGCCGTCGTCTCAGGGCCGTCGTCTCCGGGCCGTCGTCTCCGGGGTGTCGATGGTCGGGGGCGATGCCAATGCGGTCGCCGGGCTCGAGGCCGGGGTCCCGGTCGCGGTGATGACCCGCGACACTCTGGCCGCCTGCGGTGTGGCGATGCGCGATGTCCTGCGCGGCGAGGCGGGGATCGAAGCGCAGATCCGCGACCGCAAGCTGCGCAGCGACGAAGAGATCGCCGCCGCCCGCACGGCACTTGCCGCCGCGGTGGCGGCCCATGAGACCTGGTTCCGGGCGCAGTTCGGCGTGGCGGCGACGCAGGGGCCGACGGGGCCGAGCTTCGCCGTTGTTTCGCTGATCGGCCCGGTGCCCACGGATCCGACCGAGGGGGCGCCGGTCTACCGCCCGCTCACCGGGGCGAACGTGCGCGCGCAGGCACAGGCGTATTTCAAGGTCGAGGGCCTGCTCGCCTGGCCCGAGACCTACCTCGAGGACGTCACCCGGATGGGAACGCTGCTCGCCGGTGGCGATCCCCACGAGATCGTCCGGCCCGTGTACATGGCGAATACATGGCGAAGGAGTTCTGAGATGAACCGCTATGGCCCGATTTCGCTGCTGTTCGGGGCAATCCTCGGGATCGCCTGCCTTGCGATCCAGATGAACATGATGTCGACCGTGACCGACGCCATCAATATGCAGATCGAGCCGTTCGACTCCCGCAACGAGACGATCGGCGCCGCCACGCAGGTGGCCGAGCAGAGGCGCTGCGAGATCCTCGACATGAGAGGCCGCCCGACCACCGTCAAGCGCGCGGCACCGTTGCTCACCCCCTGCGCGTTTCACCGAGGACCGTTCGGCGCGCTTCGCCACCCTTGTCGATCCCGCGGGCCTGCTGAAAGAGGGCGAGACGATGCCCGAGGGCGAGATGCAGGCGCTGATGGTCGAGGCGCGGGCCGCGCGGCTGGCCGATGCGGCCTGCGAGCNTCTGCGCGAGGGGCTCGCCGAACAATGCGGCGTGCGCAGGTACCAGGCCGAACGAATTGGTCCGGTCGCGGAATGGATGGACGAAGAGAGGGCCCGGCGGCACCTTCCCTTCGTCGGTCAATACCTTCTGACCACGACGATGGTGTTCACGCCGANAATGCCGGTCGGTGATTTGCCCGAGAGCACACGGGTCACGCTGAACGAGAAAACCTTCAAGCTCGATCCCTGGACGACGGACGCACCGTCTCCCGACCGGATCGCGGCGCGGACCGACGCGGTGATGGCCGCGGCCGCAAGCGCCTGCGCGGACATTCGCGTGATCCACGGCAATTGCACGGTGATCGACCTCGCCCTCGGCGGCAACGCGCGCGAGGCCGGGGAAATCCGCGCGACGTTCGACCTGGCCTGGCTCACGCCGGTGCAGGGGGCGGTGATGTCCGACGCCGGGGCGGCCTCGACGTCGGTGTCTGCCGGAGCGGATGCTGGGGCGCCGGCGGCCCCAGACGCCCCAGACGCCCCGGCCGCGCCGGACGCCGTGCCGGAATCGGCGCCGACGCCTGCGGCACCGGCAGAAGCGCCGGTCCCCGCAGCCCCCGCCGAGCCCGCAGAGGGTGGGGCCCCTCCGGCCGCGCCGCTCAAGGGCGGGACGGCGGGCAAATGGGTCTCGCCCTGAGCGCAGGGGTGAAGCTCGCCGCACCCGGTGGATCTGCCCTTCGCCCGCGAACAAGCAGTTAGCGCTACCGTCATAGATTACAGGGACTTAACCCCCTGTCCGAGTTCGCCCACCCTTCGCCCGACCTTCGCCCATTCCACGATTCTCGGGTCCGAGAGCCCTTGAGGGGCAGGCGTCTTCGGCAGGTGCGCACCAGGTCATTGGCGCAGCCGCCCGGTCGGGTCGCCCCGGGCGTCAGCCCGAGGCGCAACCGCTTACCCGGCGGCCTTTCCCAGCGCCTGATCGAGATCGGCGATGATATCAGCCGCATCTTCGGTCCCGATCGACAGCCGCACCACGTTGTCGCCCGCGCCCGCCGCTTCGCGCTGCTCGGGGGAGAGCTGGCGGTGGGTGGTCGAGGCCGAGTGGATGATCAGCGAGCGGGTGTCGCCGAGGTTGGCGACATGGCTGAACAGCTCGAGCGCGCCGACGAGCTTCACGCAGGCCTCATAGCCGCCCTTCAGCGTCACGGTGAACAGCCCGCCGACGCCCTTTTCGTAGAGCGCCTTCGCGCGGTCATGGTAGGGCGAGGAGGCAAGGCCCGCGTAGCTGACCGCCTCGATGCGCGGGTCGGCCTCCAGCCATTCGGCGACCTTCTGGGCATTTTCGACGTGTTTCTGCATCCTGAGCGACAGCGTCTCGATCCCCATCAGGGTGTAATGCGCGCCCTGCGGGTTCATCGTCATGCCGAGATCGCGCAGGCCCACCGCGATGCCGTAGAACGTAAAGGCCATCGCCCCCAGCGCCTCGTGGAACTTGAGACCGTGGTAGGCGGGCTCGGGCTCCGAGAGCGAGGGAAACTTTTTGCTGGCCGACCAGTCGAAGGTGCCGCTGTCGACGATCGCGCCGCCGGTCACCGTGCCGTTGCCGGTGAGGTACTTGGTGGTCGAATGGATCACCAGGGTCGCGCCCATCTCGATGGGTTTGCACAGGTAGGGGGTGGCGGAGGTGTTGTCGACCACCAGCGGCACCCCGGCGGCGTCGGCCACCTTGGCGATGGCGGGCAGGTCGGTGGGCACGCCGGCGGGGTTGGCGATCGATTCGCAGAAGATCGCGCGGGTGTTGTCGTCGACCGCGGCGGCGACCGCGTCCGGGTCGTCGAAATCGACGAATTTCGCCTCCCAGCCAAAGCGGCGGAAGACATGGGTGAACTGGGTGAAGGTGCCGCCGTAGAGCCGGTTCGAGGCGATGATGTTGAGGCCCGGGGCCATCAGCGGGTAGAGCGCCATGATCTGGGCGGCGTGACCCGAGGAGGTGCAGACCGCGCCCGCGCCGCCTTCGAGGGCGGCGATACGGGTGGCCAGTGCGCCAACCGTCGGGTTGGTCAGGCGCGAGTAGATATAGCCTACCTCCTGGAGGTTGAAGAGCGCCGCGGCGTGGTCGGCGTCGCGGAAGACGTAAGCCGTGGTCTGATAGATCGGCACCTGGCGCGCGCCGGTGGCCGGATCCGGCTCGGCGCCGGCGTGGATCTGAAGCGTGTCGAAGCCCTGGGGCCTATCGGTGGTCATGTGGTCTCTCCCTGATGTGCTGTCCAGATGCGGGGTTTTTGCGTGACGCTAGGCGATGGCGGCCCCCGGGGCAATCGGTCGCAGGTGGATCAGGGGGGAAAAGAACCCTGTTGTTCGTGGTGGGATCCGGGTGGAATTGCCGTCGGATCGCGCTAGGGTTCGGAGGAAACCGGACCGGAGACCGACATGCCAACGCCTTTTCACCTTGCCGTCAACGTGACCGATCTCGACGCCGCGCGCGCCTTCTACGGTGGCTTGCTGGGCTGCGCCGAGGGGCGGTCGACCGAAAGCTGGGTCGACTACGATTTCTTCGGCCACCAGCTCAGCCTGCACCTCGGAACGCCCTTCGACACCGCTGACACAGGCCGGGTTGGTGCGCACATGGTGGCAATGCCGCATTTCGGGGTGCTGCTGGACTACGGGGACTGGCGGACACTGGCCGACCGGCTGGAGGCGGCGGGCGTGGCTTGGGTGATCGCGCCGACGGTCCGGTTCGAAGGCGAGCCCGGCGAGCAATGGACGATGTTCTTTCGCGATCCGTCCGGAAACCCTCTGGAGATCAAGGGATTCCAGGACATGTCTCAAGTATTTTCCGCTTGAGATTCTGCGAGCGGCAGGAGACGGCTGTCGGCGAGGGCGGCGGTGCGATGGTGTCCAAGTTCGCGGGCCCTGGGATCCTGTGCGAAGGCGAGGAAACCTGCCACACTGGCTTGGCGCGCGAGCAGGGCGTGGTCCCAGCGTTCGCTGTCGGGGCCGATGAACCAGGCGCCGCCGGCGCCCGAAAACAGAACTTCGCCGCCGGAGGCTTCAAGCAACGGGGTGATCCCGGCCTCGTAGCGCGCATAGGCCTCGCGCCCGGTGACCGGCTTGGCCGGGGCGCGGCCGGGCGCGTGGCGGTCGTCGGCGAAGGTGCGGACCCTGAGCAGGTTGAGCATGAAGACCGGACCCTCTCGATTGCGCGTGAGGAGGGCGCGGGCGCGGGCTTCAGTCGGCGTGATATGAGGCATCAGAGCCCCGCGAGTGCGCGGGCGTGGGCGCGGATGTCTTCGGGCCAGCCGGCCATGGCGGCGGCGAAATCTTTGCCGCCTTCTGCGTAGAGCGCGCGGATCGCGGCTTCATAGCCAGNAAGGTCGCCCGCGATCGCAGTAAGGAAGGCATAGGCCGCGTCGCGTCCCGCGGCGGCGGCCGGGACCGGGGGCATTGCGCGCATCTCCGCCTCGACCAACCGGCGCAGCGCCGCGGAGGCGCCGCCGCGCTGGTGCGCCAGCCAGTCCCAATGGCGCGGCAGCAGGGTGACTTCGCGCGCCTTCACCCCGAGCTTCGGCCGGCCAGGGCCGCGCCGGGGTGTCCCATCGGGCCGGAAGCCCTTCGGCGGCCGGTTTTCGGGGGCGCGGCCAGAGAGGTTGAGGTCGATCTGCGCGCCGGTGCGGTCGGAAAACACCAACAGCCCCTCGGGATGCGCCCCGTGGTCAAGGGCGGTTAGGGTGGCGGTGAGGGTGGCGGCAAGGGCGGCTTTGGGGCCTTGTGCCACGCGGTCGGGGCCGATGAAGGCTGTGTAGGTCTCGGTTTCCATGTTGCACCCGGGTAATAATTGGAGGTCCCATTTACACCCGGGTAATAACATCGTCAAGACCCGGACACCCGCGTTGGCCGGGTCCCGGACCTGGTTTGGTGCGAATCCTGCCGCGGTTTGAGATCGGTGCGTCGCTGGCCAGGCGGCGGTGGCAACCGTTCCCCTTGAATCCGGCCAGGTGCATCCCGTGGCACGCCTGGCGCCCATGCTCGCGTTTGCGCTCACCTGCGCCGCGGCAGCGCGGTCACGGGACATCGAAGAGGTGCGGGTCGCGCCGGGAAATGTCGGCACGATGGTGAGCGGATCGATCACCGGGCAGGCCTATGCCAGGACAGGCTCGGCGCCCGCGCCGGTCAGGAGATGTGCGCCGAGGTCACCGTTGCCGAGATCACTGTCGCCGAGACCGACGGCACAGAAACGGGGTATTTCAACATCCTTCCGCCCGGCAGCGACGGGGAGGGATCTACATCGGCGCGATGGGCGTGGACAATTCGGCGACCGTGCCGGGGCCCGAGGACGGGGACTATACGATCCGTGTCTAGCTGATCGGCGACGACGCGGATGTCGGCAAGTCGGTGAGCGACAATCCCGATCTGCCGATCCAGTAGCCGGTCCCGGGTGTCAGAGCTGGGTGAGTGTGCGGAAGCCGAGGTATCCGAACAGGGCCGCGAGCGCGAGGAAATTGCGGCTGCGATACTTCCATTTCCCCCGCCAGGCATTGACGATAATTGCGAAGATAAACATGTGCAGTGCGATCGAGACCCCGATGGCGAACGTCTGAAACCCGCCGTTCTCGCCGAAATCGAAGTAGAGGGTGACGTCGGTCCAGATCCTCGCGAAAATGCCGAGGCAGGCGTAAAGGATGAAAACCGGGACGTCCCAGATCGTCAGCGCATGCCCGTGCGTCTCTGTGCGTGCGTAGGGGTGCTCGGGATCGGTCCGGGCGGCTTCGGCCAGGGCGGCGACCTGCCCGAGGCGATTCCGGTCGAGCCGCGCGGAATACTCGTTATGCGGGGCTTGAGCCGCCGTGGCGGTTGCGCCGGGCCCGTGCGTTGCGCTCAACAGACGGTCGATATCGCGCTCCGGCACAGCTTGGCCCATCGACCGACGCGCGGCTTTTTTCCCGGCGGGATCGATCATGACGGTACCAGAAGCGGTCGTTCCGCAGTCCGGCGGTGCGGCGCGGGCGGCCAATCGGCTGAGAATCGAGACAGGCGGGGGCGTGGCACGTCGCTTTGTGCGGGGCCGGCCCGGGCTGACCTGGTCAGGTCGTTTGGTCTGTTGAAACTCATTGGCACAGGCAATCCATAACTATCGGACATCGAAAACCTTGCATGGGAAACCGGCCAAAACATGGTCGGCGCGTGCGGAAGATGGGACATTTCCGTGTGAAGCCCTGGAAAATGCGAGGCCAGGTCGCGCCCGCGCCGGGGTTGGCCCCTGCGTGTCTAAGTCGACCGTAGGTGCCGTAGCAACGACCTAACGCGTCCAGTAGCCCGCCCGCTTGATCCGGTTGCGGATGGCTTTTTCGCGCCGCGGCAGGTCGCCTTGGTCGAACAGCGCGCGGACCTCGCGGCCCTTGCCCTGGAACACCATCTTGCGCATCGGCTCATAGGCTTTCAGCACCCGCTTGATCCGGTTGGGCGCCGCCGCCGTCTCGATCACCTCGAGCGCGCGGTCGCTTTCGCGGGCATAGGCCAGCGGCATCACCCGCCAATGGCAAGTGACATCACCGTCCAGCCCGGCGAGCTCCGGCCCGGGCCGGCCACCGCCGAGCGCATGGATCACCAGCGGCAGGGCGATCTGGTCGAGCCAGGGGTCCAGCGCCTGGAGCGCAAGCTCCGGCGGCGGGTCGTCGCGGATGGAGAGCGCATACTCGAGAAAACTCGTGCCGAAGGCGCCCGGGTCGGCGCCGAAGAACCAGCCGGCGTTGAAATAGAGATAGCGCTCCCAGTATTCGTCGGGCTCGGTGAGGTCGAGGGAGCTCTCAAAATCGAGCCCGAAGCGGTCGTAGAGCGAGGTCCAGATCCGGGCATATCCGGGGCCGTAGAGCTCGATCTCCGGCCAGGTGCCTTCGCGGCGCATCGACGCGCTGGGGCGGGCGAAGTCGAAGGGCAGGGCGGAGAGCGCGCCTGTCACGACGGTGTCGCTGTCGAAAAAGACGAAAGGCGCGCCTTGGGGAAGGGCCGCCAGGGCCTCGATCTTGTTGCCGTGCGGGTAAGCGGCGCCGAAATGCGTCGCGTCGAAGGGGACAATTTCCGCGTCGAGCTCCGCAAGGGCTTCGCGGGGGCCGTCTTCGATGCGCGGATCGCCCGGCCAGGCGCCGCCAGGTGCGGGTTCGGCAACGATCAGCCGACCGGAAAAGCCGGGATCCGAAAGGCGAAGAGAGGCAGCAAACAAAAGGGCTTCGTACTGCAACCGGCCAGCCTGTCCGACGATCAGGATGTTGAACCTGTCCGCTTTACCCATTGCCGCCTTGCCCTGCCTCTCTGCAGTTCCCACTATATTGGCAAGCGGCGTGCGAACGAAAGCCGCGAACGCCCTGTTTGGAGTTTCGATGCGATCTGTCCGCCAAATTGCCTGCACCCTCGGTCTTGCCTTCGCCGCCCCGGGCCTTGTTGCCGTCCCGGCGTCTGCGCAGCAGTTCACGACGGCGGAAGAGGTCAAGCCGATGCTCGACTTCACCCGGGCCGACTGGGTGTCCTTGCGCGAGTACGACGGCGACGACCAGCTGCTGTTCACGCATATTCTGGCCTGGCGCTGCGGCATCGACCGGATCAGCTATGCGGTCAATGATGGCAAACGCCAGCGGCTGAAGGTCGAAGCCTGCTACGAGGGCGAGACCCGGCCCAACGACTTCAAGGACAAGGACATCCTGCCCTACGTCACCTTCAGCAAGGGATCGGTCAAGACGGTGACCGTGTGGCTCAACTACGACGATGGCAGCACCGACAAGGAAGGCTACAAGCGCAAGGCGATCCTCTCGCGCTGATTTTTCCTGTCGCTTCCGCGCCTTCTCCCGGGTAACGCCCCCTTCCAATCTTGCGTGTTTGCGCCTAAACCGGATTGAACCGGCGGCAAAACCCATCAAGCACGGACCCGAATGCAAACCATTACCACGACCGAAGGCCTGGCCGATTTCTGCGCCCATGCCGCCCGACACCCTTACGTGACCGTCGACACCGAGTTTCTGCGCGAGCGGACCTACTACTCGAAGCTTTGTCTGGTGCAGCTTGCCGTGCCTGGCGACGGGGAGGGCGACGGGGAGGGCGACGCGGTGCTGGTCGACCCGCTGGCCGAGGGGCTTTCGCTGGAGCCGCTCTACGCGCTGTTTCGCGACGCGGGCGTGGTCAAGGTGTTTCACGCCGCGCGCCAGGATCTCGAAATCTTCTGCGTCGATGCCGGGGTGATCCCGCATCCGCTGTTCGACACCCAGGTGGCGGCGATGGTCTGCGGCTACGGCGACCAGGTGGGCTACGAGACGCTGGTGCGCCGGATCGTCAAGGCCCAGCTCGACAAGTCGTCGCGGTTCACCGACTGGTCGCGCCGCCCGCTGTCGGAGGCGCAGAAGAAATACGCGCTCGGCGACGTGACCTATCTGCGCGAGATCTACGAGGTGCTGGCACAAGACCTGGCCCAAAGCGGCCGCGCGCCCTGGGTCGAGGAGGAGATGGCGGTGCTGACCGATCCGGAGACTTACCGGGTCCAACCGTCGCAGGCGTGGCTCAGGATCAAGACCCGGACGAATTCGGGGAAATTCCTCTCGGTGGTGCGCGAATTGGCGCGGTTTCGCGAATCCTATGCGCAATCGCGCAACGTGCCGCGCAACCGGGTGATCAAGGACGAGGCCTTGCTCGAGCTTGCCTCGACCAAGCCGGCGACGTTGCAGGACCTGGGCCGTTCGCGGCTGCTTCTGCGCGAGGCGCGCCGGGGCGAGATCGCCGAGGGCATTCTTGCGGCGGTCAAAGCGGGGCTGGAGACGCCGCCCGAAGAGATGCCGAAGCCGCCCGCCAACGGGCGCGAGAAGCTCCAGGTCAACCCGGCCCTGGCCGATCTGCTCAGGGTGCTCCTGAAAGCGCGGTCGGAGCAGGAGCGGGTGGCGCAGAAGCTCATCGCCTCGGCGGCCGATCTCGACCTGATTGCCGCCGGGAAACGCGACGTGGCCGCCCTCAACGGCTGGCGGCGCGAGGTGTTCGGCGCAGATGCGCTCAGACTGTGCGACGGCAAGCTGGCGCTGGCGGCGGCCGGGCCGAATGTGAAGGTCATCGAGCTTTAGGCGGTGCGCGCGGCACCGGCGATGACCCGACGCGCGACCAACGCGGTCAGCACGGGGCCGCGGCGCCTTATCCGCAGGACCCTGCGCGCAGGACCATGCGGATAGGTCCGGACAAGGAAAACGTTGTGCTAGCGAGACGCGGTGCGCGAATTCTGCGCGCCCAATACCCGGATCGCGCGGATACCGTTCAGTTCGACATTGGGGATGAAGGCCGCGGCTTCGATGGTCCGGGCATAGGGCGTCGAAGTGGTCGTGGCCCAACGCGGCGAGGCGACCTTGAACACGTAGCTCAGCACGCCGTTCTCGGGCGCACCGTCGTTTTCGACCACCAGTTCGGCATCCCAATACCCCAGCCGCGGCGGCAGGCCGGTGGCATGGACGATGGCGCCCGCCGTGGTCTTTTCGATCCTGAGCGCGGTGACCTGGTCGACCACGAGGCGCCGGTCGGTATCCTGTTCCCAGCCCCCCTCGGGTTCCAGCGCCACCAGCCCCTCGTCCGAGCCCAATGAATTGAACCAGGTGAGCGGATTGAGGTTGATGCCGGTGTCGCAGGCGGCAACGGCCAGGCCGAGGCCGAGCGCGATGGATATGCGGGTTATGCGGGCCATGCTTGAATTTCCCCCGTGGTCCTGCCTCTGACTAGCGCAGGCGGGCGGGTTTGAAAAGCCAGCTTGTCGCAAGCGGGCGCGTGGCACTGGACCTTTCGTCCCCGGCTGCCTCGATCAAAAACCGTTTCAGATTGAAACAATCTGAAAAAGGATTTTGATCGGGATTCCAGAGATTGAGCAAAATCCCGGGATCATACTGTTTCAGTCTGATCCGTTTTTGCTCTAGGTGGAGCCAAACGGATAGGAGACCAGAATGGCCACGCAAGCCTTCGAAGAGATTGTCGAGGATTTCTCTTTCCTCGACGACTGGGAAGACCGCTACGCGACGGTGATCGACCTCGGAAAGAAGATGCCGCCGCTCGAGGACGCGCTGAAAGTGCCGGCGACCAAGGTCTCGGGCTGCGCGAGCCAGGTGTGGCTGGTGCCCGAGATCGAGGGCGGGGTGTTCAGCTTCCGGGGCGACTCGGATGCGCTGATCGTGCGCGGGATCATCGCGGTGCTGAGGGCGCTCTATGCCGGTGTGCCGGTGGTCGAGGTGGGCGCTGTCGACGCTCAGGCCGAGCTTGGCCGGTTGAAGCTGGAGGAGCATCTCTCCGGGCAGCGCACGAACGGGCTTCGCGCGATGGTCGAGCGGATCCGCAAGCTGGCCGCGCAGGCCTGAGGGGTTTCGCCTGGAGGTCGCGCGGGTGCTGCCGCCGACCGGCGGTTTTCGGTTACGAAAACCTGCCGAGAGGGCGCGCGGTCGTCGTTGACCGGCAAGACGAAGTTCAGAGCCCGTCGAGGGCCGCGGTGAGATCGCCGTAGCCGGTGAAGCGGCGCTCGAAGGCGAGGCCGAGCCGGTCGGCGGCGGCTTTGGCCTTTTCGTCCAATGCCGGATCGTCGGTCTGGGCGAGGTAGACCAGTTTCTCGTAATTGCCGAAATAGGTCTCGGTGAGGTCGGGGAAGCGGTCGAGTCCGAGGGGTTTGACCACGAAAGCCTCGAACTGTCGGGTGAGGAAGTCGGTGAGGTAGAAGCTGGTGACCTCGCCCTTGGCCGCGAAGGCTGCGTTGCCGTCGAGAAAGCTGTAGCAATGCGGGCCCTCGATCATCTCGATGCCTTCGCGGGCGCAAAGGGCGGCCAGCGCGCCGCCGGTGCCGCAATCGGCATAGGCGACGAAGACGGTCTCGTAAGCCTCCCGGTGCTTTGCCAAGGCGTCTTCGAGCGCGGGCACGATCTTGTCGGGCGTGTTGTGGAGGATCGCCGGCAGGCAGGTGAGATCGACATGGGCAAGCCCGTTCGCTTCGAGCACGGCGAGGATCTCGCGCGCGAGCGCGCCGCAGCCGATGACCAGCACCCGGCCCTGGCCGGTGGCNGCGAGCCCGTCGCGGGTGAGGGCCAGGTCGTCGGGTTTCACTTGAACCGCACGGCGGTGCCGTAGGCAAGGATCTCGGAGGCGGCCTGGGCGATGTTCGAGGTCTCGAACCGGGTGGCGAGGATCGCGTCGGCGCCGCGTTCTTCGGCTTCCGCGATCATCCGGTCATAGGCTTGTTCGCGCGCACCGGCCATGAGCGAGGCGTATTCCTTGACCTCGCCGCCGACGATATTGCGCAAGCCCGCGATGATGTCGGAGCCGATGTGTTTCGCGCGCACGGTGGAGCCGCGCACCAGGCCAAGCGGTTCGACCTCGCGGCCCGGGTAGGTGTCGGTCGTCAGAACAATCATTTTTCGATCCTGTCGTAATGGTCGTCTTCTGCATTCGTGAGCCGGTCTTCCACCACCCGCCAGGCGATGTAGCCCACGAGGACGGCGGGAAGGACGGCGAGCCAGGCCATCGGCACCGCCAGCGCCGCCAGAACCAGCGAGGCGAGCCAGAAGCTGAGGATCATGGCGCCGAGGACGACGACGATGATGAGGACGAGCTTGTCGAGTTTCATGTGGGACGGGCTCCTTCAGCACAAAGGATGGGGGCGGGGCGGTGACGCGGCAAGGGGGTATCGGTGTTTCGTGGCTGAGCGGCGGTTGCCCGGGGGGCTCTTCGCGGACCCCGGCGCATCGGGCTCCTGCGCGGCGGTCAATCGCGGTTTCCGGTGAGCGCGCGCCAGGCGATGCCTGCAAGCATCACCAGCGGCAGCACCGCCATCATTACCTGTCCGTCGAGCTGTCCCGCCCGCGCTGCGGCCCAGCCGACCCAGACGGTCGCCCCGCCGGCGGCGATGACGAGGAGAAGCAGGAAGAGGTATCGTGCGGTCGGCATCATCCCCACTTAAGTCGACAGGCGCCTGGAAAAAAGACCTGACCTTGCATCCTTGAAGAATTCCTCGACGGGCCCGCGGGCTTCGCGCTCTGGTCAAACGCGGTCTGAGGCGCGGCGCGAGATCCTGGCCGTCGCGCGTCCCGGGGTTGCCTGGGGTCCTGGTGGTCGCAGCTCGACGCTTCGACGTGGGCCAGAGATGTGCGCTGCGGCGGTGTACCTTGTGCCGGTGCGCCGCAGGTGCGTTGGCGGGGGCGTTTCCGGGTCCCGCCCGCCGCTGGCGCCGTTTCCGCAAGGAAACGGGTCCCCCGGGCCGCCGCTATTCGCTGCGCCGCCGCCGTCCGCGCCGTTCGCGCTGTTTGGGGGCGTGGGCTGCATGGCCGCAGGTGAGCGTGCCATCGGATTCGGAGGAAAAGCCGCCGAGTTTCGCCTCGATTTCCGCGAGCGTCGGTTTTTCGGTCGCCGGAGCCCGCGTCTCGAGCGCCGCGCGCATGGCGCGCAGGTGGTCGGGCGTGGTGCCGCAGCAGCCGCCGATGATCTTCGCGCCGGCGTTGCGGGCAAGCTCGGCGTAGTCGGCCATCAGCGCGGGTGTGCCATCGTAGACGATCTCACCCTCGACGTATTTGGGAATGCCGGCATTGCCCTTGGCGACGATCGGCACCCCGTTGTCTGCCTCGGCGAAGCCGAGAATGGTGCGCAGGAGATCCGACGACCCGACGCCGCAATTGGCGCCATAGGCGAGCGGTTTGTGCGCAAGGCCCGCGACCAGCGCGGCGAAATCGGTCGAGGTAAGGCCCATCATCGTGCGCCCCGCCGTGTCGAAGCTCATGGTGCCGACCCAGGGCATCTCGGCCAGTTCGGCGGCGCGCGCGGCGGCCTTGTATTCGTCCGGTGAGGAGATGGTTTCGACCCAGAGCACATCGACCCCGCCATCCTTGAGCGCCTCGGCCTGTTCGTGGAACATCTCGACCGCGGCGTCGAAGCTGAGCGGCCCCACCGGTTCCATGATCTCGCCGGTCGGCCCCATCGAGCCTGCGACGATCACGGTGCGCCCGGCGCTGTCGGCCACGTCGCGGCCCAGTTCGGCCGCGGCCCGGTTAAGCTCGCCGACACGCGACTGCGCGTCGTGCAGTTTCAGCCGCGACGCGGTGCCGCCGAAGGAATTGGTGAGAAAGATGTCCGAGCCCGCCTCGACCGCGCCCCGGTAGAGCGCACGGATGTTGTCGGGTTGCTCGACGTTCCACAGTTCCGGCGAGTCGCCCGAGGTGAGCCCCATGTTGAAGAGCGTGGTGCCGGTGGCGCCGTCCGCCATCAGCCAGGCGTTGTCGGCGAGCATTTGGGCAAGTCTGTCTCTGGGCATCGCGTGCCTCCCCGGGGTTTGTCGGGCAGTCTGTGCCACGAAAGGGGACCGGGCGCAAATCGCGATCCCTCATGAAGATGTTGAGCTCGGGCGCGGGGGAGGGTCGTGCGCGGGGTCGGATCGGCGGGCCAGATCGGCGCAGCTTCGGGTGACGCGCCAGCGCCTGGGTTTCATGCAGATCGGCGGGATCTCAGACGTCGCGGGTGATCTCGCGGGCCACGTCGAGCGCACCGGCGGCAAGCGCTGCGAGGCTCGGGGCGGCGATGTAGAGCGTTTCCCAGTTGGGTGCAAAGGCGTGCTTGAACTGACGCAGCCCGCCCGCGCCGGCCGCTGTCTCAAGGTGGCCTCGCAGCATACGCAGCGGGGCCGGATCGGCCGCGTCGGGGGCGACGGGCACGGCGGCGAGCGAGAACCGGGGCACCCCGGACCGGCCTGCCGCTTCGATCGCGCGGGCCACGAGAAGGTACATGAGCCCGTCCGGGGCGAGCGCGCTTGCGCGCATCAGATCGAGCGTGTGTTCGCGCGGCGAGGCATGCACGGTGACGAAGCCGAGGAGCTGCCCGTCGGCCCGATGTGCAAGGAATACATGCGCCCAGCCAAGCGTGTCCGGGGCCCATCGCCCCATCGAGAAGCCGCGTTCGCCGCCGTGCGCCCGGGCCCAGTCGGCGGCGATCTCGCCCATCTCGTCGAGCGGCAGCTTGTGCGGGCTTGCCGGCGAGACAGCGGTGACCGTGATCCCGGCGGCGTCGGCCTTGCGGAGCTTGCGGCGCAACCCGCTGCGGCGGCTGCCGGCGGGGGTGAAACTGCGTGGATCGAGCCAGGCTTCGCGGGCCACGGGCGTGACGCGCCAGCCGCGGGCGCGGGCGGCGGCGGCGAGGCGGGCGCCGGATTTGTAGAGCACGGGGGCGCGCAGGCCGGTGCGGGCGAGGTGGGCGAGGGCGGTGAGCGCCTCGCCGGGCGCCGCGCCGGGACCGAGCGGGTCGGACAACATGACCAGGCTCTGGCCGCTGGCGGCGACCATGGCCGCGGGCCGTCCGGCCCGGTCGGTGGCTAGGGACAGCCGGCCGTGGCGCAACAGCGCCGCCTCGGCGCGCGGCGCGTGATCGATCACCGCTTCGACGAGGAACGGCAGGTGCGGTGCGGTGGGAAGCGGCGTCAGCGCGGGGG